>Ga0136846_1226755_pt1 | contig 29149 bp, 23 predicted proteins | sample HopSoiMetagenom2_FD_96841 | JGI IMG/M metagenome (GOLD analysis project Ga0136846, IMG submission 96841) | Grasslands soil microbial communities from Hopland, California, USA - 2 Assembly 2016 (version 4) | ecosystem: Environmental > Terrestrial > Soil > Grasslands | place: USA: Hopland... | reverse complement strand
GCCGGGGGGCGGGCGCGGGCGGCGGCCGGTACGCGGGCGGCGGATCGAGCTTGCGCACGGTCTGCTGCTGGCCCTTCGCGCAGGGCGTGTCGTTCTGCAGGGTCACCGCGCCGGTGGCGGGATCGACGCAGCGGTAGATGGTGATCGCGCCGGTCTGGGCGCGCAGCGGCGCGGCCGGGAGTGAGGCGCAAAGCGCCAGGGCGCAGGCCAAGGCGATCCGGCCGCGCATCAGCGGCAGTCCTGGGCGAGCCGGGCGTCGATGCCGCGCTGTTCGCGGGACAGTTCCGCGCGCTCGGACGGCTGGGCGATGGCGAAGCGGCGACCGATCTGGCCGCGGCGGTCGCGCAGGCGGTCGCAGACCTCGACCTGCGGCAGCGCCGAGCAGGCGTCGCGGACCCACATCGTGGCGCCGTAGCCCGCCGCCGTGGGCACCACCACCGAGCCGTAGCTGCCGCTGCTGTAGTGGCCGCCGACGTGGCCGTCGTCGACCCCGACTTCGAGCTGGCCGGGCTGGTACACCGGGACCCGGGCCAGCACCGGCGCGCCCATCGTCCACGCGGGCACCTGGCGCGGGCGGCCTTCCGGGGTTTCGCTGACGTAACGCTCGCCGTCGGGGGTCACGCATTCGTACAGCGGCTGCGGCGTATTGATCACGATGACCTGCGGCGGCAGCGGCGACGGCGCGGCGGCGACGGCGGGCGACGGCGGCTGCGGACGCGGCGGGGCGTCCCTGGGCCGGACCATGCTGCGGGTTTCCTGGCGCTGGCCTTTCGTGCAGGGCGAATCGCGCAGGGTCAGGCGGCCGTCGGCGCCGGTGCAGCGATAGATGACCACGGTGTCGTCGGCCCGCGCCGGCGCCGGCGACAGGGCCGGGACGGCCGCGGACAGGACGATCGCGGAGAGCAGCAGGGCGCGCATGGCGCCATCGTGCAACGCGGTGGAGGCGAGGGAAAGCCGGCGCGGCGCCGGCGTTCGCGCCGGTTCAGCCCGCCGATTGCTTCACCACCCGCTTGCGGCCCGGCTCGGCCACCGGCTTCTGGGTGATCAGCGGCTTCGCCGGCGTGTAGGCGACGGCCGCCGGTTTCGCGGTCTTCTTCGCCGCCTTCTTTGCGGCGGCCTTCTTCGCCGGCGCCTTCTTCGCCGCGGCCTTCTTTGCGGGTGCCTTCTTCGCCGCCTTCTTCGCCGGTGCCGCCTTGGCCTTCGGCTCCGCGGTCTTCTTCGCCGCGGCCTTCCTGGCGCCGAAACCGCGACGGGCCGGCTTGCCGGTGTCGGCGAGCAACTGGGTCACCTCTTCCAGGGTCAGCGACTTCGGCTCGCGATCCTTGGGGATCTTGCCGTTGAGCTTGCCGTCGCTGATGTACGGGCCGAAACGGCCGTTGAGCACCTGGATGTCGCTGTCCGGCCACGCCTTGATGATGCGGTTGCGGGCGATCTCCTCCTTCTCCTCGATCAGGAACACCGCGCGGGCCAGATCGATGGTGTAGGGATCGTCCTCCTTCTTCAGCGAGGCGTAGGTCGAACCGCGCTTGGCGAACGGCCCGAAGCGGCCGATGCCGACGCTCACTTCCTCGCCGTCGCTCAGGCCGAGCTTGCGCGGCAGCCGGAACAGGTCCAGCGCTTCGTCGAGGGTGATGGTGTGCATCGACTGGCCGGGCCGCAGCGAGGCGAACTCCAGCTTCTCGTCGGTGTCCTTGTCGCCGATCTGCGCGTACGGCCCGTAGCGGCCGAGGCGCACGCTGACCGGTTTGCCGGACTTGGGGTCGGCGCCGAGTTCGCGCGCGCCGGTGGCCTCGCTGCGATCGACCGATTCGGTCTTCTCCTCGACCAGTTCCTTGAACGGGACCCAGAACTTCTCCATCAGCGGGACCCACGCCTCCTCGCCGCGGCTGACGGCGTCGAGCTCGTCCTCCATCTTCGCGGTGAAGTCGTAGTCGACGTAGCGGGTGAAGTGGCCGGACAGGAACTTGCTGACCGCGCGGCCGACGTCGCTGGGCCGGAAGCTGCGGCCTTCCATCTCGACGTACTTGCGGAACAGCAGGGTCTGGATGATCGAGGCGTAGGTGGACGGACGGCCGATGCCGTATTCCTCCAGCGCCTTCACCAGCGCCGCTTCGGTGAAGCGCGGCGGCGGCTGGGTGAAATGCTGGTCGGCGTGAATGCGGTCCAGCGGCACGCGGTCGCCAGGCTTCATCGCCGGGAGCTTGCGGCCCTCGTCGTCGTCGTCGGCGTTCTTCTGGTCCTTGCCTTCCTCGTACACGGCAAGGAAGCCCGGATCGACCACCGTGGTGCCGCTGGCGCGGAAGCTGTGCTCGGCGCCGGCGGCGAGATCGACGCTGACCGTGTTGAGCGTGGCCGGCACCATCTGGCAGGCGACGGTGCGCTTCCAGATCAGGTCGTACAGCCTGCGCTCGTCGTCGGTGAGGAAGCGCGACACCTGCGCCGGCGTGCGCAGCGCCGAGGTCGGGCGCACCGCTTCGTGCGCTTCCTGGGCGTTCTTGGACTTGGTCTGGTAGAAGTTCGGCTTGTCCGGCAGCGCCCTGGTGCCGTAGTCGCGCGCGATCACGTCGCGCAGCTCGCCGAGGGCGTCCATCGACAGGCTGACCGAGTCGGTACGCATGTAGGTGATCAGGCCGACCGTGCCCTCCTCGCCGATCGCCACGCCCTCGTACAGCTTCTGCGCGACCTGCATGGTGCGCTTGGTGGTGAAGCCGAGCTTGCGCGAGGCTTCCTGCTGCAGCGTGGAGGTGGTGAACGGCGGCGCCGGGCGACGCTTGCGCTCCTTGCTGGCGACGTCGGTGACCTGCAGCACGCCCTGCGCGGCGGCCACGATGCGCTTGCGCGCGGCCTCGGCGCTGTCGCCGTCGGTGACCGTGAACTGTTCGAACTTCCTGCCGTCGAGCTTGGTCAGCTTGGCGCTGAACGGCTGCGAGGGATGCGCGCACTCGGCCTCGATGGTCCAGTACTCGCGGGCGATGAAGGCTTCGATCTCCTCCTCGCGCTCGACGATCATCCGCAGCGCCGGCGACTGCACGCGGCCGGCGGACAGGCCGCGCTGGACCTTGCGCCACAGCACCGGCGAGAGGTTGAAGCCGACCAGGTAATCCAGCGCGCGGCGGGCCTGCTGGGCGTCGACCAGCGGCTCGGCGATGCTGCGCGGCTTGCCCATCGCCTCCTTGATCGCGCGCGGGGTGATCTCGGTGAACACCACCCGGTGCAGCGGCTTGTCGCCGATCAGGCCGCGCTCGCGGAGGATCTCGGCGATGTGCCAACTGATCGCCTCGCCCTCGCGGTCCGGGTCGGTCGCGAGGTAGAGGGCGTCGGCGGCCTTGGCGGCCTTGGCGATGGCCTCGACGTGCTTCTCGTTCTTGTCGATCAGCTCGTAGCGCATGGCGAAGCCGTGGTCGGGATCGACCGCGCCCTCCTTCGGCACCAGGTCGCGGACGTGGCCGTAGGAGGCGAGGACCTGGAAGTCCTTGCCGAGGTACTTGTTGATCGTCTTGGCCTTGGCGGGGGATTCGACGATGAGGAGGTTCTTGGGCATCTCGGGCGGGGATCCGGAAAGGCCTTGGTCCCCGGGCGGGGGGCCGTCGGCAGGGCCCGGGACCAGGCCCCGGGCCAGAAGGCGACGCCCGGGGGAGGCCCGGGCGTCGATGCATTCTCTTTTTTTAGTGGTGTCACGGCCGGGGCGCCGGTGTCAAGCATCCGCGGCGCGAAGGGCCCGCCGGGCCGGCCGGCGGTCGGGCCCCGGTCGCCCGGGGCCGATCGCCGCGACACAGTCTGAACGAGGAACCTGAACGAAGACCGGCCGGCCGCGTCAGTGGACGCCGCCGGCGATCACCGCGCCGAGCACCGCGAACAGCGCGATCAGGCCGAGGGCCATCAGGCCGCTCAGCGCCAGCACCACGATGGTGACGGTCCCCAGCTCCTCGCGCTGCCATTCCGGATGGTCGGTGAAGGCGTATTTGTCGACCACCAGGGTGTCGCAGATCATGTCGTGCAGGGCCTGCTTGCGCTCGGTGAAGCCGGCCATGATGAAGCCGATGAGCAGGATCAGGCTGCTGAGGATGGTCGCGTAGTAGCGGCCGAAACCGCGCCAGAACTGGATCGGCGCGCCGTCGCCGCGGGTCACCTTGATGCCGATCGCCATCTTGCCCAGCGACGCCTGGTGCCGGGAGGACTGCATCCAGCCGAAATAGATGCCGGGCAGCAGGATCTGGATCAGGTACATCACCCCGATCAGGGCGATCGCCGCGCCGCTGCCGAAGGGGTTGTCGGGGGTGGCGCTGGCGCCGAGGCCGACGGCGGCGAACAGGCTGATCGGGATCGCGATCGCGTAGTTGACCGCGCCGACGACGAAGCTGTCGATGACGTAGGCGGCAAACCGCTTCCAGAACCCGGCATAGACGATCCTGCCGCCGCGGACCACGTCGTCGGCCTGTTCCAGCCGCGCCTGCGGCGGGGCGTACGGCGAGGCCTCGGCGATGGCGTACGGCCGGTAGGCGCCGTCGGCCGGGGCGGCCTCGGCCGCGCGCACGAACGCCTCGGCCTGCGGGTCGTCCGGCGCGCCGCCGGTGATCACCTCGCGCATCATCTCCTGCCACGGACGCCACGCGGTCATGCCCTCGCGCCAGACCAGCGCCTCGGGCGGCAACTGCCCGCGACTGTGCAGGGCGGCGAGGTCGGCGGCCGTCACCGGGCCGTGCTGGGTGCGCTGGGCGTCGCTGTAGTACCACTCGGTCATGGCGGTTCCGTCGTTCAGGGTCGGGTTGCGCCGCCGGTGCGGCAGGGAGGAGGCAGGTAGCGCGCGTCCAGCGTGCCGGCGTCGCAGCGCCAGCCAGCGCCGTCGGACACCGCGACCAGGGTCTTGCCGTCCACCGCGGGATTCAGCCCCTGGAGGCGCATCTCGATCGCGCAGGCGCCGCCCTCGACGCTGCCGACGGTCACCACCGCCTCGCGGCTGGGCTCGCCGTGGCTCAGCGGCACGTGGAAGTCCTCGGGCTGGCCGAGGTCGACGTTGCCGGGGCAGGCGCCGTGGGCCTCGCGCCAGGCGTCGACCTTCGGTTGCAGGCCTTCCACGACCGCATAGCCGAGGTAGACCCGGGAGCGGACGATGTACTCCTGGTACTGCGGGATCGCGATCGCGGCCAGGATGCCGATCACCGGGATCGCGACCACCACCAGCGCCGCGCCGATGATCGCGGCGATGGCGCAGCCGGACAGGCCCTTGCGGGGCGGCGCGGCGGGCGCGGACGGGGCGGACGGCGGGACGGGAGGCGGCTGGTTCATGGCGTCAGGCTCCGCAGCGCGACGGGATCGCGCCCGCCGGCATGTCGAGGTTGCGACAGGTGATCCGGACGTCGTCGCCATCCGGGGTGACGTCGTACTGCACGGCGTGGCCCTTCACCTGGGCGCCGAGGCCGTGGAACTGCACGCGGTACGTGCACGCGCCGGTTGCGGGCTGCGCCGGATCGAGCGTGAACCAGCCGTCGTCGCCGCCCTGCAGGCGCTGCTCGCGGACCATCACCTTCTCGAACGCGTATTCGTCGGGACACTGGTTGCCGCTGGCGGCGTAGGACTCGCGCATCGCCTCGGTCACCAGTTCGCGGGCCAGGGCCTCGGTCCGGTCGAGGCGACCGGCATCGAACACGCCGTCGCCGCCGCCCTGCCGGGCCTGCAGGGCCTTGGCGCGCTTCACGTAGTCCTGGTAGGCCGGCAGCGCGATCGCGGCGAGGACCGACACCATCACCACGCCGATCACGCCGATCACCAGCAGCGCGATCAGGCAGCCGCTGCGCTTCGACGGCGGCGGCGCCACCGTCACGCTCGCGCGCGCGGCGTGCGAGGCCGTGCCCGCGGCCGGACGCGGCGGCGGCGGCGGCGGCGGCGGTTTGCTCATGTCCGGCTGCACGCCGGTGAGGCCCAGTTCCTCGATCAGCCGTTCCAGCGGCTGCCATTCGCGCAGGCCTTCGTGCCAGGCCAGCGTGTCGAGCACGATCGTGCGATCGCGGTAGCGCTGGCGCATTTCGTCCGCGCTCAGCGGGCCCACCCGGCCCTGGCCGGGGGCGTGGTAATACCAGTCGGTCATCGTTCCCCCGGAAGGCGCCGCCGCCGGTCGGAGATTCCGGCGTGGCGACGCACCCGCACAGTGTCCCAGAAGCGACCCCGTCGGCGCCACGCCCCTGGCCCGCCGGGCGGGCGGACGCGGCCTTTTCGCGGACGAACGTCGGCGCGGCGGGGATCAGTGGACCCGTTCGCCGTCATCCTCGAACATCTGGGTCTCCATCCAGGCGTAGGCCGCCTCCGACCCCGGCTGGTTGAACAGCACCATCAGCACGACCCACTTGAGGTCGTCGAGGTCGAGTTCGTCCTGGTCCAGCGCCATCGCGCGGTCGACCACGAGCTCGCGCTGGTCGGCGTCGAGGATGCCCTGCTGTTCGAGGAACATCAGGAAGCCGCGGCAATCGAGGTCCAGCTTGTCCAGTTCGGGGCCGAAGAACACTCGCACCGGGCCGTCGGCGCGCGGCGCGGCCGGTTCCAGCCGGCGCGCGGCGAGGGTGTCGAGCCAGTCGAAGGCCTTGTGGATCTCGGCCGGGCTGAAGCCGGCCTCCAGCAGATTGTGCTGCAGCGAATCGCGGTCCCCGGCGAGGTCCTCGTCCTGGGCGATGTAGTGCTCGAACAGGTAGAGCAGGACATCGAGGATGCTTTCTTTCATGTCCCCTGACTTGCGCCGGCGGGCGCATCGGAAAGGAAGGAGGCGGAGGACCGCCGGCACCAGCGACCGTGCTCGACCGACACCCGCCCCTGCAACTCCATGGCGAGGAGGATGGGGGACAGGGCCGCGGTCGTCAATCCGGTGCGCTCGACCAGTTGATCCATGGTGGTGGGGTCGTGACCGAGGGCCGACCACAACCGGTGGTGGTCGGGGCCGTCCGGCGCGGGGCCCGGGACGGCGGCCTTGCCGGCCGCGGCGGCCGGATCGGCGGCGTCCGCACCCGCACCCGCACCCGCGCCCGCGCCCGCACCGGCCGGCTCCGCCGCCAACCGGCGCCGCAGTTCGCCGCGCAGGGCCCCGGCCCAGGCGCCCAGCGCCTCGATCACCTCGTCCGCCGATTCCACCAGTGCCGCCCCGTCGCGGAGCAGGCGGTGGCAGCCGCGGGCCATCGGGTTGTGGATCGAGCCCGGCACCGCGAACACCTCGCGCCCGGCCTCGGCCGCCAGCCGCGCGGTGATCAGCGCCCCGGAGCGGGTCGCCGCCTCGACCACCAGCGTCCCCAGGGCGAGACCGGCGAGGATGCGGTTGCGGCTGGGGAAGTGCTCGCGCCGGGCGCCGGTGCCCGGCGGGTGCTCGCTGACCACCGCGCCGGCGGCGGCGATCCGCGCCATCAGCCCGGCGTGGCCCTGCGGATACGGCACGTCCGGCCCGGTGCCGAGCACGGCCACGGTCAGCCCGCCGGCCTCCAGCGCCGCCTCGTGGGCCGCGCGATCGATCCCGGCGGCGAGGCCGCTGGTCACCGCGAACCCGGCGCGGGCCAGCGCCAGGGCGAAGTCGCGGGCGTTGTCGCGGCCGCCGGCGGTCGGGCCGCGGCTGCCGACCACCGCGACCCCGGGGTGCCACAGCCGCGCCGGGTCGCCGTCGACGAACAGCGCCAGCGGCGGCGCGCCGGCGCGTCGCAGCAGCGGCGGGTAGTCCGGATCGTGCCAGCCGACCAGGTGGTGGCCGGGCACGCGCAGCCAGGCGCGGCAGCGCGCGAGGAGGTCGGCGTCCAGCGCAGTCGCGCCGCCCTCCAGCGCGCGGATCTGGTGGCCTTCGAGCCCGGCCTCGCGCCAGCGCGCCCGCGGCAGCGCGCGCACGGCGGCGGGTCCGCCGTGGCGATCGAGCAAGGCCCGCCGTGGCGCGGCCGGGCCGCCGGGCAGCAGCAGGGCGAGCAGGGCTTCGGTGTCGGCGTCGAGCGTGTCCATGCCCACAGCCTGCCCCGCAAACGGCGACGGCGCCCTCGGGCGCCGTCGCATCGTGTCGTCAGGGTTTTCCGAACCGCGTCACTTCGCGTCGGGGCCCTTCAGGCGGTAGCCGACGCGGCTGGGCTTCACGCTCTGCATGACCAGGCCGTAGCTGACTTTGTCGTAGGTGCGGAAGATCATCACGTGGCCGGCGTACTCGTCGGGGAGCTGCACGCGGTCGCCCTTGGTCACCGTCTCGTCGCCGCGCCAGTAGCCGGCCTCGACCCGGTCGACCACGTTGTTGCCCTGGCGCCAGATCGACAGCACGGTGCCGTTGTCGACGCCGTCCTGGGCGCCGATCGACAGCGCGACCACGTCGCGCGGACCGCCGCTGGTGAGCGAATTGGCCACCGCCAGCACCCGGGCCTTGTTCTCGTCGACCGGCTGCTTCGGCGCGTGCGGGAAGAACTGCAGGTCGTACGGCTGCGCATCGACCGGGATCACGCGGTCGCCGACGCGGACCTCGACGTTGTTCTTGCCGTCGAGCTTCAGGGTCGTGACCTCGACGTCGCCCTCGCGCAGCTTCACCACGGTGCCGGCGTTGACCCGGTACAGCTCGTTGCCGAGGAATTCCTTGCCAACGTCGGCGCCGGCGGTCTCGCCCCAGCCGAAACCCGGGACCAGGCCGCCGCGGAAGTCGTAGTGGTTGCGGGTGAGCATGTCGCAGCACTCGCGCTTGCCGATGCGCATGTAGCGCTGGGTCGGGCGGACCACGGCGTAGCGCTGGCCGAGCTGGGCGCCGTCGAGGCCGCGGATGTAGGCCAGGTGGCCTTGCACGCCGCGGGTGATGTCCTCTTCCAGGCCGACCACGTGGGGCAGCGTCTTGAATTCGTCGACCACGCGCAGGTCGCGCAGGTAGGCCTCGATGTCCGCCAGCGGGATGGCGCCGATCGGGCCGCCCTGGTTGCGCGGGCCCGGGACCACGCTCACCCGGTCCAGATAGGCCAGGCTGATCACGTCGCCCGGATAGATCAGGTGCGGGTTCTTGATCTGCGGGTTGGCCTGCCAGATCTCCGGCCACAGCCACGGCCGCTTCAGGAACCGCCCGGCGATGTCCCAGAGGGTGTCGCCCCGCTTCACCACGTAGGTGTCGGGGTGGTCGCCACGGAACTCCTCCTGGGCGACCGCGTACGTGCCCACGGTCAGGAGGGCAATGGCGCCCACCACCTTCGCACGGTGAGAAAAGCGCTTAAGGATGCCGGCCATCTACTTGCTCCCCTTGGGATTTTCCCCAATACATCGGCCGCACTATAGCCCACAAAACCCGGGCGTTGGCAAGTCGGAAGGCGGTACAATGGCCCGGAATGGGCCTTTCGCCCGCCCCCATCGACGCAAACATGACGTCCCTCTCAATTCTCGAATTCCCCGACCCCCGGCTGCGGACCAAGGCAAGGCCGGTCGACGCCGCCGAAATCGGCTCCGCCGAGTTCCAGACCCGGCTCGACGACATGTTCGAGACCATGTACGCGGCGCCCGGCATCGGCCTGGCCGCCAGCCAGGTGGACGACCACCGCCGGTTCATGGTCATCGACGTCAGCGAGGAGAAGCACCAGCCGCTGGTCTTCATCAACCCGGAGATCGTCGAGGCCGACGGCCACCAGGTCTACCAGGAAGGCTGCCTGTCGGTGCCCGGCATCTTCGCCGACGTCACCCGCGCCAACGTCATCACCGTGAAGGCGATCGGCCGCGACGGCCAGCCGTTCGAGCTGCAGACCGACGGGCTGCTGGCGATCTGCATCCAGCACGAGATGGACCACCTCGACGGCAAGCTGTTCGTCGACTACCTCTCGCCGCTGAAGCGCGAGATGGTCCGCAAGAAGCTGGAAAAGGCGCGGCGGGCCAAGTCGGCGGCGTGATCGCGTCGGGCATCGTCCTGTTCGTCGTGGTAGAGCGGGCTTCGGCCCGCCGCGGTTCCACGGAAACATCTTCAGCGGGCTGAAGCTCGCTCTACCGAGCGCCGGGCATCGAAGTCGGCGATCGAGTCCCGCCTCACCGATGGCGGCATGCGTCTGGAATCCCTCATGTCCCTGAGAATCGTCTTCGCCGGCACGCCGGCCTTCGCCGTCCCCTGTCTGCGCGCCGCGGCGCGGCAGCACGAGGTGGTGGCGGTCTACACCCAGCCCGACCGCCCCGCCGGCCGCGGGCGCGCGCTCGCGGCCTCGCCGGTGAAGCTGGAGGCGATCCAGCGCGGCATCCCGGTGCTGCAGCCCGAATCGCTGAGGGCGCAGGTCTCGCGCGACGCCCTGCGCGCGCTGAAGCCGGACCTGATGGTGGTGGTCGCCTACGGCCTGATCCTGCCGCAGAAGATCCTCGACATCCCGACCCACGGCTGCTGGAACGTCCATGCCTCGCTGCTGCCGCGCTGGCGCGGCGCGGCGCCGATCCAGCGCGCGATCGAGGCCGGCGACACCGAGACCGGGGTGTGCCTGATGCGGATGGAGAAGGGCCTCGACACCGGCCCGGTGCTGCTGACGCAGCGGATTCCGATCGGCGCCGAGGAGACCGGCGGCCAGTTGCACGACCGCCTGTCCGAACTCGGCGCCCAGGTGCTGGCCGACGGCCTCGGCCTGCTGCGCGCGGGGCTGGTGCCCGCCGCGCAGCCGCAGCCGGAGGCCGGCGTGACCTACGCGCACAAGCTCGACAAGCACGAGGCGCGGCTGGACTGGACGCAGTCCGCGGCCGCGCTGGCGAACAAGGTGCGCGCGTTCAACCCGTGGCCGGTCGCCGAGGCGACGCTCGCCGGCGAGCGCGTGCGCATCCACGGCGCGACCGCGCTGGACCTCGCCCACGACCGCGCGCCGGGCACGGTGCTCGCGGCCGCGCGCGAGGGCATCGACATCGCCTGCGGCCAGGGCGCGCTGCGCATCCGCGTGCTCCAGCGCGAGGGCGGCAAGGCGATCACCGCGGCCGACTATCTCAACGCGCGGCGGGACCTGCTCTGATCTGCCCGCACCGCCGTATCTGCAGGAGCGGCGTGAGCCGCGACGGAGGACGGAATGCCCTGCCGCGACCCGTCGCGGCTCACGCCGCTCCTACGAGAACGCCGTTCCCGCATCCTCTGAATCCGCTGGCCAACACATCCCCATGACGACTTCCGGCACCGCCCCCCGCCTCGCCGCCGCGCGCGTCCTCGACGCGGTGGTGCATCGCGGCCGCTCGCTGAAGGGCGAATTCGCGAAGGCCTTGCCGACGCTCGACGACCCGCGCGACCGCGCCCTGGTCGAGGCGATCTGCTTCGCCGCGCTGCGCGAACGCGCGCGCTACGCCGCCGCGCTCGACGCCTGGGTCGCGAAACCGCTCGCCCGCCGCGACGATCCGCTCAAGGCGCTGCTGTACGCCGGTTTCGCCCAGCTCGACGCCCTGCAACTGCCCGCGCACGCCGCGGTGGACGCGACGGTCGAGGCGGCGCGGGCGATGGGCCGCGCCCACCAGGCCGGCATGGTCAACGCACTGCTGCGCCGCGCCCAGCGCGAAGGCCTGCCCGCCGCCGACCCGGCGCAGGCGTGGCCGGCGTGGCTGCTGGCGGAACTGCGCCGCGACTGGCCCGACGACGCCGACGCGATCCTCGCCGCCAGCGCCGCGCCGGCGCCGCTGTGGCTGCGGGTGAATCGCCGGCTCGGCACGCGCGAGGCTTATCTCGAACGCCTGCGCGACGCCGGCATCGACGCCACCGCCCCCGACGCTCTGCCCGACGCCGTGCGCCTGGCCGGCTCGCGCGCGGTGGCAGACCTGCCGGGCTTCGAGGACGGCGCGGTTTCGGTGCAGGACGCCTCGGCGCAGGCGGTGGCCGACGCGCTCGCCCCCGCGCCCGGCGCGCGCGTGCTCGACGCCTGCGCCGCGCCCGGCGGCAAGGCCGCGCACCTGCTCGAACGCGACCCGACGCTGCGCCTGGTCGCGCTCGACATCGACGCCCGCCGGCTGCGGCGCACCGCCGAGACGCTGGCGCGGGTGTCGCCGGCCCACGACGTCGTGCTCAAGGCCGCCGACGCCACCTGGCCGCCCGAGTGGTGGGACGGGATTGCCTTCGACGGCGTGCTGATCGACGCGCCGTGCTCGGCCACCGGCATCGTGCGCCGGCAGCCGGACATCCTGCTGCACCGGCGCGAGTCCGACCTCGATGCGCTGGTCGCAACCCAGATGGCGCTGCTCGACGCGCTCTGGCCCGTGCTGGCGCCGGGCGGCACGCTGGTCTACGCGACCTGCTCGCTGCTGGTCCGCGAGAACGGGGTGCAGGTCGACGCCTTCCTCGCGCGCACGCCCGACGCCGTCGCCGAACCGCTCGACGACCGCTTCGGCCGCGTCGCCGGCGCCGGCCGCCAGCGCCTGCCCGGCGAGGACGGCATGGACGGCTTCTTCTACGCGCGGCTGCGCAAGGCGACCTGATCCCGCCTTACCTGTAGGAGCGACGTGAGTCGCGACGGCGATCCGGCGTCCTTGGCCGTTCGTCGCGACTCACGTCGCTCCTACCTACAAGCGCGGAGAGCGGATCGCGGGGCGCAGGTCTGCCGGGGCGGTGGAGACCGCCATCGTGCACGGGCCGCCACGGACCAACCCGGTATCATGCGCGGATGCTGAAGACCCGCGCCTCCCGTGAATTCTGGCTGCTCGCCGTCGTCGCCCTGCTGCTGCTCGGCACGGGACTCGGCCTGCGCGACCCGTGGCCGTCCGACGAACCGCGCTTCACCCTCGTCGCCAAGCACATGGTCGAGAGCGGCGACTGGCTGTTCCCGCGCCGCGGCACCGAACTGTATTCGGACAAGCCGCCGATGCTGATGTGGTTCGAGGCGGCGTTCTACACGCTGGTGCGCGACTGGCGCGTCGCCTTCCTGCTGCCGTCGCTGCTGGCGGCGCTGGGCACGCTGTGGTGCGTGTACGACCTCGGCCGCCGTCTGTGGACGCGGCGCGTCGGCCTGTACGCGGCATGGGCGCTGCTGCTCGCGCTGCAGTTCACCTACCAGAGCAAGAAGGCGCAGATCGACCCGCTGGTGTGCTTCTGGATCACGCTCGCCAACTACGGCCTGCTCCGCCACCTGCTGCGCGGGCCGGACTGGCGGATGTGGACGCTGGGCTGGTTCGCCGCGGGGCTGGGCACGATCACCAAGGGCGTCGGCGGCCTCGCGCTGCTGATGGTGCTGCCGGCGGCGATCGCTTCGCTGCGCGGCTGGCCGGGCGTGCGCGTGCATGCGCGGAACTGGCGCTTCTGGCTGGGCCCGCTGGCGTTCGCCGCTGCGGCGTCGCTGTGGCTGGTGCCGATGGTGACCGCAGCCCTGCATCACGCCGAGCCCGAATACCGCGCCTATCTCAACGACATCCTGTTCCGGCAGACCGCCGGGCGCTACGCCAAGTCGTGGGACCACCCGCAGCCGCCGTGGTACCACTTCGAGGTGATGGCGACCGCCTGGCTGCCGACGGTGCTGGCGCTGTTCTGGGCGATCCCCGCGTGGCGTCGCCGGCTGCGTCGCCGCGATGCGCGCTACCTGCTGCCGCTGGCGTGGTGGGCGCTGATCATCCTGTTCTTCTCGATCCCGCACGGCAAGCGCGACGTCTACATCATGCCGGCGCTGCCGATGATGTGCCTCGCGCTCGGCCCGCTGCTGCCGGGCATCCTGCGCCGCGCGGCCGCGAAGCGCGTCGCCTTCGGCTTCGCCGCCGTGCTCGGCACGCTGCTGCTCGTCGCCGGCCTGTGGATGTGGTTCGGCGAACCGAAGTTCGAGGCCAAACTCATGTCCGACCGCGGCTTCGTCGATGGCGGCCGCGCGCTGTACCTGATGCTGATGGCGATGGGCGCGTGGGCGCTGGCGAGCGTCGGCTGGCATCGCGTGCAGGGCGGCGCGAAGGGGCTGGCGTGGGCGCTGGGCGGCATCTGGGTGCTGTACGGCCTCATCGCCTATCCGCTGCTGAACCCGTCGAGTTCGGCGGTCGGCCTGATGTCCCACGTCGGAAACCGCATCGGCCCCGACGCCCAGCTCGGCCTGGTCGCATGGAAGGAGCAGAACCTGCTGATGGCCGATCGGCCGGCGGCGACGTTCGGCTTCCAGACGATCTGGCCCGAGCAGCTCGCGCGCGGCATGCGCTGGCAGGCCGAAGCGCCCGGCAAACGCTGGCTGCTGGTGCAGGAACCGGCGCTGTCGCAGTGCGTGGACAAGGCCAAGGCCGAATTCGCCGGCGTCTCCAACCGCCGCCGCTGGTGGCTGGTCCCCGCCGCCGCCGCCGATGCCGCATGCACGCCGCAAGGCATCGAGACCCAGAACCAGGCCGACGGCCAGGACGAATGAGGCCTTGGCCGACCCGCTTTTCGCAGGCGCGACCCAAGTCGCGACCAGGCGCCACGCCGCGACACACGCCGCGCCCGCATCGGTAGAGCGGCCTTCAGGCCGCTGCTGTTCGGCACGACATCGGGAGCAGCGGCCGGTTGTTCGACCGCCGAATGACGGACCAGTCCATCGCCATTCCAGATGGAAGCCAAAGCAGCGGCCTGAAGGCCGCTCTACCGGTCGCCGCCGCCGATAGCGCATCGCGTTTCCGCTCTTCGTAGGAGCGACGTGAGTCGCGACCAAGCGCCACGCACGGGTCGCGACTCACGTCGCTCCTACAAACAGACTTCCAGGCAGCGTCAGCCGTCGAGCGCTTCCCAGCGTGCGTAGGCCTGCTCCAGCGCGGTCTGCGCGGCGGCGAGTTCGGCGTTGTGCGCGGCGACGGCGGCGTGGTCGCGCTGGAAGAACGCCGGGTCGTGCATCGCCTCGGTCAGCGCGGCGACCTGGGCTTCCAGGGTTTCGATGCGCGCCGGCAGTTCGTCCAGTTCGCGCTGGTCCTTGTAGCTGAGCTTGCGCTTCGCCGGCATCGCGACGGCGGGCGCGGATGCGGGCGCGCGCACGGGTTCCGCGACCTTCGCCGACGCTTTCGACGCCGCCTCGGCCGGCGCCGCCCGCTGCCGCAGCCAATCGCTGTAGCCGCCGACGTATTCGCCGACGACGCCGTTGCCTTCCATCACCAGGGTCGAGGTGACCACGCTGTCGAGGAAGTCGCGGTCGTGGCTGACCAGCAGCAGCGTGCCCTCGTACTCGCCGAGCAGCTCTTCGAGCAGTTCCAGCGTCTCCACGTCGAGGTCGTTGGTGGGTTCGTCCATCACCAGCAGGTTGGACGGCTGCGCGAACAGTTTCGCCAGCAGCAGGCGGTTGCGCTCGCCGCCGGACAGGCGGGTGATCGGCGCGCGCGCGCGTTCGGGCGAGAACAGGAAGTCCTGGAGATAGCCGACGGCGTGCTTCGAGCGGCCGTTGATGGTCACCGAATCCTTGCCCTCGGCAACGTTCTCGATCGCGTTCCAATCCTCGCGCAGGGTCGCGCGGTACTGGTCGAAGTAGGCGACCTGCAACTGGGTGCCGACCCGGATCTCGCCCGCCTGCGGCTGCAGGTCGCCCAGCAGCAGCTTCAGCAGCGTGGTCTTGCCGCTGCCGTTGTCGCCGATCAGGCCGATGCGGTCGCCGCGCAGGATCGTGGTCGAGAAATCCCCGACCAGCACGCGATCGCCGAACCCGAACGTCACGTCCTTCGCCTCGATCACCTTCTTGCCCGACGCGGTCGCCTGCGCCGCCTCCATGCGCACGTTGCCGGTCAGGTCGCGGCGCGCGGCGCGCTCCTCGCGCATCGCCTTCAGCCGGCGCACGCGGCCTTCGTCGCGGGTCCGGCGGGCCTTGATGCCCTGCCGGATCCACACTTCCTCCTGCGCCAGCAGCTTGTCGAAGCGCGCGTTCTCCTGGGCCTCGGCGTTGAGGCGCTCCTCGCGGCGGCGCAGGTAGTTGGCCCAGTCGCCGGGCCAACTGGTGAGCTGGCCGCGGTCGATCTCGACGATCCGCGTCGCCAGCGCGCGCAGGAAGCGGCGGTCGTGGGTGACGAACACCAGCGCGCCCGGCCAGGCCTTGAGGAAGCCTTCGAGCCAGTCGATCGCGGCGATGTCGAGGTGGTTGGTCGGTTCGTCCAGCAGCAGCAGGTCCGGGGCCGACACCAGCGCCCGCGCCAGCAGCACGCGGCGCTTCATGCCGCCGGACAGGCGCGCGAAGTCCTGGTCGCCGTCGAGATCCAGCCGCGCCAGGGTCTCGGTCACCCGCTGGTCCACCGACCAGCCGCCGGCGTCCTCGATCCTGCCCTGCACCGCGGCCAGCGCCTCGGTGTCGATCGGCTCGGCGTGGATCAGGTGGTGGTAGTCCGCGAGCAGCGCGCCGAGCGCGCCCAGGCCGGCGGCGACCACGTCGAACACGGTGCCCTGCGCGTCGCGCGGGACTTCCTGTTCCAGCCGGGCCACGCGCACGCCGGTCTCGGCGCGGATGTCGCCGTCGTCGGGCTTCAGTTCGCCGGCGAGCAGGCGCAGCAGGGTCGACTTGCCGGCGCCGTTGCGGCCGATCAGGGCGATGCGTTCGCCGGGTTCGATGGACAGGCCGACGCCGTCGAGCAACAGCGGTCCGCCGACGCCGAAATCGACGTCATTGAGGGTGAGCAGAGGCATGGCGACAGTGTAGCGCGGCGACCTAGGCCCGCGCCGGCAACAGCGACACGTACGCTGCCTCGGTGGCCTCGACGAAGGTCCGCAGGCCGAAGTCGCGCTCGGCCTTGGCGCGCGCTGCCGCGCCCATCGCGGGCAGGCGGTCGCGGGCGTCGAGCAGCCCGGCGAGCGCGCGGGCGATGGCGTCGCGGTCGCGCGCCGGCACGATCCAGCCGTCGATCCCGGGGGCGATGTTCTCCGGCAGGCCGGCGTAGTCGCTGACCAGCACCGGCTTGGCCATCGCCATCATTTCGCGGCAGGCGAAGGAAATCGTCTCGACCGCGTACGACAGCACGAACCCGGCGTCGAACCCGGCCACCGCGGGGCGGACGTCGGACAGCAGGCCGGCGAAGTGGACCTGCGACGCCAGCCCGAGCGCGGCGATGCGCGCGGTCTGTTCGTCGGCGGGCGGCTTGCCGCACAGCACGAGGTGGACGCGCGCACGCTGCGCTTCCGGCAGGGTCGCCAGCGCCTCGACCAGGTCCATCCAGCCCTTGTGCAGCGCGGTGCCGGCATTGCTGCCCAGCAGCAGCGCATCGTCGGGGCACCACGCCCGCTTCGCCTCGGCGCAGCGCTCCGCCGGCCACGGCGCGTAGTGCGCGATGTCGACGCCGTTGCGGATGCTGCGCGGCGCGCAGCGCACGTAGGGCGAGGCCTGCAACTGGCGCAGGGTGGCGTCGCTGACCCCGATCGCCAGATCGGTCCTGGCCGCGCGCAGGCGATGGGTGACGCCCTGCATCGGCTTGGAGTTGTGCTTGGTCAGCACCAGCTTCGGCCGCTGCGGCAGGCCGCGCAGCGCGGCGAGCGCCAGCCGGTGGTCGGCCGAGCCGTTGACGTGGACGATGTCGAAGCGGTGCAGCCGCAGCAGGTCGCGCAGGCGGCGCTTCGCGCGCTGCGCCTGCAGCAGTTTGCCCAGGCCGTTGGGATACGGCTGCGCGTGGACGTGGACGCCGTCGAGCGCGGACGCTTCCCGGTACAGGCGACTGCTCGGCGGCACCGCGAGGTGCACCTCGTGACGCGCCGCGAGGCCGCGAGCCAGCGCCATGAGGTAGGTGGTGTGGCCGCCGCCGTCGCCGTCGTGGAAGTTGGTGAGCAGCAGCTTCATGGCGGCGCGGCCGGTCAACCCTTGCGCGCGGGCTTCAGCGCGTAGGCGAGGATGCTCAGCGCCCGCTCGACGCGCTTGAACCACGTGCCCCGGGTGCGCATCGCCAGACCGGCGTAGCGGCGGATCTCGGGCCAGCTCGGCGACGGCTTGGTCTTGAACTCGAACTTCACCAGTTCGATCGACTCGGGCGACACCCCGGCCATGCGCGCATATTCGTTCACCAGCCCGCGCGAACGCAGCCGGTTGAGGTAGCGCTCGACGTGGCCGCGGTTCGACCACCAGCCGTTCTTGCCGTGGATGCGGTAGCCGACGGTCCCGGTGGGCAGGAAGTACTTGCGGCCGGCGAACAGGCTGGCGCCGTAGACCAGGCAGTTGTCGGCGGACAGGCGCCAGGTCCTGGTCATCTCCGGCGAAAGGTCGAGGCAGCGCCGCGCCAGCGGGGTGCGCAGCGAAAGCGCCGAGGTCGGCGCGCCGTACCAGTGCACCAGTTCGTAGGTCGCCACGGCGGTGTAGCCCAGGTCCATCGCGCGGTCGGCGAAGGCGATCGTGCGCGTCTCGTTGCCGAACAGCACGACGTCGTTGAACACGAAGTCGACGTCCCTGCGTGCGTCGTAGACCGCGCCGATCCGTTCGAGGTGCGTCGGTTCCCAACGGTCGTCGGCGTCGAGGAAGCAGACCACGTCGGCGTCGGTCGCCGCGAGCCCGCGCTGGAACGCGACCAGTTGGCCGCCGTTCTCGCACATCAGCAGGGTCACCCGCGCATCGTCGCCGTAGCGTTCGCGCAGCAGGTCCCGGGAACCGTCCTTCGACCCGTCGTCGACCACGACGACCTGCTTCGGGGGGCGGGTCTGCGCCAGCGCGCTGTCGACCGCCTCGACCACGAAATCGCGGTAGTTGTAGCAGGTGACGACGACGGCGAAGGTCGTGGACGAGGCAGTCGTGGTGGACGAGGCCGCCGAGGCGGGCGCGGCGGCGTTCATGCCGTGCGTCCTTCGCCGATGGCGGTCTCGGCCAGCAGCCTGCGGAAGTAGGCGATGGTCTCCTTCAGGCCGTCCTCCAGCGCGACCTTCGGCGTCCAGCCCAGCGCGGACTTCGCCAGCGCGATGTCGGGCTGGCGCTGCTTCGGGTCGTCCGACGGCAGCGGCTTGAACACCAGCCGGGAACGGCCGCCGACCAGCGACAGCACCTTCTCGGCGAGTTCGAGCATGGTGAATTCGCCGGGATTGCCGATGTTGATCGGGCCGGTGAAGCCGGCCGGCGTCGCCATCATCCGCTCGAAGCCCTCGATCAGGTCGTCGACGTAGCAGAAGCTGCGCGTCTGCAGGCCGTCGCCGTAGATCGTGATGTCCTCGCCGCGCAGCGCCTGCACGATGAAGTTGCTGACCACGCGCCCGTCGTTGGGGTGCATGCGCGGGCCGTAGGTGTTGAAGATGCGCACGACCTTGATGTCGAGGTCGTGCTGGCGGTGGTAGTCGAAGAACAGCGTCTCGGCGCAGCGCTTGCCCTCGTCGTAGCAACTGCGGATGCCGATCGGATTGACCCGCCCCCAGTAGCCTTCCGGCTGCGGATGCACTTCGGGATCGCCGTAGACCTCGCTGGTCGAGGCCTGCAGGATGCGCGCGCGCAACCGCTTGGCGAGGCCGAGCATGTTGATCGCGCCGTGGACGCTGGTCTTGGTGGTCTGCACCGGATCGTGCTGGTAGTGCACCGGCGACGCGGGGCAGGCGAGGTTGTAGATGCGGTCGACCTCGACGTACAGCGGGAAGGTCACGTCGTGGCGGATCAGCTCGAAATACGGATGGCCCAGCCGGTGCGCGATGTTGCGTTTGCTGCCGGTGAAGAAATTGTCGACGCACAGCACGTCGTGGCCGTCGTCGAGCAGTCGGTCGCACAGGTGCGACCCGAGAAAACCGGCGCCGCCGGTCACGAGGATGCGAGCCATCGGGGTGGAGGCCTCGGTGATGGCGCCGGCATCGGAACGCGGGCGCGGTGGAGGGGGTGGGCCATTTTCGGTCATCGCCCCCGGCACTGACCAGCCTCGAAACGGCGCCGGAACCGCGACCGGAGCCCGCTTCCCGGCGCGGCTCAGGAACTGCAGGATAACGCCGAACAGCCCGGACGATCCCGCGCCCAGTCCGGTCGCTTGCCCGAGAACGCCGCCCGCTCGGGACGGTCGTCGTAGGGCCGGCGCATCGCCTCCAGCAGTTCGCTGATGGCTGAAACATCACCCGCTTCGGCGCGATCGATGGCCTGCTGGGCCAGCCAGTTGCGCAGCACCACCTGCGGGTTCGCCAGCCGCATGCGCTCGCGCCGCGCCTCCGGCGGCAGCGGATCGTCGGCCACCCGCGCGGCGTAGCGCGCGAGCCACGCGCGCAGGTCCGCGTCGTGCGCGAGGCGCTTGGCCGGGTCGTAGAAGCAGGGCTCCAGCGGTGCGGGGTCGACTGGCATGGCGCCGTCGCCCGCGACGTCGATCAGCCCGCGGAACCACAGCGTCATGTCGATCTCCGCCGCCTGCATCAGCGCGTGCAGGTCGCGGATCAGCGCGATGTCGTCGTCGCGGCATGCGGCCAGCCCGAGCTTGCGCGCGGTGTTGTCGCGGTCGGCGCGGGTGTACGCGTCCCCGAAGGCGTCGAGGCCGGCCTGCAGCGCCGCCGGGTCGCCGAACAGCGGCGACAGCGCCTGCGCCAGCCGCACCAGGTTCCAGCGCGCGATCGCCGGCTGCCAGCCGAACCGGTAGCGTCGGCCGCCGGCGTCGGTGGTGTTGGGCGTCCACTCGGGGTCGTAGGCGTCGATCCAGCCGTACGGGCCGTAGTCGATGGTCAGTCCGAGGATCGACAGGTTGTCGGTGTTGAGCACGCCGTGGACGAAGCCCACGCGCATCCACTCGGCGGCCAGCCGCGCGGTGCGCGTGCAGACCTCGGCGAACCAGTCGCCGTACAACGCTTCGCCGGCGCCGTGCAGGTGCGGGAAATCGCGTCGGATCGCGAAGTCGGCGAGCGTGCGCAGCAGGTCGGTGTCGCCGCGCGAGGCCGGCAGCTCGAAGTGGCCGAAGCGCAGGAACGACGGCGCGACCCGGCACACCACCGCGCCGGGCTCGGGCCTGGGGTGGCCGTCGTAGAACATGTCGCGGACCACGTCCTCGCCGGTGGCGACCAGCGACAGCGCGCGCGTGGTCGGCACGCCGAGGTGGTGCATGGCCTCGCTGCACAGGAACTCGCGGATCGACGAGCGCAGCACCGCGCGGCCGTCGGCGAAGCGCGCGTACGGCGTGGGCCCCGCGCCCTTGAGCTGGAGTTCGCGCCGCGCGCCGTCGGGGTCGACCGTCTCGCCGAGGCTGATCGCACGGCCGTCGCCGAGCTGTCCCGCCCAGTTGCCGAACTGGTGGCCGCCGTAGTTGGTCGCGAACGGGTCCATGCCCGGCAGCAGCGCGTTGCCGGCGAACACCTGCGCGAACGCCTCCGATGCCGTGTCCGCTTCGTCCAGACCCAGCGCCTGCGCCATCTCGCGCGACACCGCGAGCGTACGCGGCGCCGCGACCGGCGTCGGCGCGACCCGAGACCACACCGCCCCGCGCACCTCGCGCCGGCGCGGCCCGGTCTCGGGGTCGCCGGGCAGTTCGGCAAGCAGGCGGTTGTCGAAGGTCAGGGCGTCGAACATGCGGGGAGTGTCGATCCGTGAAGGGGCTGGCGCAAGCGGTCGATGGCGGGCTCAAAGGGCGCGCAGGAAAAGCACCGTCATTCCCGGGCAAAAAATGCACCGTCATCCTCGCGCAAGCGAGGACCCAAGCGTCCACGATAATGACGCCCGGAACTCAAGCGGCGCACGACAAAGGCATCGGCATCCTCGCGGATGCGAGGACCCAGGCATGATCGCTGCCGGCAGTTGGGTCCTCGCTTGCGCGAGGATGACGTTGCTTTTTGCGGGAACGACGGCAAAACAGTGCCGTGGATCGCCCCGGCGCACGGTGCGGCGGGCCTCGCTCACTCGATCTTCTGCCCGCGCTCCAGCATCCACAGCATGATGGTTTTCTTGCGGACGTCTTTGGCACGGACGTAGGCGTAGACGAAGCGCCGTCATCCTCGCGCATGCGAGGACCCAACCCTCCGCAACCATCACGCTCCGGAACCCCGAGGACACACAGCAAAGGTACCGTCATCCTCGCGCATGCGAGGACCCAACCCTCCGCAACCATCACGTTCCGGAACCCCAGGGACACACAGCACAAGGTACCGTCATCCTCGCGCATGCGAGGACCCAAGCGTCCGCGACAATGATGCCCGGAACTCGAGCGGCGCGCGACAAAGGCATCGGCATTCTCGCGGTGCGAGGACCCAGGCATGATCGATGCCGGCAGTTGGGTCCTCGCTTGCGCGAGGATGACGTTGTTTTTTGCGGAAGCGACGACAAAACAGCGTCGTGGATCGCAGCGGCGTACGGTGCGGCGGGCCGCGCTCACTCGATCTTCTGCCCGCGCTCCAGCATCCACAGCATGATCGTCTTCTGGCGGACGTAGTTGGCGCGGACGTAGGCGTAGACCAGGCCGTGCCAGCCTTCGAGGAAGCCCAGCCGGAACACGTAGCCGCGCCAGAACCGCCACGCCGGCGACAGCACCAGCTTCGCCAGCGAGGCGCGTTTGCCGCGGGCGAATTCGTGCTCGGCCATCATCCGCGCGTAGCGTTCGGTCTTCTGCAACTGCTGCATCAGCGAGCGGTAGGGGTAGTGGATCAGGTCGCCCGGCAGCGTCTTCACCGGGCCGTCGACGCTGGCGGCCTCGTGGATCTCGCGATCGCCGCGCCAGCCGCCGCGGCGACGGTCGAACAGCCGCAGCACGCGGTCGGGGTAGGCGTTGCCGCGGCGCAGGAAACGGCCGAAGTATTCGCTGAGCCGGGCGAAGCGGTAACCGGCGGCGCCGGCGAAGCCGCGGTCGCGCTCGGCCAGGATCGCCGCCTTCAGCGCCGGTCCGACGCGCTCGTCGGCGTCCAGGCACAGCACCCAGTCGTGCGCCGCCTGCTCGACCGCGAACTGCTTCTGGCTGCGGAAGCCGGTGAAGGCGCGCTCGAACACCCGCGCGCCGGCCGCCTCGCACAGCGCCCGGGTGCCGTCGGTGGACCCGGAATCGACCACCACGATGTCGTCGCAGAACGTCAGCGACGCCAGGCAGTCGCCGATGCGGTCGGCCTCGTTGAAGGCGATAATCACCGCCGAGACGGGCACGGCGGACGAGGGCGGGGACGTAGCGATGGCGGAATACCTGTTGTTCGCGACCGAGCGATACGCGCTGCCGATCCTGCAGCCGCTGGCCGATGCGCTGCAGGCGGCGGGCCACGGCGTGCACGCCTGGTTCGCCGATGGCGCCGCCGGTGCGCGCCTGCCGGACCCGGTCCGCATGATAAGCCTGCGCGAGGCGGTGGCGCTGCGGCCGCGGGCGGTGTTCAGTGCGGCGAACTGGGTGCCGACCTTCCTGGCCGGGCCGAAGGTGCAGCTCTTCCACGGCTTCAACGTCGAGAAGCGCGACGCCGCCCGCGGCCATTTCCGGGTGCGGGGCCTGTTCGACCTCTACTGCACGCAGGGCCCGGCGACCACCGCCCCGTTCCGCGCCCTCGCCGCGGAAGACCCGCATTTCGCGGTGGTCGAGACCGGCTGGCCCAAGCTCGACCCGCTGTTCCGCGACGACCACGGCGCCGCGGCCGCCCTGCGCGCGCCGGCGGCCGGCCGCCCGACGGTGCTGTTCGCCTCGACCTTCACCGAGCGCCTGAGCGCGGCCCCGCACCTGTTCGACGCGATCGCCGCCGAGGTCGCGCGCGGCGAGCGCTACTGGCTGCTGACCCTGCATCCGAAGTGCGCGCCCGAGCTGTTCGACCGCTACCGCGGCCTCGCCGGCCCGAACGCCGCCTTCGTCGAGACCGAGCACCTGATGGCCGCGCAGCGCGCCGCCGACGTGCTGGTCGCCGACACCACGTCGGTGGTCTCGGAATTCGTGGTCCAGCACAAACCCGTGGTCACCCTGCGCAACCGCGCGCCGAAGCCGCACATGCTGGATTTCGACGACCCGGCGCGGCTGCCGGCGATGCTCGACCGCGCGTTCGCGCCGACGCCCGAACTGCGCGCGGCGATCGTCGCCTACGCCGACGCCATCCATCCCTACCGCGACGGGCGCTCGTCTGAACGCGTGATCGCGGCGACCGAAGACCTGGTCGCGGGCCGCCTCGGCCGCCTGCGCGGCAAGCCGCTGGGCGGGCGCGTCCGCGCGCTGCAGATCCGGGCGAAGCTGGGGTATTGGGGGTTGGGCTGAGGCCGCACTTTTTTTGTAGGAGCGACGTAAGTCGCGACGAAAACAGAAACGCTCTGTCGCAGGTGGTCGCGACTTACGTCGCTCCTACAAGAGAAGGGAACGGCGGCTTCACCAGCGCAGCGATTGTCGCGCGCGTTCGCGGCAGAGGCGATCGAACAGGACGCGGGCGTCGGCTTCGGGCAGGTAGCGCAACTGCAGCGGCTTCTCCATCGCGTTGCCGCCGGCGGTGTCCAGCAGCAGCCGGGCGGTGCCGAGCAGGCGATCCATCGGCGTCCGGCCCCAGCGGATCGCCTGCAGCTTGCCGATCTCAGCGAAGCGCCATTCCCGGGTCCACCAGCCGCCGCGCACGGCGACGAGGCGATCGTCCACCGCGTAGCCGGCATGGCGGGCGTTCTGCCAGGCGATGTAGGCGATCCAGGGCACCCACAGCGCGACGAAGATCAGCCCCAGCTCGCCCAGCCGCCACCACGCGACGCCGCCGATCACGCCCGCCAGCAGCAGTTGCGGCAGGAACAGACGCCAGAACGTGAGCCTGTGCAGCGGCTGCCACTGCGCCGGCGGCCAGTGCATCTGCGGGGCGAGGTGGCGGATCAGCGCATCGCAGCGCTCGGGCGTGGCCACCGGGGCCAGCTCGCGCAGCGAACGCGGGTGGTGGTGGCGCGATCCGTTCTCCAGCACCGCGGTGCTGACCTCCAGCGTGCGCCGGCCGAACCAGCGGTGCAGCATGCCCTCGTGCAGCGCCCAGGCCTGGATGCGTCGGCGCGGGGTGCTGGTGCGCAGGCGGGTGAACAGGCCGCGCTCGAGGGTCAGCCGGCGGCCATGCTCCTCCAGCCGGAAGCCGGCGTAGTGCAGCAGCGCGATCCCGATCGAGAACACCCGCAGCACGACCACGAAGCCCAGCAGCAGCACCAGCGCCGCGCTGGCCTCGTGGCCGTGGCCGTAACCCTCGAAATAGCCTTCGAAGGCGCCGAACATCGCCCGCCCCCACTTCTCCAGCAGGTCCGACAGCAGGTCCGGGCTGAACTGGGCGAACGCGGCGAACGCGCCGCCGACCACGATCATGCCGCGGTTGGAGATCAGGCCCAGGCGGACGATGTCGCCCAGCCCCAGCGCGTACAGCACCTCGCCGCGCGAGGCGGCGGGGTCGGCCTCGGCCACGGCCTCGCCCCGGCGGCGGCGGACCAGCGCCTCCAGCGCCATCGCGTCGGAGAGCTTCAGCACCCGCATCTCGGCCTCGGGCTTGATCCCGCCGGCCGACTCCAGCCGCACCTCGGCGACGCCGAAGATCCGGTGCAGCAGGGTCTGGTGCAGGGCCACGTTCTGGATCCGCGCGAACGGGATCTCGCGCAGGCTGCGTTCGAGCATGCCGCTGCGGATCTGCAGGCTGTCGCGGCCGATCCGGAAGCGGTAGGTGTAGTAGCGCCAGATCGACAGCGTCGCCAGCACGCAGATCACCACCACCGACCACAGGTCGTTGCGGTCGCCGCGCCCGAAGAACAGCAGCACCAGGATCGGGAAGATGAACTGCTTGAGGTGCGCCAGCAGCACGAACAGCCACGACAGCGGATGCAGCCGCCGCTCGGGCGAGGCCACGGCGGCCTCGGCGAGATCAGGCGCGATCATCGTCGTCGCTCGCCTGGCGCTCGATCTCGCGGCTGAAATGCTCGCGCAGGCGCTCGGCGACGCCCTCGTCCAGGCCGGAGACGTGGACGCCGCCCAGGCGGGTGCCGGCGGTGTGCAGGACCAGCGAGGCCAGCCGCTGCAGGCGCTCCAGCGGCCCGCGCTTGATGTCCAGGTGCTGCACCCGGGAGGTCGGCACCTGGGTCTCCCACAGCCACAGCCGGCCGCGGCGCACCGCGAAGCCGTCGCTGTCCAGTCGCCAGAACGTGTAGCGGTAGCGCCGGAACGCGATCCACAGCGCGCCGAGCAGCACCACGCCCCAGCCGATCGCGATCGCGGTCGCGCGCTGGTCGTGGTGGTGGAAGAACAGCCGGCGCAGGAGCAGGTGGAGGATGCCGCCGGGGACCAGCGAGGTCACCAGCGAGGCGACCACGAACACCCCGAAGGCGCGCCGCGGCAGCCGCTGCCAGCCGGTCGGCCCCTCCCAGACCGGCGCCGGCGGCGCGCCGGCGGCCTCGGCGGCTGGGGCTTCGGGGGCTTCGGGTGCTGCGGGATGTTCCGACTCGGTCATGCGCGGCCAACTTCCAGATCGCGATAGGGATTGCCGCCGCTGTCCGGCGGCTGCAGGGTGTAGCGCTTGTAGGTCCACTGGTACTGCGCCGGGTCGCGCGCGGCGACCCGTTCGACCGCCCGGTTCAGCGCCGCGGTGGCGACCATCGTATCCGGCGAAGCGAGCGCCGGCGGCGCCGGCTCGAAGCGCAGCGCGAACGCGAGTTCGCCGATCCGCTCGCAGTAGGCGAACAGCACCGCCGCGCCGCTGCGCTCGGCCAGCCGCGGCAGCAGGGTCATGGTGTAGGCCGGGCGGCCGAAGAACGGCGCGAACTCGCCGTCGCCGCGCTTGGGCTGCTGGTCCGGCAGGATCCCGACCACGCCGCCGTCGCGCAGGCGCTTGAACAGTTGGCGGATGCCCGCGGCCTCGGCGCGGATCTGGGTCACCCGGCCACCGTCGTCGGCGCGGACGATGCGCAGGAAGGCCTCGCCCAGCGCGGAGTCCGGCGGCCGGTAGAGGATCGCCAGCGGCGTGTGCGCGGCCAGCCACTGGTTCAGCAGCTCCCAGTTGCCGTAGTGCGGGGCGGCGACGATCACGCCCTTGCCCGCCGCGATCGCCGCGTCGAACAGGTCCACGCCCTCGGTTTCGCGGATCAGGCGCAGGTTGTCGGCGTGCGGACGGGTCCACAGCCGCAGCGTCTCCAGCGCCTGGCGGGCGGTGGTGCGCAGGATCGCGCGCTGCAGCCGCGTGCGCTCCTCCGCGGGCATGTCCGGACGGGCGAGCTGCAGGTTGCGCAGGGCGACGACGCTCTCGCGCGCGCCGAGTCGCCGCCACAGCGCGGCGACGCCGTCGGCCAGGCCGCGCAGCAGCGGCCACGGCAGGCGGCCGAGCACGAAGGCGGTGAGGTACAGGCAGCGGGCGAGGAAGGCGTTCATCCCCCCGAAGTCTACTTGCACCGCCCGCGCGTTCCCGGCGATGCTCGCCCGCCCTGCCATCGAGGCCGCCATGCTCGCCCTCATCCAGCGCGTGACCGAGGCCCGGGTGACCGTGGCCGGCGAGACCGTCGGCGCGATCGGCCCCGGGTTGCTGGCGCTGGTCGGGATCGAACCGGGCGACGGTCCGGCCCAGGTCGGCAAGCTCGGCGAGCGGCTGCTGCGCTACCGGGTGTTCTCCGACGCCGCCGGGCGGATGAACCTGTCGCTGTCGGACACCGGCGGCGGCCTGCTGCTGGTCAGCCAGTTCACCCTCGCCGCCGATACCCGGTCCGGGCTGCGCCCGAGCTTCAGCAGCGCGGCCGCACCGGCGGAAGCCCAGCGCATCTTCGACGATCTTGTGGCTTACTGCCGCGAAAATCACCATAACGAGGTCGAAACGGGGCGGTTCGGCGCCGAGATGCAGGTCGCCCTCGTCAACGACGGGCCGGTCACCTTCCTGCTCCGCGCCTGAATCCCGGCCGGGCGTGGCCTGAATGGCCGCGCGCCCGGTCCGCCCGCGGCTTGAATGCCCGCCCCAGGCGCACCACATCGCCCGCCAGACGCCTCCTTCCATTGCGGCGGCGTCCCGCGCGACCCAGGGGCCGCGCCCCGTCCGAAAGCCGTCGGACACCCGGTCCAGCCCGGAGCCGGTTATAATTACGGGTTCACTTTCCAACGGTGGCGTCCCCATGGCCAACGAACGTCAGGCTCCCCAGTCCGACATCAAGCAGCTGATCAGCAAGGGCCTGGAGCAGGGCTACCTGACCTATGCCGAGGTCAACGATCACCTTCCCGACGACCTGGTCGATCCGGAACAGATCGAAGACATCATCGGCATGATCAACGGCATGGGCATCGAGGTGCACGAAGTCGCGCCCGATGTCGATACGCTGCTGCTCGCCGACGGCACCACCGGCGGCCGCGAGGTCGACGACACCGCCGCCGAGGAAGCCGCGGCCACGCTGACCGCGCTCGACGGCGAGGGCGGCCGCACCACCGACCCGGTGCGCATGTACATGCGCGAGATGGGCACGGTCGAGCTGCTGACCCGCGAGGGCGAGATCGCCATCGCCAAGCGCATCGAGGAAGGCCTCACCCAGATGATGTCGGCGCTGGCCAGCTTCCCCTGGTCGGTGCAGTTGCTGCTCGAAGAATACGAACTGCACAAGTCCGGCAAGAAGCGCCTGGCCGACATCGTCGCCGGCTTCAACGACGTCGAGGAACCGGCCGAGGAGATCCCGGAGACGGAGATCGCCGACGACGCCGGCGCCAGCGCCGATGGCGACAGCGACGACGAGGACGGCGACGAGGACGGCGGCGGCAGCGAAGACAGCGCGCCGACCGGTCCGGACCCGGCCGAAGTCGCGCGCCGCATGGAGCTGCTGGCCTCGGGCTACACCCGGTTCCAGAAGGCCTACGCCAAGCACGGCGCCGCCCACAAGTCGGTGGTCGCCCTGCGCCAGGAGATGGCCGACCAGTTCATGACCCTCAAGCTGCCGCTGCCGCTCACCGACACCCTGGTGAAGAAGCTGCGCGACGTGCTGGGCCAGATCAAGGAACACGAGCGCCGCATCCTCGACCTCTCCACCCGCGTCGCGCGCATGCCGCGCAAGGACTTCATCCGCGCGTGGGAAGGCAACCAGACCAACCTGGGCTGGGTCGACGAGATGCTCAAGCGCAAGCAGAAGTGGTCGTCGGGCCTGCGCGAGGTGAAGGACCAGATCATCGCCGAGCAGGAAGCCACGATCGCCACCGAACAGGCGCTGTACCTCAATCTCTCCGACATCAAGGACATCAGCCGCGCGATGGCCTACGGCGAGGCCAAGGCGCGCAAGGCCAAGAAGGAGATGGTCGAGGCCAACCTGCGCCTGGTGATCTCGATCGCCAAGAAGTACACCAACCGCGGCCTGCAGTTCCTCGACCTCATCCAGGAAGGCAACATCGGCCTGATGAAGGCGGTTGACAAATTCGAATACCGCCGCGGCTACAAGTTCTCGACCTACGCCACCTGGTGGATCCGCCAGGCGATCACCCGCTCGATCGCCGACCAGGCGCGCACCATCCGCATCCCGGT
>Ga0136846_1231421_pt1 | contig 29158 bp, 26 predicted proteins | sample HopSoiMetagenom2_FD_96841 | JGI IMG/M metagenome (GOLD analysis project Ga0136846, IMG submission 96841) | Grasslands soil microbial communities from Hopland, California, USA - 2 Assembly 2016 (version 4) | ecosystem: Environmental > Terrestrial > Soil > Grasslands | place: USA: Hopland... | reverse complement strand
GCGCTCTCGAGCTTGAACGCCTCGTTCACCGCCTCGCGGACGAAGCTCTTGATGATCTCCTCGCCCCACGGGCCGAGCGCGCCGCGACCGAACCCTCCACAGAAGCCTTTCACGCCAGCGAATCCAACGCCCTGCAGCTCGCAGGAATCGCCATCGAGCACCGTGACTCCGGCGTCGGTGAGAATCTGGCGTACTTCATCCTGCTTCCCTGCTTCGAAATCGTGGTTTCCGAGTACTGCAACGCACGGCACGCGCAGCGCCGTACCAATGTCGCGCGCGAGCACGCGCGCTTCCTCGGGCAGACCGTAGTCTGTGAGATCGCCGCACAGCACCAGCAGGTCGGCGCGTTCTGAGACCTGCGCGAACGCCGACGATAGTGCACCCTGACCGGTCTTGCTGACGTGAATGTCACTCATCGCCGCGAGGCGGACCGTGCCGTTCCTCGTCGCCATGGCGGTCAGCTCTTGATCGATGAACAGAGAGCCAGCTCAGCTAGCCCTAGTCTTGCAAAGCGGTGACGCATAGGGCTGACCCTCTTCAACAAGCGTTCCGTGCCGCACAAACCAAACTCCAGAACGCCGAGCGAGATTGATCGTGACATGGCGACGCGGTACACGCGCCGATTCTATCGCGACGTGCTGACCTTTCTGGATCGGGCGAATGTCCCGACGCTGGTGGGCGGCGCATTCGCCTTCTCGCACTTCACCGGGATTCAGCGGCCCACGAAGGACTTCGACCTCTTCGTTCGCCGAGACCACATTGACCGCGCGCTCGAGACGCTTGCCGCCGCAGGGTTTCACACCGAGCTCACATTCCCACATTGGCTCGGGAAAGCGCGCTCCGACGAGTTCCTCGTGGATCTCATCTTCGGATCGGGAAATGGCGTCGCGCCGGTGGACGACGGCTGGTTCGAGCACGCCGTCCAGGCCGAGGCCGTGGGCGTACCGGTCTGGCTATCTCCGCCCGAAGAGCTGCTCTGGTCGAAGTCCTTCGTCATGGAGCGCGAACGCTACGACGGCGCGGACGTGATCCACATCCTGCACACGCAGCGGCGCCGGCTGGATTGGACTCGTCTTGTCGATCGCTTCGCCGGTCACTGGAGAATCCTGCTGCTCAATCTCGTGCTGTACGGCTTCGTGTACCCGGGCGAAGACTCGCCTGCTCCATCCTGGGTCATGGACACGCTCCTCGCTCGCCTCAACGAAGAGCGCGCGGAGCCGCCGACGAACGAGCGCGTGTGCCGCGGGACACTGATCTCGCGGGAGCAATACCTCGTCGACATTCTGCAATGGGGCCTCGTCGATGCTCGCATGCAGCCACGCGGCCCGATGAGCGCGACGGAGATCGCGCACTGGACCGAAGCGATCGGCAAGCTCGCCTAACTACGCAGCGTAGCGTCCTTTCGAACGCGATCGGTCAACTCGCCACGCGACGTGACGCCTAACTTGGCGAAGACGTTGGAGAGATGTGTGCTGACCGTGCGGGACGAGATGCCCAGGGCTACACCGATTTCCTTGTTCGACTTGCGCGCCGCCACGAGCTGAGCGATCTCGCGCTCGCGGCCGGTGAGCGCGCCGGCGCCTTCGACAATCACGCGGGCCGGTGGACGCGCACCCAGGTCGCGCAGCTGGTCGCGAGCGCCGCTCAGCTCCGTCTCCGCGCCAATGCGTGCGAGCACGTCGTGCGCGCGTCGCAGCTCTCGAGCTGCCCCTTCGCGGTCGCCGCTCATCACGAGCAGTTGAGCGAGATTGCGACGAATGCGCGCCGCATCGAACACGAACGGAATGGCGTCCAGCTGATCGGCCGCAGACCTCAGCAGCTCGACGGCGCGAGGGAGGTCGCCATCGCGAAACCGGGCGACGAGTGCTTCGCTGGCAGTCGCCCACGCCATCCCGAGCGTGTGATTCATCTGCGTCGCATCTCGGCGGAGACGCTCGACGTACTTCTGGGCGCGCCCGAAATCCTGCATCCACAGCGCGGCCTCGAGGATGATCGGGATCAGCCGATGAATGGACCACGCGACGTAGCCCGAACGGTCGGCGAGCGCGACGCCGGCCTCGCCTAACGCGACCGCCGCCTCGCGGTCGCCCGTCGCGAGCGCGTACGCTGCCATTCCGGTGTGGGCCGGCACGGCGGTGTGAACGTCGACCGTGCCGTGCTCGGCGTCCGCCGCTCCCGAGATCGTCCAGCTCTCATCGAACAGCGACTTCGCCTTTTCCAATTCACCACGCCCGAGATGCATGAGCCCCGTCCACACCAGGAGGCGCGGCAGCAGGGTGTTCGCACCGAGCGCCCGCGCGATCGGAATCGTACGCTCGGCCAGCGCGAGCCCGGATTGCCAGTCGCCGATGCCTGACGCGTACTCGATCGACACCTCGTTCGTCCAGACGACGTGGACTGGCGAGCGCAGCTCGTCGGCGATGCGGTGTGCCTCCCTCAAGTGACGTGCGAGCTCGGCGGCATTGCCGGTCAGGCCCGCGAGTACCGCGATTCCCCAGTGCGCGGTCCATTCCACACCGCGATCGTTCGCGGATCCCGCGAATGCGATCGCGCGCTCACCGTGCACACGTGCTTCCGCAGCATTCCCGACGAACAGATTGAGCTGCATGAGCGCACGATGGATGCGCGCGAGCATCCCGGCGCTCTTGAGCCGCTCGGCAATGCTAAGGGCTTCGCCAAGCTCGCGAAGCGCGTCGTCCGGTCGCCCCAGCTCCTGGAACGCCGCTGCCTGAGCGATGCGAATTCTCGCCGCGAGCCGTTCATCCCCCGTTAGGCTGGCGGCCTCGAGGCCCGCCGCGTAGTGGGCGAACGCCTCGTCGTGCTGACCCGCCCAGAAGCTGACGAGGCCGAGCCGCCGTTCGATGGACGATATGCGCGGCGAGTCGCCGCGCTGGCGCGCGTAGCCGAGCGCGCGTTCCCAGAGAGAGCGCGCGGCGGCGTACTCGCCGTTGCGCTGTTTGGCGCGCGCGAGGTCCTCGACGAGCGCGGCAACCTCGTCGGGCCCTCCCGCGCCGGCGATGGGGGGGCTCGCGTCAACGAGATCAAGTGCGGCGCCGAGGTACGTCGCGGCTTCGCGCGTGGCATACCGCGTCAGGGCCGATCGGCCGGCGGCGTACAGGTATCGCGCCGCTTTCGGCGCGAGCTCGGCGGACGCCGCGCGCGAGAAATGGAACGCGAGCTCGTCGGCGTGCGATTCGGCGGCGGCTCCGTACATATCTTCGAGCGCCGTCGCGATCCGTCCGTGCAGCAGGCGCGTGCGCGCCTTCCCGAGCTCCGCGTAGAGCGTCGCCTGCAGCGTCGGATGCGTGAAGTCGTAGTGGACCCCGTCGGTAGCGTCGGCGTCCACGAGGACCCGATCGCGCCGCAGCTCGTCGATCGCCTCTACCAGCGACGACGCGGGGAACCCACTCACGGCCTCGAGCGCCTCGTACGATGCGCGTGTGGCGAGCACCGCAGCGATGTCGACGACCGTTCGCGCGGCTGCCGGCAGCCGCGCGAGTCGTGCGACGATAGCATCGCGCACGGTTCTGGGGAGGTGGAGATCAGTGAGATCCCAGCCTATCCAGCGGCCGTCCTCACGCCGCAACTGCCCTGAATCGACGAGCGACTTGAGCGTCTCCTCCGTGAAGAACGGATTGCCTCGCGTGCGCTCGTAGAGGAGCGCCGCAAAGTCGCGGATCGTTGACGGATCGACGTCGAACAGCCGCGCCAGCAGCTCGTCGCTGTCCGCGCGCGGCCACGGGTTCAGCCTAACGATGCCCGCCGCTCCGAGCCCCGCCAGCGAGCGTTCCGTGCTTCCGAGCGTCGGGTTGGAGTCTCGTACCGCGTCGCTGTACGAACAGAGCACGACGATGCGCTGGCCCGTTAGCTGACGGGCGACGAAGTGCAGCAGCTCGAGCGAGGACGCATCGGCCCAATGAACGTTCTCCAGCACGATGAGCAGCGGGCGCTTCGATGCGAACCGGCCGAGGAATTGGCTGAAGTTCCACAGCAGGCGAGCCTTCACCTCGGCCGCGTCCCCGCGCGGTGCCCGCGAGTCGGTTCGGAGGTCGAGCGCGGGGAACAGTCGGGCGAGCTCCGCCTCGCCGCCACGCGACATCACGGCGAGCGTCGCCGAGTCCATCGCCTTGAGCGTCGGAAGCAGGGCATCCGAGAAGAGTGCGTATGGGACGCCCGTTTCGACCGGGTATGCCCTGCCCACTGCCGTGCTCCAGTTCCGACGCGTCGCCTCGGCGACGAGAAATTCGGCGAGGCGCGTCTTCCCGACCCCGCCTTCGCCGGAGAGGAAGATCGTCGACGCAGTGCCTCGTTCGGCATCATCGAGCGCGCGTGTCAGCCTGGCTACTTCCTGATCACGTCCAATCAGGGGAAGGGCGCCGAGCGACGCGGTCTCGAGTGCGGTCACGTGACGGTATTGTCGGAGACGGATGCGTCCAACGCGCGGCTGCACATAGAGCCGGCGTGGCGGAATTGGACCGAGCTGCGAGAACGACCGAGGCACCAGAGCGCGAACCAAAGGTCAGTCGAGACACGAGGCCGCTACAAGACTTATGGACGGACTCGCGCGACGATTTTACGCGCAACCGGTACGCGGGATTGCGCCCTAAATGTTACGGCCGATGCTTATGGGCCCGCCAGCACACGCACAATACCAAACGAGCATGGCAATAATGCCATGCTCGTCACGGCCCGTCAGCGGTGTGTCGGTCAGGCGCTGCCAATCGCCGCGGCGGGAGCCTCGTCGCCGACGTCGCCAAATCGCCGCTCGCGCCGCTGGAATTCCGTGATGGCGGCTTCGAGATCACGCTCCGCAAACTCTGGCCACATCCGCGGACTGAATACGAGCTCTGCGTAGGCACATTCCCAGAGCAGGAAGTCGCTGAGCCGCTGCTCGCCCCCGGTGCGGATCAGCAGATCGACATCAGGCACACCGCCTGGTGCGTGCGCTGCCGCAGCCATTGCCTCGCTGAATTTCTCGCGCGTGAACTGGCCGCCGGCGCCCAGACGCGACGCCGCATCGAGAATCATGTCGCGCGCGGAATAGTCGACCGCCACGCGCAGGTGCATGTCACGGCATTCAGCCGTGGCTTCCTCGGAGGCGGCGATCGCGCGGCGCAACGTTCCGCCAAGACGATCACGCCGTCCAATGACGGTCAGCCGAATTCCGTTCTCGACACAGCGCTCGGTCTCGGCTGCCAGATAGCGCCGGAACAACGCCATCAGTGCGGCGATCTCGGTGTCGGGCCGACGCCAGTTGTCGGACGAAAACGCGTACAGCGTCAGTGCCTCGATCTCGAGGCGGCGCGCCGCCTCGACGGTGCGCTTCACGGCGCGCGCGCCGGAGGCGTGGCCGAAGGTTCGCGGTCGCCCTCGTGTGGTAGCCCAGCGGCCGTTGCCGTCCATGATGACGGCAATGTGCCGCGGCATGCGCTGCGATCGATTCAAGGGTTGTGGAGTGCTGACATTCATGGCTATCAACGGCGAATCTCCTACTTACGCGTCGCGCGCGGCTCGAATCAGGGCTTCCATGTGGTCGAGGTAACGCTCGAACGCTTTGCGCCCAGGCACGGTCAACGCGTAGGCCGTCTTCGGCATCCGCCCCTCGAACGATTTTGTACACGAGATGTACCCGGCGTCCTCGAGCTTCCGTGCGTGCACGCTCAAGTTGCCGTCGGTCGTCTGCAGCAGGCCTTTCAGCTCATTGAACGTGAGCGACTCGTTCGCGGCCAAGGCACTGACGATTCCGAGCCGCATCCGCTCGTGGATGAGACGATCGAGCGTGCCGGGCGTCGCCTCGGTGGCTTTCCCGCGAACTCCCCGCAACGGCTCCTTCTCGTCTTCCCGCTTTCGGGCCCCGCCTCGTGGGTCTGGGGCCGCGGCGTTTCTAGCCACCGTGCCTCCTCGCGATTTGAATCCCAAACACGACGTGCGCCACCCCGAACCCGACCACCATTAGCCACTCGCCGGCGGCGGGTGGCGCGAACAGGGCGGCGGCGCCGAGCACCATGAAACAGAGTCCCATCACGGGGATGATGCGGACGGAAAACGCGCCACCAGCGACCACCGCCGTGCCGTAGAGCAGGAGCCAGACGCCCGGCAGCAAGTCATTCGCACCAATGCGGAGGAGCGCAGCAGTGAGCAGGGCTCCGACGACCATCGCGGGTGAGAACGCCAGGGCGAGCTTTTGGGCCGGTCCGGACACCATGGAGAGGTCCGAACGGCGCGCCTTGCGTGCCGTGGCCCAGAGTGAAAGCGCAATACAAACCGCCGCGGTGGTGACCCACGTTTCAATCCGCCAAGCGACGGTCGCCCGGCCCCGCGCCACGAGCGCGGCCGCCATCGCGACGACGCCGACGGCCGCAATGCCCCACCCCGAGATGGCGGTAAACGTCCCCGCCCGCTCCATCGTCTCACGGATGAAGCGTAGGTTATCGAGCGCGCGATCACTGAGCGCCGGGTCTCGTTCGACCGGCGGGGCCGGGCGCAGGGGTCTGACTGTGGCCATGGCGGACGCTATTTAATCCGCTCAGAATTGTCAAGCACTTTTCGCGAAAAAGTGCGATAGGATCGCGGTCCCATTGTGTCAGACGTCAACTCACGATTCGTGCCGTCAGTGACTGGTCGTGCGAACTCGCACCGACCATTTTCCGCTCGTGCCGATCGTTCCTCTGTACGGTCACGACGCGCTACGTATGCGCCTCTCGACCGCGATTCAGCGCGGTGCCCTTCCCGGCAGCCTCCTTCTTCACGGGCCGCGCGGCGTCGGCAAGCAACGCCTGGCACTCTGGGTCGCCCAGTCGCTCGTTTGCTCGGCACCCGGCACCGACGGCACGCCGTGTGGCCGCTGCCAGTCCTGCCGCTTCGCGCTGTCGCTCGCGCACCCGGACGTCCACTGGTTCTTTCCACGTCCGCGTCTCGAATCGGGGGCAACGAACAAGGACGTCACCAACGACTTCGCGGACGCGATCGCCGAGCGCGCCGCGGGCTCCGGGCTGTACGCGCCGTCGTCCGGGCTCGAAGGAATCTACGTGGCTACCGTCCGCGTGATCGTTCAGCTGGCGAGCATCTCGCCGGCCATGGGCAAGCGAAAGGTCTTCATCATTGGCGATGCGGACCACATGGTCTCGCAGGAAGGGTCGGATGAGGCAGCGAACGCCCTGCTCAAGCTCCTCGAGGAGCCGCCGGCAAATACGACGATCGTCCTGACGTCGAGCGAGCACGGAGCGCTGCTTCCGACGATTCGCTCGCGGGTCGTCAACGTGCGCGTCGCCCCGCTGGCGCGACGCGACATCGAGCTCTTTCTCGCCGATTCGGTGGTGGCGGATGCAATGCGCCGCGCGCATCGCGACGTGTCCACGGCGGATCTCGTTAGGCTCGCCAACGGAGCGCCCGGTGCGCTCATCGCGGCTGACGAGCGCGAGGCAGCCATCGAGAGCGCGGAGCGACTGCTCGCGTCCGCGCTCTCGGGGGATCGGTCCAAGACCATTCGCGCCGCTATGGCCCAGGGCACCTCACGAGCGCGCGGGCGCTTCGCAGACATCCTCGATGCACTGACCGAGCTGGTTGCCGAACGCGCGCGTGCGGCGGTCGCGAGTGGCGACGATCGCGTGGCACTCGGGGCCAGCCGCGCGATGGCGTCGATCGAACGGGCAAAGACCCTCATTCCGAACAACGTGAGCCCCGCGCTCATCACCGCCGCACTGCTACGCGATCTCTCGGCCGAGCTCTCATGAGTGATCTCTCGCACGTCGACAAGCAGGGGCGAGCACGCATGGTCGATGTGTCGTCCAAACCGGTGACCGCGCGCATGGCGCGCGCAACCGGTACGATCCAGATGCGGCGCGCAACGCTTGACGCCATCCGGGCCAACACCATCGCGAAGGGCGACGTGTTAGGCATCGCACGGGTCGCGGGCATCATGGCCGCGAAACGCACGTCGGAGCTGATTCCGCTCTGCCATCCCCTTCCGCTCAGCGACGTTTCCGTCGACTTCACGATCGACGAGGAGCTGCCCGGTCTGCGCGTCGAAGCGACGGCAAAAACTGCCGCCCAAACGGGGGTTGAAATGGAAGCGCTCGTCGCCGTGTCAGTGAGCCTTGTCACCGTCTACGACATGGCCAAAGCGGTAGATAAGAGTATGGTGATCGGCGCGATTTCCCTCGCCGAGAAGCTCGGGGGCAAGTCCGGTCACTGGAAGAGAAGTTCGGACTAGCGGCACGTGTGTTGCCCGCATCGCGGGAGCGGGCAGCGGCGATACCCTTCGTATCGTCGTAACCTTTGGTAATCCAACCATTCATGCGAAACCTTCGAGGGACGTACGTCCACCGCGGTGATCGCGACCGCCGCCGCCGAAAGGTGCGCGCAGGGCTGCTGCTCACGGGCTTTGCCGCATCCGTAGGCTTCGTGGTCCGCGACAGCGGTCCGGCCGAGGCGAAGGCGGAGGCCCCGCGCTTCCCCGTCGTCATCGGCAGTGAGGCCGTGCGCCTCAGGACCGAGCTCGATGCCGCGCGCAGCGAATTGGATCTCGCGAACGCGCAGCTCGCGCGCTGGCACAACATCTTTGGCTACTCATCCACGTACCACATCGGGGCCGACCTGGCCACGTCGATCTACGACATCTCCATGGCGGAGGGCATCGAGCCGGAGCTGGCATTCCGTCTCGTGCGTGTTGAGAGCGAATTCAACGAGCGCGCGACCAGCCCGGTCGGCGCGATCGGCCTCACGCAGCTCATGCTCCCCACCGCGCGGTTTTTCCAGAAGGACCTCACGAAGGACGAGCTGTACAACCGCGACACCAATCTCCGCATCGGGTTCCGGTACCTCCGGACGCTCGTGCGCGAGTACAAGGGCAACGTGCAGCTCGCCCTGTTGGTGTACAACCGCGGGCCGGTGGCCGTCGAAGCCTCGCGCGAGCAGGGCGTCGACCCCTCCAACGGCTACGAACGTGTCGTGATGAAGGGGTACAAGGGCCGCGGCGTCATCGACTGATCGCGGCGTCGGCGGTTGTTAGGCGTGACGTACACGAAGGGCCTCGGGAGAAATCCCGAGGCCCTTTCGTTTGAGCGCGTAAGGCAACGCGGTCACGTTGCGCGACGCCGCGCCTAACGGTTGGCGACCGCCTTGCTCGAGCGCCGCGGGCTTCCGCGAACCACGAGCTCCTGGCCCGGGTGGATCACGGCCTTCTTGAGCCCATTCATTCGCATCAGCGCGCTCACAGACGTGCCGGTCTTCTTGGCAATCCCGCTCAGCGTTTCACCGCGCTTCACCACGTACGTGCGGGTCCCGCGACGCGAGCCGTAGATCTCGATCGACGGATCGGGGACGTCGAGCGCCGCGACGACAACGGCCCGTGTAGGCACGGTGAGCTCCTGGCCGGTTCGCAGGCGTCCGCTCTTGAGCGCAGTCACCTTCGGGTTGTACCACTTGAGCTGCTTCGCGCTCAGGCCGTTGCTGGCTGCCACCGACGCCAACGTCTGGCCCTTCTTCGCTTCGACGTGTTTGTAGGCGGTCCGCGCGTCGGGATCGAGCGCCGCGAATGCGCTGTCGAAGTTCTCGGCGTGTCCGACCGGGACACGTGCGAGAAATCGAGTGCCCGGCGGCGTCACGCCACGAAGCACCTGTGGGTTCAGCTCGCGGATCGAATCGAGCGGCGACCCGCTGGCCTTCGCAATCGCAGCAAGCGGTGTGGAAGCAGGAACGGAGACCGAGTCGTACGCGAACGCCGGCTGCGTGTGGACGGTCATGCCGTACTTCCCCGGCTCCTTGGCAATCAGCGCCGCCGCGATCAGTTGCGGCACGTAGTTCTTCGTCTCGCCGCGCAGATAGTCGTGATCAGCCAGCGCGAAAAACGCATCATCGCGGGTCCCACCATCGAGATCATCGCCCAGGCGCGACAACCCACGCGAAACGCGACCGGGGCCACCATTGTACGCCGCGGCCGCAAGATAGAGCGACCCGAATTGCTCGCGGAGCCAGCCCAGGAATTTTACTGCCGCGTCAGTGGACCTCACGGGATCCCGTCGTTCGTCCACCCACCAATCGACTCGTAGCCCGGTACCACGTGCGGTTCCCGACATGAACTGCCACATGCCTACAGCGGCGGCTCTCGAGTACGCGTGCTGATCGAACCCACTCTCGACGAGCGCCAGGTAGTACATGTCTTCGGGCAGGTTCGCAGCACTGAGCTTCCGTCGGATCATCGGCTCGTAGCGCGACCCTTTCTCCAGGCTGGCGACGAACCGTTCGCGAGCGTTGCCGCGGAACATGTTCACGTAGTACTCGACTCGTCGGTGCGTCTCGTACGATCGCACGTCGATATCCCACGTCGGGCCGTCGTTCGCAGCCGAGTCGGGCGCGTCCGTGACAGCTGAATCGCCGAAGACCGCGACAGCTTGTCGCGTGAGGACCGAATCGGGAATCTCGATGACGACCTGCGGAATCGCAGGCGGCAGTGCCGGTGTCGTGTCCCGCGCCGGGGTGGCTGTCGCCACGCTCTTCGGCGAGAGCGCCGGGGACGGTGGTCGCGCAGGTTTGGCGCGACCGCTGCAGGCGGCACCACCGAGCACGAGAGCGAGCGCGCGTGCGGCAGCCTTCATGTGTTTCCTCTCGTGTTCTCGTTCTTCGCTAGGACCGTCACGACAATTCGACACAGCGAGACCGCGCCGCCGTTGCCCGAGCCGGTCGGCTTTTCACACTACAGCACCTGTCGGAGTTCCCGCCCTCGCGCCCGAACGGGTCAGAACTTAACCCGCACTCGCCTGACGGTAACCACTACATGAGGGCGATCATCGAGCCTATGCTCGACGTCGGTTCGGCTGTACTTCAGCGCGTCGCGATGAAGTTGCCGAGCACCCGGTTCGTGGCGTGCAGCACGGCGACGACAGCGCTCCGTAGCGGGTCGTCCTCCGCCAGATGGCACCCGAGGAGCCGCTGCTGCGGCCCCCCGCCGTGCGCTGCCAGGACTGACACGATCACGATGTTCGCGTCGAACGCGCGCATCGTCTTCACTCCAACCAACTCGAACCGCAGCGTCCCGTGCGAGAACTGCTCGATCGCACGAAGGGCGGCATCAGCAGCAACGCGAAGGTCACCGAGCGTGCTCGTGACCCCATCAGCCTTCCCGACAACGCGCTCGCCCTCGAGCCATTCGAACTCCACCTCGGAGCGACACGTGCCGGACGGTGCACGATGAAAAACGAAATTCGTGAACCGAAGTCGTTCGCGCTTCAGCTGCGCCTGGGTAATGATCGAACCACTCGGTTGCTCGCTCGACGACGACGGAGGAAGCATGTGGGTTCGAATGACGCGGGTGAGAGTGATCGACCGGGTTTGGCGCCTTCTTCACCAACACGAATAAGAAAGCCCCGCGCAACGAGTTTGCGCAGTGATTGATTGCACGAACGATCAACCGTTCTATATTCGCCAATCATGCGATTCCCATCACATATCACACGCGTGTTCGGTGCGACACTCCTCGTGTCGGCAATCACCAACACGCTGTCAGCGCAGGTCGACTCGTTGCGAAGTCATCTCACGCAGCGCATCGCGGCGACGCCCGGCGCCGTCGTCGGCTTGTATTACAAATCACTCTCGTCAGGCGAACTCCTAACGATTGACTCGGACTCATCGTTCCATGCCGCGAGCACGATGAAGGTGCCGGTGATGATCGAGTTCTTCCGTCAGGTCGAGCGCGGCGGCCTCTCCGTGGATCAGCCGGTGCTGCTGGTGAATCAGTTCTCATCGATCGTGGACGCGTCACCATTCTCCGTCGCGCCGATCGATGACTCCGACAGCACGATGTATCTGCGCGTCGGAGAACGCGTGAGCGCGCGGGAGCTGGTGGAGCGCATGATCGTGCGGTCGAGCAACCTGGCCACGAACGCGGTCATCGCGCTCGTTGGCGCCGCACATGCCGATTCCACGGCGCACGCGCTCGGCGCGCGGAACATCCGCGTGCTGCGTGGCGTCGAGGACGGGAAAGCATTCCAGAAAGGGCTGAACAACACGACCACCGCCCGAGACCTTGGGGCTCTGCTCGAGGCAATCGAGAAGCACACCGCCGCGTCAGCCGTGAACTGCGACACGATGCTCGCAATCCTGAGTCGTCAGGAATTCAACGACGAGATTCCCGCCGGACTGCCGCCAGGCACTCGGGTGGCGCACAAGACAGGGAGCATCACGGCCGTGCTGCACGATGCAGCGCTCGTCTACCCGCCGGGCCGCAGCCCGTACGTGCTCGTCGTGCTCACGCGCAACATCCCCGACGAGCGCGTGGCGCGGCCGTTGATTGCCGACCTCTCTCGCCTCGTGTACGAGCACGTGACCGGTGCGACGGGACCGGTCAGTCGGTAACGGCGCCTAACGCGGCTCGCCCGACCCGCGGCCGGTGAACATCAGGCGGGGTCCGGCGCGTTCAGCGGCAGGTCCACGATGAAGACGCTCCCTTCCCCGATGGTGCTGCGCACGCTGACGTCGCCCCCAAGGAGCCGCGCGAGCTGGCGCGCGACGCTCAGACCCAGGCCAGTACCGCCCGACTTGCGCGTCATGCGCTGATCGACCTGCCAGAAGGCGTCGAACACGCGTTCCAGATGTTCGAGTGCGATGCCGGGCCCGGTATCCGCTACCTCGAACGCCACGCGGTCATCGTAGACACGGGCACCGAGCCGCACACTTCCCTTCATGGTGAACTTCACGGCATTGGCCAGCAGGTTGATGATGATCTGCCGGACCTTTTGCGGGTCGCTGCGCATCACGGCACGCGCGTTCCCACCGGAGAGCGTGAACTCGAGCGACTTCTTCTCGGCAAGGGGACGGATGATCACCGACGCCTGCTCGAGCAGCGCGGCGAGCCCGAAGTCCTCGATGCGTACGAGCTCGCGCCCCGCTTCGATGCGCGCGTAGCTCAGGATATCCTCGATGAGCATGAGCAGATGCTCACTGCTCGAGCGCACACGCCCCAGATGATCGCGCTGCGTCTCGTTGACCGGGCCGACGACCTCGTCGGACAACAACTCCGTGTAGCCCACCACGGCCGTGAGCGGCGTGCGCAGCTCGTGGCTCATGATCGCGAGAAAATCGCTCTTCGCCTGGTTGGCGGCTTCCGCCTCCGCACGTGCGCGCCGTTCGGCCTCGTGCAGCCGCGCGTTGTCTACCGCCATCGCCACGCGATGGGCCATATCCTCGATGAGCGCGAGGTCCTGCTCGTCGAACCGCCGTCTCGTGCCCGCCGTCGACAGTGCCATCACGCCTAACGTGCGTCCCCGTGCCCGCAGGGCCACGAAGACGCACGAGGTCGGGTTGAGGCGTCGGGCCAGCGCGAGCGAGTCGGGGCGGTCATCCACGACCTGCGGCAGATCGTCCGGCCTGATCTCCGGGTAGAAGATCGAGTGGCCGTTAGCGAGGACCTGCAGGGCTGGATGGCCCGTGTCCGCCGCAATCGGGTTGTGTCGACGGAACTCGCCGACCAGTCGACTCAGCTCTCCGGACTCGAAGGCGGTCGCGACACGCTCGAGTTTTCCGTCGTCGCCCACCATGTCGATCACGCAACTGTTCGCAAGCGCCGGCACCGCCAGCTCCGCGATGTTCGACAGGGTCGTCTCGTAGTCAAGCGACGACGACAGCAGCGTGCTGGCTTCGGCGAGAAACCGAAGGCGTTCGTCGTGGCGACGTCGCTCCGCGATGTCGCGGAAAACGACCGAAAGGCTCTCTTCCGTCGGGTACGCACGGTACTCGATCCACTCCCCGATCGCCGTGCTATACGCCTCACCAGAAGCCTGTCGCCCGCTGGCCATCGCCTCGCGCAGGATTCCGGCGAACGGTGTTTCGCGGACCTCTGGAAAGACCTCCCACAACACGCGGCCGATCAGTTCCTCGGGCTTGCGCCCCACCATGTCCGCGGCGACGCGATTCACATAACCGTATCGCCACTCGCGATCGAAGGTGACAAAACCCTCGGCAATCGCTTCGAGCACGGTTGCCTGGCGCCGGTGGACAGCAGCGATGGCTTCCTTCGCGCGCATTTCAGCAACGTAGAGCCGGGCGCGATCGATCGCCTGGGCGCATTGGTGCGCCAGCGCGGCGAGGAATGTTCGTTCCTCGACACCTGGCACCGCCGTCGAGGGAAATTCGAACGTGATGGCTCCGATCGCGCGCTTGCCGATGACGAGCGGAAGCGCCGCCGTGGCCCGCGCAGCGTCAGCCGACGTGTCGAGATCGGGGTAACGCTCGCGACGCTGGGCGTCCGTGCTGATGAATAGCTCCGCGCGCGTGCTCAACGCATCCGCGGCAGGATGACTCGCCGGAATCGCAATGCGTCGAATCCGGTCGAGTGCGGCCGAAGGTACCCCGGACGCGCAGACCAGCTCGAGGGCTGCTCCCGACTCGCTCATGGCGTACACCATCGCCGACGCGGCACCTAACGCCGCGAGACCGTGCCGCACGACCACTTCCCCGACCTGGGCGGGCGTTCGCGCGGACGACAGTTCGGCGGTGATCGATTGCAACCGTTCGACACGCTGGGCAGCGCGCTCCGCCGCGAGGCGTGCCGCGCGTTCGTCAGCGTACAGCCGGGCGTTGTCGATCGCGATCGCGGCGTAGCTCGCGAGGTCCTTCGCAATTGCGAGATCATCCGTCGTGTATCGCCGCCGGGACTCCGCCATGCCTAGCGAGATCGCCCCGAACGTCCGGCCACGAGCGACGAGCGGCACGCAGATCGCCGACGTCAGACCGATGCGAAGGAAGATCGCTTTCTCCTGGCCGGAGAGCCCTGCGCGACGAATGAGGTCGCGAGTGACCTCCGGGAAGAACGCCACGACGCCGGTGCGCAGCACCTGCGGCAACCCGTTAGGCGACGCCCAATCGCGCGCCACCTCGACGCCGAGCTTTCGTGCCCAGGCCAGTTTGTTCGGGTCGCGACCGGCAACAGCCACACGCCGAACGACCGGAGGCCACGCGTCGCTGGACTCCGCGTGCACGACGTCCACGGCGCACCAGTCAGCGAGTGTCGGAACCGCGGCGTCCGCGACCTGTTGCAGAATGGTTTCGTGGTCCAGCGACTCCGCGAGCAGGCGCCCGGCCTCGGCCAGAAACGCCGCACGCGTACGAGGGCTCGTTGCGGCTTCGGGCGCCGATCGGGGCGGCGTCGTCACGCTCTCCTCGAGAGCGGGAGTGGGCTGATGGCTGTCGGCCGAGGGCGTTCGGGGTGGCGGCTTCTGATCGAATTCCACGAACGGTACAACGGTTGAGGCCGAATGGCGTGACGCGCTGTAAGATTCGCCGATGCTGTGCCGCCGCAAGTATCGTTCGCCGTCACTTGTCGCGAAATACCCGTCTCGCGGGCTCACGGTCTGGCAATGAGCCCGGTGACTAACGACCTTGTCGGCGCCCGCGACGTCATAGTCGTTGGTGGCGGTCAGTCGGCGCTTGCGGTCGGATACTACCTGCGTCGCACCAACCTGTCGTTCGCAATCTTGGACGATGGCCGCGCGCCCGGCGGTGCCTGGCAGCACACATGGGCGTCACTCCGTCTCTTTTCTCCGGCCCAATGGAGCTCTCTGCCCGGGCGTCTGATGTCGGGTGGGACGGCCTACTATCCGACGCGCGACGAGGCGTTGGCCTACCTCGCCGACTATGAGACGCGGTATGCGCTCCCGGTCGTGCGACCGATGCGGGTCACCCGCGTCGAGGTGGCTGGCGACCGCCTCAGGGTCATCACCCAAGCGGGCGCATGGATCGCCCGCGCCGTGGTGAGCGCGACGGGCACCTGGTCGACGCCTAACGCGCCACGGCTGCCCGACGACGATCGCTTCGCGGGTCGGCTGATTCACTCGGCGCATTATGGATCGCCGACCGAATTCGCCGGGCAGCGCGTGGTCGTGGTGGGCGGCGGGAATTCGGGGGCGCAGATCGTCGCGGACCTGGCCGTCGGCGCGACGGTGACGTGGGCTACCCGGCGTCCGCCGACGTTCCTGCCTGACGAAATCGACGGACGGTATCTGTTCGGCGAGGCAACTGCCCGATATCGTGCGTTGACCGAAGGGGCGGCAACTCCCCCACCCCGGTTGCTCGGGAACATCGTGATGGTCGAATCAGTCCGCCGCGCGCGGGAACGCGGGGCATTGAAGGCCGTGCCGATGTTCGGCTCGTTCGTCAACGACGGTGTGATCTGGCGGGATGGTCGCCGGACGCGGGAGGATGCCGTGATCTTCGCGACGGGATTCCGGCCGGCGCTCGATCATCTCGCGACACTCGGCGCCGTGGGACCTAACGGGCGGATCGAAGTGCGTGGGACGCGCTCCGTGCGCGAGCCGCGGCTTTGGCTCGTTGGGTACGGCGACTGGACGGGCTACGCGTCAGCCACGCTCATTGGCGTCGGCCGTACGGCGCGTGCGACGGTCGACGAGATAGCCGGCGCGCTCGATGCTGCCGCCTGAGCGCGCCCGCACTCCCCAATACTCCCGTACTCCCGTACTCCCGTACTCCCGTTAGGCTGCTACCTGTTCATACCGGCGAGCGGAGCGATCGTCGAAACCGCCGTGATCTCATCGGCGCCGATGTCCCACGTTCCTGTTCGCGTCGCGCCGTCGCCATCGGTAGAAAATGGATACAGCGCATCCGCGGAAAGATCGGTGCCGCGATCCTTCCACGCCGTGTCGCCTGACGCGAGATGGAGGTCGGTCATCGCGCTCACGAACGTCGGCGTGACGCCGTTCTGCGGGTCGGTGCCAGGCGCGTCGGAAGCCAGGCTGCTGGCGTTGTTCGTCGACCCGGCATCGAACACCCCCGTGAACCCCTCCGCGCAGTCGGCGGCCCCACAGTTCTTCGCCACCATCCCCAACCCGCCCGAGAAACCCGCCGCGCACCCGTGCGCCGTGCAGTTGTAGAGCCGGACGCTGCCCGTCGTTCGCGGGAACTTCGTGAACCCGTGATGGGTCGCGCCGGACCCGGTCCAGCCGACCGCGACGCAATTGGTGTAGGTGACCTTGTTCGCGGGGTTCGCCGCGTCGGTCCAGAAGGCGTGTGTGTCCCCCGTGCGATCTGCGGAGATGCTAACGGCGTCCACGCGCAGACGGTCGAACCGCACGTCCATCGGGTAATTCCCTTCGAGGACGCCGACGCAGGAATACCCGCCGGCGCCGGCACCAACGGTGATCTGGTACGCGACGCGCGACAGTCGAACAAAGCCACCACCCAGCACGCCGAAGCCGCCCGGGTTCTCGTCGACGCATCGATAGTGCGAGGTCGAGATGGTGAGCGCGCTCGGCTGGTCGCCGATGATCTCGAGATAGCACTCCGGCGAGAGGCGCCCGTTCCACCCCGCGTTGATGACCACGTCGCCGACGTCGGGCGAGGCCCCGCTGCACAGGATGCGGAGCTGCTGGTTGGCGGCCAGCCAGTCCGTCCGGACGAGCATTGCGACCGCCGTCACGAGCGATTCGAAAGCGCGGGTTGCTCCGGTGGTGCCGTTCGTCGTCCCGTCGCCGCCCCGCGTCGAGGCGGTGTTGACATACCGCGTGACCTGCGTCGGCGCCTCGAAGGTCAGGCTGAGCGAGCACTCGAACCACGGGCGCACCGTGGTCGCCGTCGTGGTCTCGTTCTCCGGCACGTCGCCCCCGGTCGCCGTCGATCCCCAGCGTGACGATACCGAAATGGTCACGCCGGAGGCACCACGGTGACCGAACTCCACGACGAGCCGATCACCCGCGACGGTCGTGTACGAGCCGGTTCCGGGGTCGCCGTCGAGGAACGCCTTACTGCGAAGCGCGGTGTTCCACGCGCTGCCTGACGAGTAGTCGCCGACGGCTTTCACCGTGTGCCGGACGGTCGAGCCATCGCGCGAGACGATGCGGATGCCGGCGCGGGAGCGGAGGTTGTTGTCCCCGTTGCTCTCGAGGCCCTGCGCGTAGGCCTTGTAGGTAACGGACGTGTCGAACACGTGCCCGCGCTCCATCGGCGGCCCGACGAACTGGCGGTGGCAGCGGTTCTGGCCTGCCGTGGAGCCGAAGCGAGAGGTAGTCGTTAGGTTGTCGCTACCCTGGGGGAACCGGTGCATGGATCGGCGCGCGAACGGGACTGCCGTCGAGTCCCAGCCGGCGTCCACCGCCGGGCTCACCGGCGCCGCGGATGCCTCCCAGAGGTAGAACCGTGTAGGCATGTTAGGCACAGTTAGGCGCGCACTATAGTACACCCAGCAGTGATCCGCACCAACGAACTGTCTGGGAATTGTCCGGGCAGCGACGAGGATCGCGGTGCGTCTCGTTAGGGTCTGATGCAGGCCCTACTAATAGGAGCCGCTTGGCGAATGGCTGAGGCCGCGGAGTGGCGTCAGTCGAGTCAGGCTCTGGCTCGTGGTATCATCGGACCTTTAATGTTCGACCGCGCGGTTCGCCCGACATGCAGCGCATTCGCCGACTCTTGTCCAATCGTCCAGATTGCGATTGGACCGAGTGGAACTACCAACCGAAGGAGGCGAGACGTGTGCGCTGCCAGCACCACCGGAATTGCGCCCGGCGACACGGCGAACGAGTTGCCGGACCGAGGGATCCGACCCCGCGTCCGGTCGCTCGCCATTGTCTATGGCCTAACGTTTGGCGCCCTCGCAGTCGCCGCGCTCATGAGCGTGTACAACGGCGTCCCGATCGCGTTCGTCTTACGCGACCCGTTGGCGACGCTCAAAGCGCACCCACTCACCGGCGTGCTGTCCAACGTTGGCGTGTTGGTTTGGTGCGCGGCGGCCGTAATCTGTTTCTACACGAGGACCATCCTGCGGCACGAGGAAGGCACCGATGAAATGCGGTCGTTCCTGGCCTGGTCCGGGTTGATCTCGTCCGTACTACTGTTGGATGACTTCTTTCAATTCCACGATGGACTCGTACCGATGTACCTGGGACAGGGCGAGGATCCGATCTTCCTTGGCTACGGGCTGGTGACGGCGTGGTGGCTGGTCAGGTTCCGACGCCTCATCCTCGATACTGAGTGGGTCGTGCTGTTCACGGGCCTCACGTTCTTCGCGCTCTCGATGTTCGTCGATGGGTTCCAGGAGCAATGGGCGTCCCCCTGGCGGATACTCTTCGAGGACGGATTCAAGTTGCTCGGCATCGTCAGCTGGAGCAGCTATCTGATTCGAACATGCGCGCACGCGGCGGCGGCGCGTACGCGCACAGCCGCCTCGCCCGGATTGTAGGCGGGCGACTAACGAGTTACCGGCGTGTCGAGCGGTATTTCCAGAGCAGCTTCGATATGACCCGGCTGGGGCTCGAACCCAGGACCTACGGATTAAAAGTCCGTTGCTCTACCAGCTGAGCTACCGGGTCGGATCGGGGAATCTAGCCGGCTCGAACGCGCGCCGGGACTCTGAGATGCGTTGCAGGCTCGACAACGGCTCTCGCCGTCTGACCGCAGGCGGCGCAATCGCCTCACGACGCGAGAAGGTGTTTCACCACCTTCACGAGCGCCATCGGTAACTGTTGCGGATTACGCAATACGGTGTGCCCCGCCTCGCCGAAGATCCGTCCCAGGTACTCCTGGCCCTGACGGTCGATCGTCAGGCAAAACGGATAGACGCCGCGCGAGCGCGTCTCGATGATGGCCTGGCGCGTGTCCTCCACACCACTCAAGCCTTCGTAGCCGTCGATGTCGTTCGGCTTTCCGTCGGAGATCATGAGGAGCAGTCGATGCGCCGCCGGCTGTCGCTCGAGGAGCTCCGCCGCATGACGGATCGCTGCGCCGGCTCGGGTATACCCCTCGGGCTCGAGCGCGCCGATGCGCCGTCTGACCACGGAGCCATTCGTCTCGTCGAACGCCTTGATCGTACGCATGCGTACGTTCGAGCGGCCCTTCCCCGAAAACGTGAGGATCGCGTAGAGGTCACCCAACGCATCGAGGGCTTCGCTGGCGAGGAGCAATGCGACCTTTTCGACATCGATCACTCGGCGGCGGGCGTCGATCCATTCGTCCGTCGAGCCACTGATATCGATGAGCAGCGCGATCGCGAGGCCTCGCCGCGCGGGGCGCACGGCGACGTACAGGCGGTCGTCGACTGTATGCCCGCTCCGCTGATCGACCAGAGCGCGAACGCACGCCGTGAGATCGAGCTCGTCGCCGTCGCGCTGCTGGTTGAGCCGCGTGCGCCGAGCGCGAAGACGCTCGAAGCGCTCACGGAGTCGCCTAACGAGCGCGCCGTGGCGCGCCAGGACGCCGGTGCCCCACCGGTCGTCGGTGACGTCCGGCTCGTACCGGCGAACGATCGCGCCTTGCGACCGATAGTCACCGCTCTCCCAGTCCCATTCGGGATACTCGATGCCCTCCCCTGCCGGCCTCGGCGACGGGATGCGGCTCGCGCCCCGGCGCGTCACCGCCGGCGTCGCGGCCTTTGCATCCGGCAGTACGGACGTTTCGGGCTGAGCATGCTCGTCGGCCGCGGCGTCGTCCTCGGACGCAGCCTGGTCAGCCGCGTCGTCGGTGTCAGCGCTGGTAGTGCTTCCCGCGCCCGACGATGCGACCCGGCTCGGGCCCTCGTCATTCAGCACGGTACGGCCGTCACGCTGGAACTGGGACGACCCTTCCTCCGCCCCGCTGACGCTCGACTGCGTGCCACCGGTGCCGCTGCCATATCCGAACTTCCCGATGCCGTACTTCGAGCCGCGAGTCGTCGCGAGCTCCAGTGCTTTGGGGATCGGTTTGTCGCGACCGGCCGGCGCACGGATGGTGCCCCACGCCGGAACTGGTGCTATTCCGCGGTAGCGCGCGCCTTCGCGTCCGATCTCGGCCATGCGCTCACGAGCCCAGGCGAGCGACTCGTCAGGCGAGCCGGATGCCCCGGGCTCCGGTTCCCACGTTAGGTCGACCGACAGGGAGGCGCGCAGAAGCCCCTCCACTGCGCGCTCCGCGACGGAAAGTCGCGTGAGCGACGGGCGTGACTCGAGCGCGTGTTTGCGGGCGGTGGTGAGCGTATCGCGAAGCCCGGGAACGGCGCGGGCGATGGCCGCATCGATCATCGCCCCCTCGCGCATCAGGTAGAGATCGCGTTCGATGCCGTGCGGGCCGGGTGGCACTGCCGCGACCGTGTTTCTCGCGATGCGCTCGGCCTGTTCGATGGCCATCAACCGGTACTCGGCGAGGGCAGCCTCCGCGTTCGTGCTTTCGATCTCGCGAGGCAGTTGAATGCGCTCACCATCGGTGGCGGGCATCGCGGCGCGTTGCCGCTGGTGCGGCGGCGCAAAGAGGTCGCGCCATGCCCGCCGACGCGGCGCCGGCTCCGCTGTCGTGATGGGAATGGGCCTGTCGTAGACGGCGGTCACGAGGAGCTCGAGGCGCCGGCGAACATCATCCAGGCGCACGACCCTGCTGCCTTCCACGGCGCGGGCGCGTCGCGACCGCAGTGCATCGTCGAGTGCCGCGCTGGCGCGTCGCAGTGCGGTACGCGCGGCGTGGAGGAACCCGCGGCGACCCGGCACGCTCAGAGCGTCGCGTCGATGATGTCGGAGATCGCGACCACCAGATCGGGATCGTCCGTGAGCGGACCGACCAGTGCCGCGCGGCAGGCGTCACGCCCTCGAATTCCCGACGCAATGAGCCGCGCCGCCGATACGAGAAGACGCGTGCTCGGCGCCTCCGCAAGCCCTTGATCCCGTAACCGCCGCACGCGTTGCGCGAGCCTCACGAGTGCATCCGCCGTCGCTGAGTCGACTCCGCTTTCGTGCGCGACGATGGTCGCCTCGACGTCGGGCGCCGGGAAGTCGAAGTCCAGCGCGACGAACCGCTGTCTCGTGCTGGGCTTGAGGTCCTTGATGGCGTGCTGGTAACCGGGATTGTACGAGATCACCACCTGAAATCCCGGTGCCGCCTCGATCAGCTCCCCCGTCCGCTCGATAGGTAAGAGCCGGCGATCGTCGGTGAGTGGGTGGATCACGACGACCGTGTCCTGGCGTGCTTCCACGATCTCGTCCAGATAGCAGATTGCGCCGGTTCGCGCGGCAACGGTCAGCGGACCATCGACCCAAACCGTTTCGCCGCCGCGAATCAGATAGCGTCCGGTCAGATCGCTCGCGGACAGATCGTCGTGGCAGGCAATAGTGACGAGGGGCCGCTGCAGCCGCCACGCCATGTGTTCGACGAAGCGCGTTTTGCCACAGCCCGTTGGCCCCTTGAGCATGACCGGCAACCCACGCTCGTGGCACATGGCGAAGATCTCTACTTCGTCGCCCGTGGCCACGTAGTAGGGGGCTTCATCGCCGGGGAGGCGAACACCGCGAGGGGCGGCTGATTCTTCCAGGTCAGCTGAGAGAGCTCGCGCCATCGGAAAGCCTTGTTAGGTGGCGGTTCGATCACGTATCGGCGAGGCCGGCAATCTAGAACGCCACACGGGACGACGATACGCCGCTTGCATCGCGCGAACGATGCTCGAACACGCGACAACTCGAGTGGCCGGCCGACCGGACCGCAACGGAAAAGCCCCGACCGGGATCCGGTCGGGGCTTCCTAACGAGTGCGTTCCGTCTCCGGACCGCGTTCGTCGAACTTTCGTTACCGAGGCAGCGCAGCCGTGGTGGCCGAGGCAGCTGCACCGTTCGTCTCGACGACGAAGGTCACACGGCGGTTGGCTTCGGCGCCCGGATCTTCCTTCTGTGCTTTCGGGTTCACCAGGCGGGTCTTGCCATAGCCGACCGTGCGGACGTTCGAGGTGCTGAGCCCCTTCTCCGAGAGGTACGCGGCGACGGCATCAGCACGACGCTTCGACAGCTCCATGTTGTAACGGTTGCCACCGGCCGGATCCGCAAAGCCCTCGATCGTGATCATCGAGCCGCTGTAGTACTTGCCCACGACACTGGCGAAGCGGTCGAGCGCGGCCTTGTCGGCCTCGCGAACCGTCGCGTCGTCAAACGCGAAGTTGACCGGGAACGCGAACTTCAGGCCCTCTTCCATCGCCGTGATCTTCGCGCCGAACTCCGTCTTAAGCGAGTTGAGGTCATTGCGAAGGCTCGAAACGTCGTTCTTGACGCCCGACACTTCCGTCTTCAGCCCCGACACTTCGTTGTTCGTCGCGGCAATCTGGTTGCTCAGGCTGCTGTCCGTGGCGATACGCGCCGCGCGCTCATCCTGAACCGAGGTTTTAACGAAGCCCTTCGTCGCGCATGCGCCGAGGACTGCCGACCCAAGGATCACCGCTCCCACTGCCCGCAGATTTGCTTTCATATCGCTGCTCTCCGATTGCAAAGAGGTCTCGACAACACCACGACACATTCATCGAATCGCGAAAACCATACCGCAGTGCAGAGAACGCCGGCCTTCCCTATCGCCTTCAGTCTCAATGTGATGTCAATCACACGAGCTCGCCGTTCGCCCACACAAAAGTCTCGCTGACGCGCAATTAAACCAAACGCAACTCCGAAAGCCTGAGACGCACATCACAAATGGCAAAAAAAAGTTGACTATGTGGCCGAATGGGCCAGCCATTCCCCACCATCGACCACAAAAATGGCACCCGTCACCCAGCTCGCCGCCGGCGAAGCCAGGAATGTAACGGCGTTCGCGATGTCCCTCGGCGCTCCCCAACGGCCGAGCGGGATCTGAGCCGCCCGTTGTGCGATCGCCTGCTCGACGCCGCCTTTCGCCGCCACGCCGGCCTCAGACCTCGTTAGGTCCGGCGCCGACCCGAACAGCGTTGCCCCGGAATCGAGCGGGCGGGTGAACGCCTTCAGCACACCCTCGGTGGGGACCGGGCCGGGCGCGACCGCATTGACCCGCACCCCATCCGGAGCCCACTCCAGCGCCAGGGTACGCGTGAGCGCATCGATTCCTCCCTTCGCCGCCGTCGCGTGGGCCATTTGCGGCCACCCGCGATAGTGAAGCGTCATCGAGATGTTGACGATGCTCCCGCCGCCGGAAGCACGCATGAGTGGCAGCACGGCCTGCGAGCAGAAAAACGTGCCGAACAGATCGATCTCGATGACGCTCCGCCACGCATTGGGGCTCATCGATTCCGACGGCACATAGAAGTTGCCTGCGGCGTTGTTAACGAGAAGGTCGAGACGCCCGTGCTCGTTCGCTACCTGACCCATGATCGACTTGACACGCTCGGCATCCCGAACATCCAGCGTGGCAGTCGATGCGCGTCCGCCGCCAGCACGAATGCGCTCCGCTGCTGCGTCGAGGTGCTCGGGTTTCCGGCTGGCGAGGACGACGTGCATGCCGAGCGACGCCAGGAGCTCCGCGACACCAAAGCCGATGCCGGTCCCGCCGCCGGTGATGACGCCGACCTGCCCCGCGAACAGCCCATCGCGGAAGACGGAGCGATCAGCCACCGACGGGATCCGGCGCGACGACAAACTCGTTAGGCTCGCACTCGAGCGTGGTGATCGCCTCCGACTCACCGCTCACATCGCCCATCATCGCTTCGATCGGGATGTCCACGATGACCTCCGGCGGAGCGCCGAAGTCGAATGAGAGCTGCCGGATCCGCATGAAGCTGCGCCGATGATGCGGGGTGATCCCCGCGGCCGCGAGCCCCGCGATGTGGTCCTGCGTCGCATAGCCGACGTTGTGCTCCCAGCGATATGCCGGGTGCCGTCGTGCAAGGCTGTGCATCAGCCGGTCGCGCGTGACCTTGGCGATGATCGACGCGCACGCAATCGAGAAGCAGCGCGCGTCGCCGTGAACGACCGCGGTGTGCGCGATCTTGAGTGAGCGAATCGCCTTGCCGTCGATGAGCACGTGATCGGGCGCGACGGACAGCCGCGCCAACGCACGCCGCATGGCGAGCGTGCTCGCGTGATAGATGTTGAGGCGGTCGATCTCTCGAACAGAGGCGGCACCCACTCCAACGGCGAGCGCCCTCTCCAGGATGAGCTTCGCGAGCTTGGAGCGCTGCGCGGCGGTCAGCGCCTTCGAGTCATCGACGCCGCGAATGGCGCGCGCGTCGGGAGGCATGATGACGGCGCAAGCGACAACGGGGCCCGCGAGCGGGCCCCGTCCGACTTCATCCACTCCGGCGATGAGCGGCCCGCGCTCCGTGCGCAGATCCCGCTCGATGACGCTCCAGCGTCGGCGCGCCGAACCCGCTCGCCGCCGACGTCCCGGCATCCCTCAGCTCTCCGAGGTCGCCGCCTCGGTCGTCGGAACCGCGACACGAACTTTCTTCTCGCGGATGCGTGTCGCCTTACCGGTGAGGTGGCGCAGATAATACAGCTTGGCGCGGCGAACGCGCCCGCGACGCACGACGACGATCTCGGAAAGCATGGGGCTGTGGACGGGGAAAATGCGCTCCACGCCAACGCCGTTGGAGATCTTCCGGACCGTGAACGTCTCGCTGACGCCGCTACCGCGGCGCGCGATGCAAACGCCCTCGAACGCCTGGAGCCGCTCCTTGTCGCCCTCCTTCACACGGACATTGACGCGCAGCGTATCGCCAGCGCGGAAGGGTGGGACGGAACGAAGCCACTCTTTTTGGGTCTCGATGAACGGATGCATATGACGCTCTGGGCTGAAAGGTCTTGCCCGATAAAGGTTTCGCTTGGCAGACCCGCAACTTAAACCGACAGCCCGGAAGCGGGAAGAGGGAGGCCTGACGGGGAACCGGGAACGAGGAACCGGGAACAGTGACTCCGCGTGGAGCCTCGGTTCCCGGTTCCCAGGTCCCCGGTCCCCTTATTGGATGGTCCCGGTCAGCGCGCCCTCAGGCTCCCTGGTCGTCCGGAGCGAAACGTAGAAGGCACCCGGATTCGCCCGGAGCTCATCGAGGAGCGGCTTCCCGACAGGATCAACGAGCACACCGGTGCCGCGAACCTGGATGTACTTCTCCTTGAGCGACGCCCCGGTGAACAGCGTGACCACGGGAGGACCGTTGCGGCCGACACGATAGACATGTGCGGCGGTAAAATCGTCGCCGCCCGGGTTGTACACGTTCAGGTGGTACTCGAGCGTGCTGTCCCGGCGAAGCTTGAGCTCGACTCGGCCACGAGCGAAGCTGCGAGCGGCCCCGCTCTTTCTGTCCGCCGAGGGCGCCGTCAGCCCGGTCGAAAACACCCGGCGCAGCGCCACTTCCCCCGTCGATACGGTAGGTGCCGGAACGTTCGGCACGTTGCCGGTGGATGCATCGAGGCAACCGGCAAGTGGGATCAGGAGGAGGAGAGCGACGCGCATTCGGTGGAAAAACGGGTGGCCTTTGCGTTCGGTTTCACGACACCTAGCCAACTTGCTAGGCACGTGCCATTCCATCACGAGATCGCTCACTACGAAGTTGCGACATCCGCGCCGTGAGGCAAGAGGTCGCAAAAGAAGAATCCTTCGCGCTCGACGACCACACCGCGTCGAGTCGCGATAGGCTGACGGAACATCGGCCCGTCGTAGACGAAGGTGTGAAATTCCCCGCGCTCACCACACGGATCGGCCGATCGGGGCAGCGCGCCGAGAAGCGCCTCGTCGAATTCGGCGCCGCAGTGCGACACATCGATCTGACGCGGATCGACACACACGACGACCGCCCGGAATCCGCACGACACGAATCGTTGCGCGAGGTCGACGGTCGCCCGCCCCCAAAGCGGGAACAATGGGCGCAGTCCAGTGCCGGCCACGAGCCGCTCTCGATAGGCACGCACATCGGCGAGGAATAGGTCGCCGAAGGCGATCGCCTCGATACCCTCACCGTGAAGCGCGGTGAGCGCGTCCAACATCGCGCGCTCGTATTGCTCGTTCGTTGCCGACGGAGGAATGCGAACGCTCCACAGCGGGATCTCGAGCGCGGCGGCCTGCTCGGCCACGAGCGACGTTCGCACACCGTGCATGCTCACCCGGTCGTAGCCCTCGGTGACTGTCGTGAGAAGTCCGCGCAAGTCGACCGTCGGGTCCATCAGAAGCTCGTGCAGCGCGAGCGCGCTGTCCTTGCCACCACTCCAACTCAACACGGTGGGCACCTGGACCATCATGATTCGCTCGAGTCCATCGCGACATCGCCGTCTCGCGCCCGGGTGAGTCGCACGCCTTCGTCCACCCGCCACGCCGCAATGCGCTTGTGATCTCCGGAGAGCAGAATGTCCGGCACGTCGTGACCACGAAAGCTCGGCGGCCGGGTGTAGCTCGGCGCGCTCAAGCCGCGATCGTCGTAGAACGAGTCGCCGCGAGCGCTGTCCAGGTCCGACATTGCCCCGGGCAACAGGCGCACCGTGGCATCGACGATCGCCAACGCCGCCGGCTCGCCTCCGCTCAAGACGAAGTCACCGAGGGAGATCTCCTCGGTGGCGAGAAAGTCCGCGACGCGCTGGTCGATGTCCTTGTAATGTCCGCAGAGCAACGTCAGCGTCTCGCTCGTCGCGAAGCGCACCGCGTCGGCGTGCGTGAATCGCCGACCCCGCGGCGACAGGAGCACGATCGGCCCCGCCACCTGTAGCGATTCGACGGCCTCGAAGAACGGTTCAGGCTTCATCACCATCCCTGCTCCGCCTCCGTACGGGTAGTCGTCCACCGTACGATGGCGGTCGTGCGTGAAATCGCGCAGGTCCAAAACGTTGTATGTCACCGCGCCGGACGCTGCCGCTCGCGCCGGGATGCTCAGCGCGAGCGGCGCGGCGAAGAAGTCGGGGAAGATCGTGACGATGTCGATTCTCACTCGATCAGCCCGTCGGGCGGGTCGATGATGAGCCGCCGTCCGGCGAGGTCCACCTGCGTCACGACTTCCGGCCGGAACGGAATCAGCACGCTTCCCTTCAGCCGCCTAACGTCGAGCATGATGCCCTGCGGCAGCTCGTAGACGTCGATCACATCGCCCACGGGCTCGAGCGAGCCGGCACGGACGACGGACAGACCGAGCAGATCGTGCAGATAGACCTCGTGCTCGGCAACTGGTGCCAGCTCGTCTTTCGGCGCGAGCACGTAGCGTTCCCGCCACCGCTCCGCCTCGTTGCGGTCCGCAATGCCGTCGAAAGCGACGATCCACCCGCCGCCTTTGAACGGCCGGCTCTCCTCGACGACGAGCGTACGCCCATCGGGAGCGGGGTCTCCGTCGATGGTACCGGCAAAAACACGACGGCCGGGCGCGAAGACCGCGTCCGGCACGTTGGTGAGCGGCTCGATCACGAGCTCGCCGTGAATGCCGTGTGCCCTGCGGACGCGCCCGACGAGCGTTAGCTCGGGCGCCGCCACGTCACTGGCTCGCGTCGCTCGACGCGGCATGCTCGCTCGCTTCGCGAACGGGCACCGCCGATGAATTGAGCTTGCGCGCGAGCCGGGCTTCGTGCCGTGCCTTGAGCACGCCTGCCTTGCGCAGGAGAGAACGGACGGTATCGCTCGGAAGAGCGCCGACATCGAGCCAATGGTTCGCTCGCTCGGTGTTCAGCTGAACGGCCTTGTCGCCCTGCCGCGGAAAGTACTGGCCGATGATCTCAATGAACCGGCCATCCCGCGGGCTCGTCGAATCGGCGACGACAATACGGAACGACGGCGCATTCTTGCGGCCGGTGCGGCGGAGGCGAATTCGAACTGCCATGGTGCGTTCTCCTTATCAGGCGTGCGGTAATACCGTGGGCTCATCGCGACTCCGGCGTTTCCGGAGCGCACCCACGACGTGAAAACAGCGGACCTAACGCATCCCCATCATGCCGGGCGGAAATCCCATCCGCCCGCCTGACGAGGCCTTCTTCATCATCTTTTGCATGTCCCTGAACTGCTCGAGCAGCCGGTTGACCTCGTTGGTCGGCCGGCCGGAGCCCTTGGCGATGCGGGACCGGCGAGAACCGTTGATGATCGTAGGGTTCTTGCGCTCCGCGGGCGTCATGGACAGCACGATCGCCTCGACGTGCTTCATCCGCTTCGGGTCGAGGTTCGCCTGCTTGAGCATCTTCGAGTTGACGCCCGGCAGCATCTTCAGAATCCCCTCGATCGGGCCGAGCTTCTGCATCTGGCGCATGGCGACGAGCATGTCGTTCAAATCCATACCCTCCTTGCGCACCTTCTTCTCGAGCTTTTTCGCTTCGGCTTCGTCGAACGCGGTCTGCGCCTTCTCGACGAGCGACACCACGTCGCCCATCTGCAGAATCCGGCCAGCCATGCGCTCGGGATGGAACTCCTCGAGCGCGTCGGTCTTTTCGCCGACGCCGATGTACTTGATCGGCTTCTTCGTCACGCCGTAGATCGACAGCGCCGCTCCGCCACGGGCGTCGCCGTCGAGCTT
>Ga0136846_1229156_pt1 | contig 29207 bp, 29 predicted proteins | sample HopSoiMetagenom2_FD_96841 | JGI IMG/M metagenome (GOLD analysis project Ga0136846, IMG submission 96841) | Grasslands soil microbial communities from Hopland, California, USA - 2 Assembly 2016 (version 4) | ecosystem: Environmental > Terrestrial > Soil > Grasslands | place: USA: Hopland... | reverse complement strand
TCAGTGCCCATACAGCCCTGAACCCTCTCAGCACTGTTCCGTTTTTCCGGCGAGCACTATTCCCGACAGTGCCCACGCATGGCTCAACCAGCCCAGCCCCTGACAAGGGCCAGGTGGGTGGACACCGAACACCCGCCGGCTTGCTCGCAAGCCGATTACTCCTTATTTATCAAGCCGGGACACATACCCGGCACGGACTTTTTATGAACGTAGATCACACCAAAATCGCGGTGGGCAAGTACCTTGTCTCACCACTGGCCAAGCAGCAAGGCGAACGCTACGCTGCATCGGTCTCCATCCGCTCCGGACGCGGCAGCGCCACGCATGACCGCGTGATGCGCTTCAGCGGCCTCTTTGACAGCGCGGCCGCGGCCGTGCATTACGCGACGGAACATGCCCTCGGCTGGATCCACGAGCGTTCGACGCCGGCCTGCGCATAAGCCTTGCCAGCCCTTACAACAGACATCACAGACAATTTTTCCAATTCCCTAGGAGTTACATCATGGCCAAAGAAGAACTGATTGAAATGCACGGGCTGGTAGACGAAGTGTTGCCGGATTCGCGCTTTCGCGTCACGCTCGACAACGGCCACAAGCTTGTGGCTTACACCTCGGGCAAGATGCGCAAGAACCACATCCGCATTCTTGCGGGCGACCAGGTGTCGCTGGAGCTCTCGCCTTACGACCTGAGCAAAGGCCGCATCACCTTCCGCCATATCGCAGGCCGCGGCCCAGGCCCGGCACCGCGCCAGGCCCGCTAAAACGGCAACCAGCCGCAGCATCAAACACAAAGCCCGGCAGGTGGAGTTTTCTCCGCCTGCCGGGCTTTGTTATTTGCGGGCTTGTGATTTATTTCAGTGGCGGCCGTTTGCCATGTGCTCGGTCTTTTTGTCCATCAGCACTTCGGGCTCCTGGGCTTCAATCCAGGTCTCGTTGTTGAGCCCGGCCTTGAGCCTGTCAGTGTCCAGCTCATCCGTCCATTTGGCAACCACGATCGTGGCCACGCCGTTGCCGATCAGGTTGGTGAGCGCCCGTGCTTCCGACATGAAACGGTCTATCCCCAGAATCAGTGCCAGCCCGGCAACCGGCACGGTGCCCACAGCCGACAGGGTAGCAGCCAGCACAATGAAGCCGCTGCCGGTGATGCCAGCGGCCCCTTTGGACGTGAGCAGCAGCACTGCCAGCAGGGTGAGTTCCTGAGTGAGCGTCATCGGCGTGTTGGTGGCTTGTGCGATGAACACCGCCGCCATGGTCAGGTAGATCGAGGTGCCGTCCAGGTTGAAGGAATAACCGGTCGGGATCACCAGGCCCACCGTGGTTTTCTTCGCGCCCAGGTTCTCCATCTTTTCCATCATGCGCGGGAGCACGGACTCGGACGACGAGGTGCCCAGCACGATCAGCAACTCTTCCTTGATGTACTTGATGAACTTCCAGATGCTGAAGCCGTGGATGCGTGCAATGGCGCCCAGCACCACAAAGATGAAGATCAGGCACGTCGCATAGAAAGCGGCCATCAGTTTGCCGAGCGACACCAGGCTGTCCACGCCATACGCGCCTATGGTGAAGGCCATGGCGCCGAAAGCGCCTAGGGGCGCTACCCTCATGATGAAGCCGACGATGGTAAACAGCACATGCGAGGTTTTCTCGACGAAGTCGAATACCAGCGTGCCGCGCCCGCCGAAGCGGTGCAGCGCAAAACCGAACATCACCGCGATCAGCAGCACCTGCAGGATTTCTCCTTTGGCAAAAGCGTCCACCACGGTGGACGGAATGATGTTGAGAATGAAGTCGGTCGTGCCGACCATCTTCCCGGGTGCGGTATAGGCCGCGATGGCTTTGGTGTCCAGCGTGGACACGTCGACGTTCATGCCCTCGCCCGGCTTGAGTACATTGACAAGGACCAGCCCGATGATCAGTGCGAAGGTGCTGACGACTTCAAAGTAAAGCAGCGCCAGGCCGCCGGTCTTGCCGACCTTCTTCATGTCCTCCATGCCGGCGATGCCGATCACGACGGTGCAGAAGATGATGGGCGCGATCATCATCTTGATCAGCTTGATGAAACCGTCGCCGAGCGGCTTCATGTGCTTGCCGGCCTCAGGGTAAAAGTGCCCCAGCAGAACGCCGGCGATCACGGCGCATACCACCTGAAAGTAGAGCGAGCGGTAAAGGGGGAGCTTGCGGCTTGTTGTCTTCGTTGTCGTTGTGTTTGTCATGGCCGGGACGCATCAGGCTAGGTTATGCGTTGTTGTGAGAGACGGCCCAATATAGCCCCGCCACATAATTTGTCCATGTGGGAAACCACAGATCACACAACTTACGCTTTCCGCTCCCGGGGGGCTTGCTCAGCCCGCAGGGCGGCTTTCGCCGGCGGCCTGGGCCGGCGGACGGGCCATCCAGGCGATCAACGACGAACGCATGGCTTCTTCCACCGACATGTCGATCGGCTGCACCCAGTCCGCCGGGACGAACACCGTGTAGCCGCCGATCATGTAGCCCATGGGCAAATACACCGCCACGCGCTCGCCGGGCAGAAAACCTGGCGGAAGGTCGGCGAAGCTGCGGCGCGTGATCAGGCCCACAATTTCCATGGCATGGCCCGGCATGCGCAGGATCACCACGCTTTGCTCACCCTGCTTGCCTGATGGAGAAAAATAATCGGCAAAACTTTTTAGCGAGGAGTAGATGCTTTTGACGACGGGCAGGTTGGTAAAGGGCATTTCCGCGAAAGACAGCAGCTTGCGCACACTTTGCTTGGACACCAGGTAGCCTATCACCAGGATGCTCAGCACGCCAAACACCAGGCCCATGCCCGGAATGTAAAAACTGCCGATCAACGGCCGCAAAATCCACAGCGCCGCGGTTTCCATCCACGCCAGAAAGATATACAGCAGGTACACCGTCAATGCCACCGGCAAGATGGTGATGAGGCCGCGAAAGAAATATTTGTAGAGGCTTTTCATGGGTTCTTTATTCAGGCCGCCGCGCACGGTGCGAGGCTGGCAATCCCCTGCAATATAACCATTTCGGGTGACTGCTCTGGCACCGGTGTCTGTCGGTGTTTTCCTACATTTTTTACGGTACTAATCACGCCGTTTGTCACAGTTCCGTGCGTAAACTGTCGTCGTTGCAAAACACTCGACATGAAACACGACGCTCTTGCGGAAATGAAAACAGGTGAAGGCCTGCTTGCCCGCGTCTTTGCCGTTTTTTCTGTTTTTGCTTTTGCTTTTACTGGTTTGTCATGGCGGTCCATGTTGGCGTCCCCATCGCAATCGGCGCTGGCGCTGAAAGTTACGTTTCATCCCCTTGATATCTTTTTGCCGCGCTCCAAGCTGCGCTGCACAGCCAAACCCGGCCTGCCCGGATTTTTTTTGAGGATTATTTTTTCATGAGCCACTCCACACTGGTCAATGCGCAGCTCAGTGCACCCCTGCGATCTTTGGCCCTGACCGTCGAGGAAACCGCTCCCGGTGAATTTGCCTGGCGCATTCTTGAAAGCAGAAACAACCCCACAGTGTTCGAATCGATCTCCTGCTCCGAGGTCACCTTTGCCGCCTACGATTCGGCACTGGCCACAGGCTATGGCGAATTGCAGCGCTTGATAGGCCCGGACTTGCAGTACGGCCCCCGCAGCGAAGAGGATCTGCAGGTCGAATTGTTCACTGCCGCCCCCCAAACCTCGGCAGGCAGCAACTCCGGCAAGCTTGCCTCCTCCGCCAACAGCCTCAAGCCCGGCGCGATACCCGCATGAAATCCGATCTGGAGGTCAAATACGCCGATCTGCGCGCACAGTTGCAGGCCTTGCAGCAGGCGCCCATCAAGGACTTTGCCAGGATAGACCAGCTCATCGATCAGCTGGAGAAAATCCAGCTCGCCATCAAGGCCGAACACGGCATCAAAGGCAACAATCCCAACGAATGAATGGCCTGCTGCGCGCCCTCATCTCATGCGGGCCGCCTTGCATCAACCGGTGAACCCCGTAGCATTTTGTGACCTCGCTTGTCCTACATTGCGCGCTGTAGCAGGCCGACGGCTCACGCGGGAGCCCTTTCGGTAAATTGAACTTAGCTGGCAATGCGGCCAGCGATTTACCAACCCCCGATTGCCCGTGATGGGCATGACTTAAGGAGTACACACCATGAAAGCATCGAAACCTCTGGCTTCCGTTGTCGCCGCGGCTGCTGTCGTTGGCGCCATCGGCCTGGCTTACGCGCAAACCCCCGGCGGGTCAACGGGCGCAACGTCGTCTGGCGACACGTCCAGCCAGACCATGCAGAACCAGGGCACCACCGGCACCAGCACGGATACCACCGGTAGCAGCACGGGCACCAGCGGCAGCACCATGGGCAACAGCTCGTCCACCACGAGCAGCGACACCACGGGCTTTCAGTCAGAGCGCCCCGCACAGGCTGACCGCAACTAACCCGGCACCCTCATGCAAGCTTGCGTGACACCGCCCCGGGTGGCTTAGGCGATCCGGGGCGGTTTTACGATGATCTTTCTTTCAGCGCATCATGGCTACCTCATCGCCTGACAGCCTCGATCAACCGTCTCTTGCGCAGAGCGTCAAGTGTCCTGCCGCTGAAGGCGGCAGTGAGCTTCTCGATGGTGTCAAACAAGGGGTTCTTTTCGGCATTGCCGTCCTGGCCGTCACTCTGCCGTTGTTCAGGCCACTTCCTGTTGCTCCGGCGGCTGCTGCCAAGCCCGCTGTGTCAGTCCAGGCGCCACGTTATGCAAACTTCGGCAATGAGCCTGCATCCGACGAGGCCCGGCAAGTCGCCAACTGGGTGGTCACTTCGGGCGACAACCGCAAACTCTTTTTTGTGATTCTCGACAAGATCAACACCAAGGTGTTTGTCTTCGAGCCCTCCGGCAAGCTGCGCAGCGCCACGCCTGTGTTGATAGGCGCGGCGCGCGGCGACGACTCGGTGGATGGCATAGGCGGCCGGCCCATCGCTCAAGTGCAGCCCCAGGAACGCACCACGCCTGCGGGCCGCTTCCTTGCCGAGCCCGGGCGCAACGCCACAGGCGAAGACGTGGTCTGGGTTGACTACAAAGCGGCCGTCTCCATGCATCGCGTGCGCACACTAGAGCCCAAAGAGCGCCGGCTCGAACGCCTCGCGTCACCCACGACTGCCGACAACCGCATTTCCTACGGCTGCATCAACATGCCCGTGGCGTTTTTTGAAACCGTGCTCAAGCCGGCTTTCAACGCCAGCTACGGTGTGGTCTACGTGCTGCCTGAGGTCAAATCCTTGGCAGAGGTTTTTCCGGCAGCCCATGAGCTCGCCGTGAAGCAGGGCACTGTTCCTGCGGGCTGAGCCAGGTCACTGTGCGCCCGGTCCGGGTGCCGACCTTCCACTTGTCATTTGTAACTTGTAACCGCGTGGGCCGGTGCGTCCACGTCGTGTTGCGCGCTTGCGTCTACTGCGCCAAAAAATCCTCTTCAAAGCGACTGTTACACAGTCCGATCGGGCTTCAAAAACACCGAAAAAACCCCCGGCACCCTATGCCAATAAAGGAATGTGTGCTATCTAAACGATAGCAAATGTCCGAGGCAATTCAGGGTTTTTCCGTTGAGAACAATTGCTTGCATCGTTAACATGGCGAAACTGACGGCCGGGCGCGTTAAGACATTACAACCCGACTTTTTTGATGTGCGTTCGCGCACTCCAACGGCGCAACGCACAGGATTTGAATGTTGTTCAAAGGCAAAAAACATGCACCCATGGCCTGTACGGCGCTGCTTGCGATTTTTGCCGCCGGCCCCTCGCTGTCCCTCGCTGCACCCCTCGCCCCTTCCACCGAAGCCACTCCAAGCAACGCCACGGCGGCCCCGGCTTCTGTAAACCCTGCCACCAGCATGGCGCTGGTGTCCGCTTCTCCGGATGCTCGCCAGGCCTTGCGCTGGGTTGTCGAATTCCATGACAACCAGGACCTGCCTTTTGTGATCGTCGATAAAAAGGGCGGACGCATCTTTGTATTTGAAGCCAATGGGCAGCTGCGCGGCGCCTCACCCGCATTGACGGGCCTGGCGCCCGGCGACCACGCCATCGCCGGCATGGATCAGCGCAGCGTGGCCAGCCTGCGTGACTATGAACGCACCACCCCCGCAGGCCGTTTTGTCTCGGAACCCGGCCACAACCTGCAAGGCGAGGCGATTGTCTGGATTGACTACACGGCCAAGCTCGCCATTCACCGGCTGCGTCCCGCGCCGGCAGCTGAGCGCCGCGCGGAACGGCTGGCCTCCGAAACCCCCGAGGACAACCGCATTTCCATGGGCTGTGTGGTGGTACCGGTCAGCTTCTATGAAACGGTGGTCGGCCCTGTGCTGGGAAAAAGCCGCGGCATTGTTTATGTGCTGCCTGAGACCCAGCCGCTGCAGCGCATGCTGGGTGCGCTGCAACTGAGCCAACGCTAAAGCTCGCCTCTCTGGCTTTGGCAACGCCGCGCAAGGCCAGTGAGGTTGTGGCGTCGGCGCAGGCCCTACAACTACAGCCGCGTCAGCCATTCCTTACTTGGAGCAGGCCTTCAGGCTGGCATCGACGTACCGGTATGCGTTCTACATTGAAGTTGTCTTTTAAATCCGACCACTACATAGGAGAAATAGCATGCCACTCATTGCCTGGCTACTCGGTGTCCCCCTCAGTGTCGTTTTGATTTTGATGTTGTTGGGCGTGTTCTAGGCGCCTGTGCTTGACCCAAAGAAAAAGCCCGCGCTGCGGGCTTTTTCTTTGGAGAGGCTGTTCAGGCGGGAGCCGGCTCTTTGCGCCGGGCGCGCAAGCGCGCCACCTTCCACCAGCCCGGCAACAGGCTCTGGATTTCGGGCCGGGTAAAGCGGTCGTCAATGAGGTAGACCACGCCGCGGTCCGAGGTCGTGCGTATCACCCGCCCGGCGGCCTGCACCACTTTTTGCAAGCCTGGGTAAAGGTAGGTGTAGTCATAGCTCTGGCCAGCGCCGAAGTTCACGCCCATACGTTCCCGGATCTGCTCGTTCACAGGGTTCACCTGCGGCAGCCCCAGCGTAGCGATAAACGCGCCTATCAACCGGTCGCCCGGCAGGTCTATGCCTTCGGCAAACGAGCCGCCCAGCACCGCGAAACCGATGCCTCGGGACTGCAGCGTGAAGCGCGCCAGGAAAGCGTCGCGCGCGGTCTCTTCCATGCCGCGCGTCTGCTCCCACATCGGGATGTGCGGATAGCGTTGGCGAAAGAGCAAGGCGAGTTTTTGCAGGTAGTCGTAGCTGCTCAAAAAAGCCAGGTAGTTGCCCGGCAGGCCCTCGTACTGACGCGCCATCAGGTCAACGATGGGCGAGAGCGAATCGTCCCGGTGCTGAAAGCGCGTCGAGACATCGCTCACCACCGACACCTGCAACTGCTCGGCCAGGAATGGTGATTGCACCTCCGTCCATACCGTGCCGGCCGGCAGGCCCAGTGTGTCGGCGTAGTAGTTTTGCGGGCTGAGCGTGGCTGAGAACAGCGCCGTCGACTGCGCGGCTGCAAAGCGCGGCGCCAGAAAGGGCGCGGGCACCACGTTGCGGATGTTCAACATCGCGAGCTGCTGGCCCAGCACCTGGCCCAGCGCGTCGCGGCCGGCCTCCTGTGCATCTTGCAGCGTCACGTCAAACAGCGAATGCTCACCAAAATCTTCCGCCATGCGTGAGAAATGCAGCGCTTCGAAATAAAAGTCCTGCAGCTCGCCGTCCATGCGGGTCGGGTTGGCCAGCAGGAAGTCGGTGATCTGGGTGAGCGCCTGGCCCAGGGTTTTGAGAAAGGGCGCGGGCAGCTCAGGGTGCACTTCGTAGGCCTCACCGCGCCCCTGCTGGGCCTGCTGGAGTTCCAGCAGGCTGCGGTTCAGCCGCTCCAGCGCGCCCCGCACCGCCCGCGGCGCGCTGGCGTGCACCTGCTGCAGCTGCGCCTGGCTTAGCGTGGCTGAATACATCTTGCGTGCGCGCTCGACCAGGTTGTGTGCCTCGTCCACCAGCACGCCCACGCGCCACTGGTTGCCGCTGGCTTGGCCGTGCAGCAGCGCGCTGGTGTCAAAGTAGTAGTTGTAGTCGCCCACCACCACGTCCGACCAGGTCACCAGTTCCTGGCTCAGGTAGTAGGGGCACACGTGGTGCGCCAGCGCCAGCTCCCGCAGCGCGGCTTTGTCCAGCGGGCCTTTCGCGGCCGCGTGTGCAACCGCGGCGCTGCGCGCCTGAGGCAGCCGGTCGTAAAACCCTTTGGCCAGCGGGCAGGCGTCGCCATGGCAGGCTTTGCCCGGGTGCTCGCAGGCCTTGTCGCGCGCCACCAGTTCCATCACACGCAGCGGCAGGGCGCCGGTGGCCACGCTGCCCTTGATGCGGTCCAGCGCATCCAGCGCCAGCCGGCGGCCAGGTGTTTTGGCGGCCAGAAAGAAAAGTTTGTCGAGCCGCTGCCTGGGCACCGCCTTGAGCAGCGGGAACACCGTGCCTATGGTCTTTCCGATGCCGGTGGGCGCCTGCGCCATCAGGCAGGCGCCGGCCTGTGCGGTTTTGTAGACAGCCTCGGCCAGTTCGCGCTGGCCGGGGCGAAATGCGGGGTGCGGAAACGCCAGCGTGCCCAGCGCCGCATCGCGCGCCTGGCGATGCGCGAGTTCTTGCGTCGCCCAGGCCAGAAAGCGCTCGCATTGCGCTTCAAAGTATTCCTTGAGGGACGCGGCGGAGAAATGCTCAGTCAGCGGTGTTTCCTGCAGGCTGGCCACGTCAAAGTAAACCAGCGTGAGGTTGATATCGGCCAGGCCCCTGTCCGCGCACAGCAACCAGCCGTAAATCTTCAGCTGCGCCCAGTGCAGGTGCCGGCGGTTGTCGGCCATGCTGTGCAGGTCGCCGCGGTAGGTTTTGACTTCCTCGAGCTGGTTTTGCTCCGGGTCGTAACCGTCGGCGCGGCCGCGCACCCGCAAGGTTTTGTACTCGCCCTCCAGGCTCACCTCCGACTGGTAAGAGCCGCCGCGCCGCGACGCGACCAGCGCATGGCCCGCCATGCCTTCCTGGGCGGAGGGCGAGGGCGTAAAGCGCAGGTCCAGGTCGCCATGCTTGGCCGTGAATTCGCACAGGGCCCTGACGGCTACAACGTATTGCAAGGGTCGCTTTCCAGGTGAAAAAATGGGGTGGAATGGCCATGGTAGCGCAGGCCGGTTGACCCGGTTCAACTCCCTCTCCCTCGGGGAGAGGGTTGGGGTGGGGGCGGCGGCCTTCGACCATGCGCCGCGCAATATCAAGCGCAGCCGGCCCCCATCCCAACCTTCCCCCTGCGGGGAAGGCGCAATGCAAGGGGCCGTGGCGCGGTGCACCACTCTTGACTCCCTCTCCCTCTGGGAGAGGGTTGGGGTGAGGGTGGCGGCTTTCGAATATCAATCGCCGCTAGCCCCCATCCCTGCCTTCCCCCAGCGGGGGAAGGAGCAAGATCAGGGGAAATAGTAAAACTGAAACACACCATTACCGCGCCCGCCATTTACCCAGGCGCCGCGGCCGCATACAGTGACGCCCATGGATCACATCATCTCGTGGCTGGAGCAATACGGCCTGGCCGCCGTTTTTCTGAATATCGTGCTGGAGCAGCTGGGCCTGCCCATTCCGGCGTATCCGGTTTTGATCCTCACCGGCGCTTGGAGCTTTAACGGCCAGTATTCGGCGGGTGGCCTGTTGCTCACGGCCGTGCTGGCTTGCCTGATCGCCGACAGCATCTGGTACTGGGCCGGCCACCGTTATGGCAGCCGTGTGCTCAAAACCCTGTGCCGTATTTCGCTCTCGCCGGATTCCTGCGTGCGCCAGACCGAATCGATCTTCACGCGCTGGGGCGTCAAGTCGCTGATGCTGGCCAAATTCATTCCGGGCTTCGCTTCGCTGGCCACCGCGCTGGCCGGGCGCACCGGTGTGCCCTTTGGCCGGTTTCTTCTTTTCGATGCCATCGGTGCGGCGCTCTATGCAGGCGCGGGCCTGGCCATCGGCATGGTGTTTCACGATGCAGTGGCGGACGTGCTCGCCGTCTTCGAGCAGATGGGCCGCATCGGTCTTATGGTGCTGCTGGTGGTGTTTGCGCTCTTTCTGGCGCAGAAATGGTGGCAACGCCAGCGCTTTTACCGCCAGCTGCGCATGGCCCGCATTTCTCCCACGGAGCTGGTGCAACTGACGCAAGGCAAGCAGCCCACCGTCATCCTGGACGTCCGTACCGAGCTCAGCCGCGCAGGCGGCGGCATCATCCCCGGTGCGCTGCTGTGGTCAGACCCCGACCGCAAGATGGCTACGCTGGACCTTCCCCATGACGTCGCCGTGGTGGTCTATTGCGCCTGCCCCAACGACGCCTCGGCCGCGCAGGTAGCCAGGCGGCTGATGGCGGCGGGGTTTCGCAATGTCCGCCCCTTGCACGGCGGCATTGACGCCTGGCAGGCCGCCGGGCTGGCGCTGGAATATCCCGCGCAACCCGCGTAGCGCTGAAGCCTGGTGGTGTGAATTTTCCCCTTGTGCTGAATACGGATGTATGCCTTCATGTTGCCATGGGGACCGCAATGTAAGGCAAGAGGCCTCAAGAGAGGTCTTAAGTATGCAAATACAGCGCGCACTTTCGAAAGAGTCGGGCAAAAGAAAACAGGGTGTTGTCCTATGGCGCATTTTTCGGCGGCAGCACACACTTTGCATTGCCGGGCGTCAATGAAAAATGGATCATGGGCGCTTCATCTTTGTAAAGAAAGTTCCATGCAGTGCATGACATTTTGTTCGCCGGGCGCATTTATCACAGTTCCCTGTGAGCATCGCCTGCCGGGATTGCCTCTGCGTTTGCAGTCCCCTTCGCGCGCAGTGCGCATCATGCAGGAGCCATGGTGAAAAGAGACGAAAGCCTTTCAGAAGCCAACGAACGCCTTCAGGCTGAAGCGCTTGCGCTGGCCGCTGCCAACGAAACACTCAGGCAGGAGCTTGCGGAGCAGAAGCGTGCCGTCGAGACGCTCCAGAGTGATGTGCAGGGCCTGTGCAGCCTGGCCTCGATATCGGCGGACTGGTACTGGGAGCAAGACGCCGACTGCCGCTTCATCATCTTCGCCGCCGAGAAGTCCCACAACGACCCTGACAACCCGAGCCCCGACCTGAACACGGCACTCGGCAAAACCCGGTGGGAGTTGCCGGACACTTTCCCCCTGAGTATGTCCTGGGCCGACCACCGCGCGCTGCTTGAAGCGCGGCAGGCCTTCCGCGACTTCGAATACATACGCGTGCTGGGCGGCATTGCCCATTATTTTTCTGCCAGCGGCGTACCGGTGTTCGACAAGCGCAACCAGTTCACCGGCTACCGGGGCACGACACGCGACATCACGGCGAGCCGCCGCACCGAGGAAAAAGAACGCAAGGCTGCGCAGTTCCTGGACGACATCGTTGAAAACATTCCCATGGCCGTGCACCTCAAGTCCGTGCAAGACGGCTTCCGGATGGTGGCGTGGAACAAGGCCGCTGAAAACCTGTACGGCATCCAGCGCGAAGAAGCCATCGGCCGGACCATCCATGACCTGTGGCCGAAGGCCGATGCCGATCGCATGCATGCCTCCGACCTGGAACTCGTGGCCAGCGGCACGATGCAGGAGTTTCCCGACCTGGCTGCGGACGCGGGGGACGGCGGGCGCATACGCGTGCACATGCGCAAGCTCCCCCTGAAGGACGCGAGCGGAGCCATCACCCACATCCTCGTCACGTCCGAAGACATTACCGAACGCCTGGTGGCCGAAGACCGGCTGCGCCACAGCCAGGACCGGTTCAGAAGCCTCACCCAGCTCTCGTCCGACTGGTATTGGGAACAGGACAAAAACTTCCGCAACGTCTTTGTCTCCAACGATCCACAGCGCTTTGCCCTGGGAACCCATGTCATCGGGGAGGGGCTATGCCGATGGGACCTGCCCAACTCCGCGCCGCTTGTCGGCACGTGGGAAGAGCACAAGGCTGCCTTGCAGGCGCATTTGCCGTTCCGTAATTTTGAGTACCGGCTGGCCAAGTCGGATGGGAGCGCCATTTACCGCAGCGTCAGCGGAGAGCCGGTGTTTGGCAGCGACGGAGCCTTCGAAGGCTACCGCGGCGTGGGTAGCGACATTACCGAGCGCAAGCAGGCTGAAGCAGCGCTGCATACGAGCGAAGCGCGGTTCCGCGCGGTGGTAGGGGCTCTGGCCGAAGGTGTCGTGCTGCGTGACGCCGACGGGAAAATCGTTGACTGCAACGCAAGTGCCGAGCGCATCTTCGGCAAGAGCCTGGCGCAGGTCAAAGGGTTGACATCGGCCGCGCTGGACTGGGAGCGCTTGCGTGAAGACGGCTCGCCCATGCCGCAAGAGGAGTGGCCCAGCGTGGTCGCCCAGCAAACCGGCCAGACGCAAAGAAACTCGGTCATTTGCTACCGGCGGCCCGACGGCAGCATCATGTGGGGCCTGGTGAATGTGCAGCCCCTGTTCGACGGCGTTACCAATGTCCCCACCGGTTTCGTCACCTCCGTTGCCGACATCAGCAAGAGGAAGCAGGCAGAAATTGAAATCGTCCGGCTCAATGTTGATCTGGAAACCCGTGTCGCGCGCAGGACGGCCCAGCTCGAAGCGGCCAACAAGGAAATCGAGGCGTTCTCTTATTCCGTCGCGCATGACCTGCGCACCCCGCTCAGCACCATCGACGGCTTTTGCGTCCTGCTTGAAAAAAACATGCCGGCCGGCGCGGACGAGCGCGCCCGGCATTTCCTCAGCCGCATACGCAGCAGCGTGCGGCGCATGGGCGAGCTCACCGACGGGTTGCTGTCCCTGGCGCGACTGTCGCGTACCAGCATCGTCTGGGCGCCGGTGGACGTCAGCGCCGAGGCCGAAGGCATTTTGCACAGGCTCAAAGAGGCCAACCCGGAGCGCGATGCCACGCTCACGGTTGAGCCCGGCCTGGTGGCGCGGGCCGACCGCGCCTTGTTGGCGCAGGTTCTTGAGAACCTGATCGCCAACGCCTGGAAGTTCAGTTCGAAAAAGCCGCGCACCGAAATTTCCGTCGGCAAGCAGGATGGAGCGGGCGCGGCTGCGGTGTATTTTGTGAAGGACAACGGCGCCGGCTTTGACATGGCCTATGTCGACAAACTGTTCGGCACTTTCCAGCGCCTGCATGCGCCTGAAGAATTCACCGGCAGCGGCATTGGCCTGGCCACCGTCAAGCGCATCATCACCCGGCACGGCGGCAAGATCTGGGCGCAGTCCACCGTGGGAGAAGGCAGCACCTTTTACTTCTCGCTCGGGGGCAACCAGGCCAACGTCGATCTCGGCGATGAAGTGGATGAAGACTCGGGCTTTGTGCTGGCCGATCCCTCGCTGGGCACGCCCTTCAGCAGCGACAACGACGCCTTCCTGCAAGACCAGCAGTTCAGCAATGCGTTCGAGCATGCCGCCATCGGCATGACGCTGATCGGCCTCGACTCGCGGCGGCTCAAGGTCAACAACGCGTTTTGCCAGATGCTCGGGTATTCGGAGGCCGAAATGCTGGCGCGCTCGATTTACGACCTCACGCACCCTGACGACATCGATTGGGATCTGGAGCAACGCAAAAGGGCGCTGGCCGGGGAAATTGAATCCTTTCATACGGAAAAGCGCTACATCCACAAGCTGGGCCATACCGTGTGGGGCTATATGAGCTGCTCCTTGGTGCGCGACGAAGACAGGAGGCCGATCCACTTCATCGCGCAGATCCAGGACATCACCGAGCGCAAGCAGACCGAACAGGTGCTGCGCGAGCGGGAAGAGCGCTTTCGCGCGCTCACGGCGCTGTCGTCCGACTGGTTCTGGGAGCAGGACGAGCATTTCCGTTTCATCGAAATTTCCGGCGACGCACCGCACGTGTCCGGTATCTCGCACGCAGCCTACGGAAAAACCCCCTGGGAGCTGGACTACGTCAACATGAGCGACCGGGACTGGGCCGAGCACAAAGCCGTGCTCGAGCGGCATGAGGTCTTTCGCGACTTTGAAAGCATCCGGCGCGACACCAACGGCAGGATCCGCTACCTCAGCATCAGCGGCGTGCCGATTTTTGATGAGATGGGCCGTTTCACCGGCTACCGCGGCACCGGCCGCGACACCACCGAATGGCGCCGGATCACCGAGGCCTTGCGCACCAGCGAATCGCAGCTGCGCGAGATCACCGACACCGTGCCGGCCTGGATTACTTACGTGGATGTCGACCAGTGCCTGCGCTTTTATAACCGTGCCTACCAGGAGGCTTTCGGCCTGTCGCACGAAGAGCTGGATGGCAGGCCGGTGCGCGAGATCCTGGGCGAGGAAATGTATGAAACCGCCCGTCCCCGCATTGAAGAAGTGCTCAGCGGCTATCCGGTGGTCTATGAGCGCACGCAGAAGACGGCCCGGGGCGACCTGCGCGAGTACACCATCAATTACTTCCCGCGCTATGGCGACGGCGACGACGAGGGCAAGGTGGTCGGCTATTACACCCTGGCCAACGACATCACCGAACTCAAACGCATCGACCGCATGAAAAGCGAGTTTGTCTCCACGGTCAGCCATGAGCTGCGCACGCCGCTCACGTCGATCCGCGGCTCGCTGGGCCTGATTTCCGGCGGCGTGGCCGGGCAGTTGCCGGACACCGTCAAGACACTGGTGGGCATCGCCAAGAGCAATTGCGAGCGCCTCATCCGGCTCATCAACGACATCCTGGATATTGAAAAAATCGAGTCCGGCAAGATGTCGCTGGATTTGCAGACGGTGGACCTCATGCCTTTGCTCGAGCAGGCGGTGGCCGCCAATGAAGGCTACGGCGCGGCCAAAAATGTGAGCCTGACCCTGGTGCTGGAGAACGAGGAGGGCGACAAATTTCCGCAAGTCAGGGCCGACAGCGACCGCCTGACGCAGGTGGTCACGAATCTGCTCTCCAATGCGATGAAGTTCTCGCCTCCCGACGGTGTCGTTGAAATCCACGTTTCACGCAGCGTGCGCCACGTGCGCGTCGAGGTGCGTGACCGCGGGCCCGGCATTCCGGAAGAGTTTCGCAAACGCATCTTCCAGAAGTTTTCCCAGGCCGACTCGTCCGACACGCGGCAAAAGGGCGGCACCGGCCTGGGCCTCAATATTTCACGGGCCATCATCGAGCGCCTGGGCGGCAGCATCGGTTTTGACACCCGCACGGGCGAGGGCACGACGTTCTTCTTCGAGCTGCCCGGGTGGGAAGAGCCGGCGCCCACACAAACCTCGGTGATGTACACCGGCCTGCCGCGCATTCTGGTGTGTGAAGACGACCCCGACATCGCCCGCCTGATCAGCCTGATGCTGGAAAAAGCCGGCTTCGATGCCGACACGGTGTACAGCGCTGAAGAGGCCATGGCGCGGCTGAAAGATGAGCGCTACGCCGCCATCACAGTCGACCTCAAGCTCCCCGGCCAGGACGGCATCGCCTTGATCCGCGCGTTGCGGGCCCAGTTGCCTACGCGCGATGTTCCCGTCATGGTCATCTCGGCCTCGGCTGCGGAAGGCCGGGTGCGCTTTAACGAGCAGTCGCTGACCGTGTCGGACTGGCTTGAGAAACCGATCGACGAAAACCTGCTGGTGCTCGGCGTGCGCCGCGCCATTGCCGGCGCGGCAGAAAGCCGGCCGGTCATCCTGCATGTCGAGGACGACCCCGACATCCAGCGTATCGCCGCGGCCATCGCGCAGGACTTCGCCACCTTTGTGTTTGCCGGCACGCTGCAGGAAGGGCGCGCGCGGCTGGCCGAACAGCGCTTTGACCTTGTCCTGCTGGACCTGACCTTGCCCGAAGGGTCGGGCCTGGACCTGCTGGCGGATATCGAAGCACTGAACAGGCCGCCGCCCGTGGTGATTTTCTCAGCGCTGGAAGTCGACCAGCGGCAGGCCATGCGGGCCGATGCCGTTCTGGTCAAGGCCAAGACATCAAACACCGAACTTCTTGAAACGCTGCAGCGCGTGCTGGCGCAAGGCCGGTTTTTCCCGCCGTCGCGCCTTTGAGCCTGCGCCCAAAAATTTGAGTCAAATCGGGCTGCAGCCCATGGCTGGCATGTGCGGGCAGCTATCCTTTTAATAGCAGTATCAGGATGCTGGCCCGTTCATGATTGCGGTATAGCGCCGCTGCATTTCTTCGGGCGTCACCTCTTCAATGCTGTGCCCCACACTCCAGCGGTGGCCGAAAGGGTCGCGAAAGCTGCCCGAGCGTTCACCGTAGAAGTGGTCCGCTGGAGCCATCTCCAGCGTGGCGCCGGCTTTCACCGCACGGGCGATCACCGCGTCGCAGTCATCCACATGCAGGTGCAGGGTTATCGCCACCGGTGCGGCGGGCGCGGGTCCTTCGACGCCAAGCTCCGGATACTCATCGGAGATCATCAAGGTGGCGCCGCCAAAGTCCAGCTCGGCATGGCCGATGCGCCCGCCTGGTTCCGTGAGGCGGAACTTCTCAGGCACGCCAAACACCGAGGTGTAGAAGGCGATGGCGGCCTCCGCGTTTTTGACGTGGATATACGGAAACAGTTCGTGAATGGCCATGCAGCCTCCTGGCTTGGTTGTGAAGAAAGGGCGGGCACTATGGCAATGCCTGCGCGATGGAAAGGACGTGCACAAAGTCTAGCCATCGCCGGCCGCAAGGTCTTGAACAAAATTGACATGCCCGCCACAAGCCGCGGGCACGCGTGCCGTGTTACGCGTGTTACGCCGGGGTGGGCACCGCGACATGGTTGGCCGCCACCGGCCGCGCCAGCCGGTATTGCTCGGGGGTCACGCCCGAGAACTCACGAAACTCGCGGTTGAAATGCGGCTGGTCGCTGTAGCCCGCTTCCATCGCTACCAGCGCCAGACTCAAAGGTGTTGAAGGCGTACCGCCGCGCGCAGCCGGTGTCACCTGCATCAGGCTCAGCGCTTTCTGAAAGCGCTGCACGCGGCCATACAGCTTGGGCGGCAGGCCTATCGCTTGCGAGAACAGCCGGATGAACTGCCGGTGGCTGTAACCGCTGCAGGCCACGGCTTCTTCCACACGCATGCCGGCATCCAGCTGACGCAGTGCATGCGCGATCGCAGGGTGCACCGCGCGCGCCGGTGAGCCCGCCAGCCGCTGCAGCAGCAAGGCCTCAAATGTGAACAGCCTGGCCTCGGGCGTGGGCGCGGCCTGCAGTTGCTCGCGCATCAGCGTGGCGCTGCTTCCCCACAGATCTTCCAGCCGCACGTGCCGCCCCGCCAGTTCGTCGGCGGGCAGGCCCAGCAATGCCTGCGCGGCACCAGGCAGCAGTTGCATACCGACGGCCGGGCCCGGCTCCGCCACTTCTTTGGCATAAAAGCCCGCCCGCGCCCCGCCCACCACTGCGTGGCCTAGCTGCAAGCCGGTGCTGTCCGCCGCGCCCTTGAAGATGCGCACCGCCGGCCCGTCCAGCCGAAACACCAGGTGCATCAGGCCGGTAGGCATCACATGCTCACGCGCGGGGGCGCGGGCTGCGGCGCCTGGAGCCGGTGCGCTGAACCACACCGTCTTGATAAAGCCGGCCAGCAGGGGATGGGGAGGGCGTTGCATGGCGAGGGGGGCCTTTTCGCCCAGTCTAGGGGATCGGGACTTACAGGAACAGTGCCTTCCCGCGATGAAACGGCCATGCCGCAGCCCGGCCTTCAGGTTTTCCGTTGATGGAAATTTAATTTCACAAATGACGCTTACATCTCAGGGTATTCACTTACACAATCGAACAATTAGGCAAATATCCTACGGTTTCTGAAAATTTCTTTCAATTAGGAGTGCCTTATGGCTTACCGCACAGATACCCGCCACGTGCTTTCCGCACTGGCTTTTGGCCTGATGGCCCTGGTGCAGGGCGTGATGCCCGCGCAGGCCCAGACCGCCGCTTCGGCCCCTTCAGCGCCTTCAGCCCTGAACCTGGCCATGGTGGGCGAGCCGCCGTCGCTGGACCCGATGCAGGCCACCACCGACCTGGTCGGCACCATCATGCAGCACGTGTACGAGCCGCTCTACACCTTTGACGCCAAATGGAACGTAGTGCCCATGCTGGCCGAAGGCATGCCGCGCTTTTCAGCCGACGGCAAGGTTGTCACCATCACGCTGCGCAAGGGCGTGAAGCTGCATTCGGGCCGCGTGCTGGACGCCGAAGACGTGATCGTCAGCCTCAAGCGCTGGATCAAGGAAGCGCCGCGCGGCAAGGCCGTGGGCAAGGAAATCGTCGATTTGAAGTCGACGGCCCCGCTCACGGTGGAGATCACGCTGCGCAGCCCATATGCGCCGCTGCTGGCGCAACTGGCGCTGCCCAGCGGCATGGCCGCCATCATGGCCAAGGAGGCCGTGCAGATTCCGCTGCGCGACTTTGTCGGCACCGGCCCCTATAAATTCAAGGAACGCCGCACCGACCAGTACGTGGTGTTGACGCGCTTTGACGGCTACACCTCGCGCAAGGAACCGGCCAATGGCTACGGCGGCAAGCGCGAGGCCTTTGTCGACGAACTGCGTTTCATCCCCGTACCCACGCCCAACACGCGCGTCGAAGGCGCCATGTCGGGCCAGTTCCACTTTGCCGACCTGCTGCCGATCGACGCGCTGGCCCGCCTGGAGAAAACCGGCGGCCGCGCCACCGCGGTGATCACACCGGCCTTCGGTTTTCCTTACCTGGTGTTCAACACGCGTGAAGGCATCAACGCCAACAAAGGCATGCGCCAGGCGATCCAGGCCGCCATCGGCCCCGGCGAAATGATGGCTGCCGGCTTCGGCGACACGCGCTTTTTCACGGCCGAAGCCAATCACTTCCCGCAGGGCTCGCCGTACTACTCCGCCGCGGGCGGCGACCACTACAACCAGCGCGACCCCGTCAAGGCAAAAGCCCTGGCCGAAGCCGCCGGCTACAAAGGCGAAACGGTGCGCATCCTGACCAGCCGCCAGTACGACTTTCACTACAACATGGCCGTGGTCATGGCCGAGCAACTCAAGCGCGCCGGCATCAAGGCCGAACTGACCGTGGTCGACTGGGCCACGCTGGTGCAGCGCCGCAACGACTCGGCCGTCTGGGACATTTACGTGACGCACTCGGGCCTGCTGCCCGAGCCTATGCTGTCGCCGCCGCAACTGGGTGACGGAGCGCCGGGCTGGTGGAACACCCCCGGCAAGCAAGCCGCGCTGCTGGAGTTCAACCAGACGCCGGTTCCCGCCAAGCGGGCGCCGCTGTGGGGCAAGGTGCAGCAGCTGGTGTATGACGAGGTGCCTTACATCGACATTGGAAAGTTCAACAGCCTGTCAGCCAAATCCACCAAGCTGGAAAACTACCAGCCCGCGCTATGGCCCTTTTTCTGGAACGTGAAACTCAAGAACTGAGCGGAATCTGCAACAGGAGCAAAGCCGTGCGGCCACAAGCTGCACGGCTTTTTTTATGGCTGCTTGCTGCGGTTCATCGCGTTGTCGAATTCTTCGCGCGAGAGAAAACCGTCCTTGTTGACATCAGCCTCGTCGAAATGTTTGGAGACACCGCGAAAGTTCGAGGCCTCGTCGCGGCTGACCTTGCCGTCGCCGTTTTTGTCCATGAACTTGAAAGCGCGTTCCAGGTCCTTGGGATCGTAGTACGTAACTACAGGGGGTGCTGGTGTGGCGGCGGGCGCGGAAGCCGCAGCGGCGGGTTCTGTCGTCTGGGCCTGCGCCTGGGTGGCCAGCAAGGCAGCGGCTGCGGCGAGTGCCAGCAAAGACCCCAGCATCAGGATGCGGGGGCGGCTCAGGCCGGAAGAGGCTGTCTTGATCATGGCGGGCTGTTTCATGGGCTTCCTGAGAGAGTAGTCATTGAGAGAGTAGTCATTCATACGCACCATTGGATGCTACGCCCGGCCTCAATGCCAGTGTTCTTGCAGGGTGTTGCGCCGGTTTACATGCGGGCGCGCGCCCGACACACTTCTTTGCGCAATATCCGGAGCGATAAACCCGCCAAGCTCTATCTCTATCCCCTCCCCCAGCGGGGAAGGAGCAAGGCAAAGGTTCGGGACCGCGGTGCGCTACTCTTTACTCCCTCTCCCTTTGGGAGAGGGCAGGGGTGAGGGCTAGCGGCCTTTGAACAGGCACTTTGTTCTACAGCCGCCGGGCCCCCATCCCAGCCTTCCCCCAGAGGGGGAAGGAGTAAGACTCAATGCGCACGCCCAATGTGGACAGCCTGTCGGGCATCACACAAAGAAACAGTTTTCTGTCCACGCCCGGTTGACAAACCACGCTGCTTTGCTAAATACTAATCCAAATGGTTAAGTATAAAAATGATGCCGAAGACGAAGAGAGCACCCTCAATGCCGTGTTTGCCGCACTCGCGGACCCGACCCGCCGCAAGGTGTTGCAGGACCTGGAGCAGGGCAATCATTCGGTAGGTGAGTTGGCGCAGCCGCACGGCATGTCATTGCCCGGCTTCATGAAGCACCTGCGGGTGCTGGAGGACGCCGGCCTTGTCACCCGCGCCAAAGACGGGCGGGTGGTGAACCTGGCCATCGCGCCCGAACCCATGCAGGAGGCCGCCATGTGGCTTTCCCGTTACGAGAAATTCTGGTCCATGCGGCTGGATGCGCTGGGCCGTTATCTGTACCGACAAGAGGAGTTGAACCCGCCATGGAAAGAAGCACAGCGCAAGGCCAACCGGAAGGCCGGCCGCAAAGAAAGCAGTCCGTCGACTTCACCCGGCACTACCCCGTCAGCCCCGAAAAAGTCTGGCGCGCCTGGACCGACCCGCAAGCGCTAGCGCAGTGGTTCGGGCCGGACCCGCAGAGCAAGGTCACCATTGCCGACATGGACGTGCGCGTGGGTGGCCGCTACCACATCCGGTTTGGTGTGCCCGGCCAGGAAACGCACGACGTGGAAGGCACCTACCTGGAAGTGGAACCCCATCGCAAGCTGGTGTTTGACTGGGGCTGGAAGAGCACGCCAGAGCGCATATCGCTGGTGACCATCACGCTCAAGCCCTCGGGCAGCGGCACCGAGCTGGTGTTCAAACACGAGAAGTTTTACGACCAGGCCGCGCGCGACAGCCACAACGAAGGCTGGGCCGGCGCCTTCGTCAAGTTCGACAAACTGTTCATTGACTGAAAAAGCCTGAAGGATCAAGCCATGAAAAAAACCTATACCGCGGCCTGCCACTGCGGCGCTGTACGCGTCGAATGCGACCTGGATCTGGCCGAGGGCACCAGCCGCTGCAACTGCTCGATCTGTCTGAAGTTCCGTTTCTGGAAAGCCCTGCTGGCGCCCCAGGCCTTCAGGTTGCTGCAGGGCAAGGACGCATTGACGGGCTACGAGTTTGGCGGCCACATGATCACGCACAACTTCTGCAGCCGTTGCGGCGTGAAGGTGTTCGGCCATGTGCATGCCGACAGCCCTGTCGGCGAGCTCTACGCGATCAACGTTGCCTGCCTGGACGCCAGCGACGCCGAATGGGCCGGCGCACCTGTCACGTTTGAAGACGGCCGCGGCAACCACTGGGAACGCCCGCCTGCCGAAACGCGTTATCTCTGAAAAGCTGAAAGTAACCCCACCACCTGATGAAAGGATCTCACCATGCTTGCCAACCGAAACGCCATGGCGACCATCGCCGTCAAGGACCTGGCCGCCGCGAAAAAATTCTACGAAGGAAAGCTCGGCCTCACGCCGCTTGAAGCCGGCGAAGAAGGCGTACTCACTTACCAAAGCGGTACTTCCACCGTCCTGGTGTATGCCTCAGCCTTTGCTGGCACCAACAAGGCCACGTCCGCTACATGGGCAGTGGGTGACGAGTTCGACAGCATCATGGAAGCACTCAAAGCCAAGGGCGTGGTGTTTGAACACTACGACCTGCCGGGCATGAAGCGCGAGGGCGACGTGCATGTGGCCGGTGACTTCAAGGGGGCCTGGTGCAAAGACCCGGACGGCAACATCCTGCACATCCTTAACCAGTAGTTCACCCACAGGCGCCGTGCATTCCAACACCGTCCGTCACCGCAGGCGAGGCTCGCCCGCCGGATCCCTGCCCTGAGGCAAGAAAACTGTGCTGGTGTCAGAAGCGCACTTTCAGGAAAGCCGACGGCCCTTTGAGCTTGACGCGAAAACGCGCATCGTTGCTGTCGCGGTGAATGTCGATGTCGGTGATGCCGTAGTCCAGCACCACGCCCACATTTTTCATGGGGAACCATTCCACGCCTACGGCGGCGTTATAGATTTCACCGCGTGTACTGCCACCGGTTTTCTTCACGCCGGAAGCGTCGGCAAAAAGCCGCAGGTCGGGTGTGAGCGCGTGCCTGAGGCCCACCTCCAGCAGCGGCGCCACGGCGTCGTCGCTGTAGCTGTCGCTGATGCTTCCCGTGGCGGCACCCACCACGGCGTTGGCATTCAGGTCCAGCCCCACACGGTAATAGGCCGCACCCGCGCCCAGGCCCAGTACCGTGTTGCCCGAGCCAAGCCACCATTTGTAGGCCAGCTTGGCAAAGTCGATCTTCACGTCCAGGTTGGCCCTGCCCGTGGTGGTCACGGTGCCGCCGCCCACATTGAAGTTGCTGGCCAGCGCGTCGGAGTAACCGCGCTTGAACTGGTAGTAGTCAAACGACAGGCCCTGGCTGTCAAACAGCAGCACATCGGCCTTGATGCGCGGCATGGTCACGCTGCTGCTGTTCGAGTCACCCGAATCCAGCCGCCCGAAACGGGTGTTCACCGCGGCGTTAAAAGTCGGGTCGGCGTGGAAGGCGCCGATCGAAAAACTGCCACGGTCCAGCGCGGGCGAGACCTGCGCGAGCGCCGGCAGGCTGGCGGAGCCGAGCAAGGCCAGGGCGCCCAGCCCGGCAAGTTGACGTGGCAGGCGGGTGAGGTAAGTCAGCGGCATGAAACAGGTCCCTTGACAAACAGTGAACGGGTGTGGATGGGTAGGTGCGTGGATGCGTGTGGAGGTGTGGGGATCAGTGCGCGGCGGCTCACTTTTCCTGCCCATCAAATTAATAAACCGTGTGGCGGCCCTCTATCCGCCAAAAGCCGTTGCCCTTGTAGGACGCAAGCGATTGCAGGCGCTGGGGCGAGGTGGCTCTTCCAGTTTTGTAAGTAAAAAGTGCCTGTGGCCAAGTAACGGTGTTGGCTTATAGCTACTAAATTGATAGCATCAAGGTATGCCCACATCGGCTTTATCGGCAATGGCGTAACATCCGCGGCCACGGAATGTTTTCGCGTCGGCTCGCCGCCGAGCTGGCACCCCTGGATTGACGCAGTCTGAAGAATTTTTTATCCGCAGATTACGCAGATTGACGCAGGTTAAAGACAAGACCTTTCGATTCTTCTTTTCTTAATCTGCGTAAATCTACGGATAAATCTCGATCCACAGATTTTGCAGATTAACGCGGATGAACAAAATGATGAGAGTACAAAGTGCCTTGCCTTCCATCTGTGCAAATCTGCGTAATCTGCGGATAAATCTTGAAGCATTCGTGTAAGTCAAAAGTCAAAGCAGAGGAGAAACCGTCAATGAAAAAAGACATGGACAGCCGCAAGCGCTGGTGGGCACTGATGGTCTTGTGCCTGGGCGTGCTGATGATCGTGCTCGACACCACCATCGTGAACGTGGCCCTGCCTTCCATACGTACCGACCTGGCCTTTACCGAGACCTCGCTGGTCTGGGTGGTCAATGCCTACATGCTCACCTTCGGCGGCTTCTTGCTGCTGGGCGGGCGGCTGGGTGATTTGTATGGGCACCGCCGGCTCTTTCTGGCGGGGCTGACGCTGTTTACCGTGGCGTCGCTGGCCTGCGGGCTGGCCAATTCGCAGGTGCTGCTGGTGGTGGCGCGCGCCGTGCAGGGGCTGGGCGGCGCGGTGGTGTCGGCGATTTCGCTCTCGCTCATCATGAATCTTTTTACCGAACCGGCGGAGCGCGCCAAGGCCATGGGGGTGTACGGTTTTGTCTGCGCCGGCGGCGGCAGCATCGGTGTGCTGCTGGGCGGTGTGCTGACAGATACGCTGAACTGGCACTGGATCTTCCTGGTCAACCTGCCTATCGGTGCGGCAGTGTTTGCGCTGTGCCTGATGTTGCTGCCCGGCGGCAAGGGCCAGGCCGGTGGCGCCAGGCTGGACGTGTGGGGCGCCGTCACCGTCACCACCTCGCTGATGCTGGCGGTGTACGGCATCGTCAATGGCAACGAAGCCGGCTGGCTCTCGGGCCAGACGCTGGGCCTGCTGGGCGTGGCCGCCGTGCTGATGGCCGTCTTTCTGGTTATTGAAGCCAGGGTGCAGACGCCGCTGGTGCCGCTGAACTTGTTCCGCCTGCGCAATGTGGCCACCGCCAATGTGGTGGGCGTGCTGTGGGCGGCCGCCATGTTCGCGTGGTTCTTTATCTCGGCGCTTTACATGCAGCTGGTGCTGGGCTACAGCGCCATGCAGGTGGGCCTGGGCTTTTTGCCGGCCAACCTGATCATGGCGGCGTTCTCGCTGGGCCTGTCGGCCAGGATCGTCATGCGCTTTGGCATACGCGCGCCGCTGGCCGCCGGGTTGCTGCTGGCGGCTGTGGGCCTGGCGCTGTTCGCGCGTGCGCCGGTGGCGGGCAGCTTTGCCGCCGATGTGCTGCCCGGCATGCTGCTGCTGGGCCTGGGCGCGGGCATGGCCTTTAACCCGGTGCTGCTGGCTGCCATGAGCGACGTCGACCCCAGCGAGTCGGGCATTGCCTCGGGCGTGGTCAACACCTCTTTCATGATGGGTGGCGCGTTGGGCCTGGCTGTGCTGGCCAGCCTGGCGGCCGCGCGCACCTCGTCGCTGGCGGCGGGCGGCGCCGATGCGGTGGCGGCACTGAATGGCGGTTACCAGATGGCGTTCGTGGTGGGGGCCGTGTTCGCGGCGCTGGCCGCCGTGCTGGGTTTGGTGCTGCTGCGCACGGGTGACGCCGCCGGGGCGCGGGCGGCAGGCGAAGCCGCGGCGGAATAAGTACCAAATCGGCTTGCAGCCCAATAGGCATCTGGGCAGATTGCTCCTGATTTGATAGCGGACTGGCTTTTGAACGGCCTGGTCAATACACGCCGAACAGCGCCCGTATTTCGTCACCGGCAGTGCGCCCGTGTTTGGCGCTGGTGTACTTGTCGCCCACGTCGGCGCATTTTTCCATGATCAGCAGAGTGAACTCCTGCAACTGCGGGGTGAGGGCGTCGCCTTCAACCATGGCGCCCGCCAGCTTGGCCAGGTTCACCAGTTGGGTGTCTGAAATGGAACCGATGGAAAAGTCCGATGACTTGAAATCAGGAGGAAGTGGCATGTTGCACCTGCTGATGGTTGCGTGACGGATTTGATGAGGTCTGACGAAGACAGGTTGAAGAGGCGGGCCGGCCCCTGGCTGGCTATCTGTTTTTTCACGCGCTGGCTTTGTAACTGGCCTTCGTCCTACAGCTTAGCTTCGGGGGGCCGTTTTAGCATTCAGTTTTTCCCTTAGATCCCTCTGAGATTTCCTTTAAATCCCCTAGAGTTCCGAAAGGCAATACGTAAAGCGATGGGCGGCGCCAACCATGTTTGATCTCCAGTCCTCCTGGTGGGAACTGCCCGCTCGCGCTGCCGTCATCTATGTCGCCCTTCTCGTCATGGTGCGTTTCTCAGGGCGGCGCACCGTCGGGCAGTTCACGCCTTTTGACCTGCTGGTCGTCATGCTGCTGAGCGAATCGGTCTCCAGCAGCCTCAATGCCGGCGAGGAGTCTGTAACAGGTGGCCTGCTGGCTGCCGCGACGCTTGTCGCGTTGAATATCGTCATTGCCTATGTGACGTCCCACAGCGAAAAGATGCAACACCTGGTGGAAGGCCGTGCGGTGCTGATTGGCCGCAATGGCGAGATATTCCAGGACGTCCTGAAGCGCCACCGCGTCCCCTTGTCCGATGTGGAGCAGTCCTTGCGTGAAGCGGATTGCGACCAGGGCGACATGAAATACGCATGCCTGGAGGCTGACGGACAAATCAGCATCCTGAAAGAAGCCTCTTCCCCACCCTTGCCGGCCAAATCCCTTGGACAACGATGACCTGCCGCGCAGCCGCACGGTGCTGCTGCTGATTGACTTCATCAACCCGCTGGACTTTCCGGGGGCCGAAGACCTGGCTGCGCCGGCTGTTGAGGCCGCGCAAGCCACAGCCGTACTGAAAAGCGCCTTGTGCAAAGCGGGTGTGCCCGCCATTTACGCCAATGACAACTACGGCGGCTGGCAGTCTGACTTTCAAACGCTGGTCGAGCGTTGCGCGGCGGGCAAAGGCGCCTCTGCGGAGATGGCCAGGCTCTTGCGTCCGCAAAGCGGCGACCTCACCGTGCTCAAACCCAGGCACTCTGCCTTCCTCGGCTCGCCGCTGGACCTGCTGCTCTCGCGCATGCACGCAAAAGAAATCATCATCACCGGCCTGGCCACAGACCTCTGCGTGCAGCTGACCGCCATGGATGGGTTCTTGCGCGAATACCAGCTGAAGGTGCCGGTGGACTGCACCGCCGCTGAATCGGCCGAGTACAAAAAGCAGTCCATCGCTTATATGGAACGGGTGCTCAGGTGCGATGTGTCCCCCTCGGCGTTTATCCACGCCGGCCAGCCGCACTGAGGGCCTCCCGATTTCCTACAAGGCGTGGCTGGGTTTGCCTACCCTGCGGGCTTGCACGCGCTTGAAGAATTGCCGGACAGCCTGCCTGGTGGCTGCCGACGCGGTTGACAGCGGCGGCACCGCTCAGGCAGCTGCGGCGAATTGACCAACCACCATGACATTGACACCCCACAAAGGACGCATCATGCCTACATCGACAAGGACTTCAACCGGCCGAGCCACCGCATCCAAATCCTCCGCACATAAAGAGGCCACCGCCTTGCTGAGGGCGGACCACAAGCTGGTGAGCGAGCTGTTTGAGCAGTACGAGAAAAGCCGCTCCCCCGCCAAAAAGAAAGAGCTGGTGGCGCAGATCTGCAAGGAGTTGACCGTGCACGCCCAGGTGGAAGAAGAAATTTTCTACCCGGCCGTTCAAGCCGCCCTGGACGACCACGAGCTCGTTCCTGAAGCCCTCGTGGAACATGCCACGCTGAAGGACCTGATCGCCCAGGTCGAAGGCCTGGAGCCCGACGGCGAGATGTTTGACGCCAAGATCAAGGTGATGTCCGAGTACGTCAAGCATCACGTGAAAGAAGAGCAGAGCGAAATCTTTCCCAAGGCCCGCGCCAGCAGCCTGGACATGACGGAGCTCGGTGACCAGATCGCGGCGCGCAAGCAGGAGCTGATGAACGCGATGTAAGGCACGCCGCAGGCCACCTCATTGCTTTGTCGATTGCCCGCCGGTGGAAACACCGGCGGGCATTTGCTTGTTTGCGATGGGCGCAACTATCATGAGACGCCCAACCCCAGCTTCAAACCCAGCCCAAAAAAGGAGCCTTGTATGACCATCACGGCAAGCTGCCACTGCGGCAAAAATACCTTTCGCGTCGACGGCGACATTCCGGCGCAGCTCACGCGCTGCACGTGCTCGTTCTGTTCCAAAAGTGCGCCGCTGCGGGCCTACTACACGCCCGAGCAGTTTCATGTCACATCGCCGCCCGACGGCGACGCCGTCTACCGCTGGCAAACAAAACAGGTGGCCCATCACTTCTGTGCCGAGTGCGGCGTGTACACCTATTCCGACAGCCCTGATTTCCAGATGGATGGCAGCTGGGACGGCGTTACGCGCAGCATGGGACTGAACGCACGGCTGATTGACGGTTTTGACGCGGCCGAAGCGCCCGTCACGGTGATTGACGGCAAGAACCTCTGGTAGGCCGGGCGCAGAAGTCAGAAGTGGGGCGGCAGGTCGTCCCGCAGGCTGCGCGTGGCGGTGATGTCGCCGTCACGCACGGGACCGGCCTTGAGTTCGGCCACCTCGCGCAGCAGGGCATCGATCTGCTGCTGCTGGCGCACGATGACCTTGTCGAGCTGGTCCAGCAGGTCTTCGGTGAAGCTGGCCTTGATTTCGAGTTCGGTGAGGCGCTGGTCGGTGTTGTTCGCTTGTTCCATAGTGCTATTGGACATCATGGGCCGGGCCCGGCCCGGGACTGATCCGGAAAAACGCTCCAATGACCGCTTCCCTGCGCGTTTGGCCGGCTTGGGCTACGCTTCGCTGTCTGTTAATCCCTGTCTTCTACAACACCATGACCCAAGCCAAAACCTTCCCCCAAGACTTCCCCATCACCCAGAAATGGCCCGCCCAGCACCCTGAGCGCCTCCAGCTGTATTCACTGCCCACGCCCAACGGCGTCAAGGTGTCCATCCTGCTCGAAGAACTGGGTCTGGCCTATGAGCCGCACCTGGTGAGCTTTGAAACCAACGACCAGATGTCGCCGGCGTTTCTCTCGCTCAACCCCAACAACAAGATCCCCGCCATCATCGACCCCAACGGCCCCGGCGGCCAGCCACTGGCGCTGTTTGAGTCCGGCGCCATCCTGCTCTATCTGGCCGAGAAGACCGGCAAGTTCATCCCTGCGGATGCCGCCGGCCGTTATGAAACCATTCAGTGGGTGATGTTCCAGATGGGCGGCATCGGCCCGATGTTTGGCCAGCTCGGTTTCTTCCACAAGTTTGCCGGCAAAGAATACGAAGACAAACGCCCGCGGGACCGTTATGTCGCCGAGTCCAGGCGCCTGCTTGGCGTGCTTGACCAGCGGCTTGAAGGCCGTCATTGGGTGATGGGGGATGAGTACTCCATTGCTGATATAGCGATTTTCCCGTGGGTGCGGAATTTGAACGGCTTTTATGAGGCCGGTGGGCTGGTGGAGTTTGAGAGCTTCTCTAACGTCAAGCGGGTGTTGGAGGCTTTTGTGGCGCGGCCTGCTGTGGTGAAGGGGTTGGGTATTCCCAAGCGAGGTTAGGCCGGGTCTTGTTCCCGGCTTTGCGCTTTTTGCTGAGGGCTGCTGGCCGGGGGTAGCCCGGCAGCTACTCACTTTTCTTTTGCTTCGCCAAAAGTAAAGTAAGCAAAAGAAAAGGCGACCCTACTTGCTGCGTCCCTACGCTTCGCTTCGGGCAACCTGCGGTGCTCGGCTCAGGCGGGGTCTCGCTAAACTCGCCTTCGGCTCAAACAACGCGATCCCTGATCCGCCTGAGCCTGCGCTCCTCGGCGCATCCAGTAGGGGGTGGGGAAAGGAATACCAAACAGCCGAAGACAAGACCCCTGAATACCTGAAGAAACAAGGACTCGCCATGGCGAGTCCTTGTTGTATTGGGGTTTGGTATTTGTCTTTAATCCCCGCTCCCGATTGGCCCTTCTGGATGCG
>Ga0136846_1220153_pt1 | contig 29265 bp, 31 predicted proteins | sample HopSoiMetagenom2_FD_96841 | JGI IMG/M metagenome (GOLD analysis project Ga0136846, IMG submission 96841) | Grasslands soil microbial communities from Hopland, California, USA - 2 Assembly 2016 (version 4) | ecosystem: Environmental > Terrestrial > Soil > Grasslands | place: USA: Hopland... | reverse complement strand
GGAGTGCTAGGATTATAAGCACACCAGAAAAGAGCGTCAAGGACTTTTTTCAAGACCTCGCGCCGTCGTTCCGGAAGCCGCGAAGCGGCTATCCGGGATCCCGTCCGCTCAAGCGTCGAGGCATCCCGGATCGCGCGCGCAGGCCGATGGGCAGTGTCTGACCCAGAGGCGAGGATGGGCGCTAAGCGAACGATGGCTTCGCCCTCAGCTCCTGCCCATGCCGCGTGACTTTGAGGCGATGACCAGCGTAGCCTTCTTCCTGGTGCGTGGCGAGGTGCTCATGAGGCGGCGGGAGGTCATAGCGGGAATGGGGGCCCTCGCCGCTCTCGCACGACCGCTTGCGGCGCGCGCGCAGCAGGCGCGGCGGCTCGGCGTTCTCGTGACCAGCGGCGAAAACGATCCGGAGTGGGGTACCGAGAGAACGGCGTTTCTCGAAGCCATGCAGAGCCTCGGCTGGACCGACGGGGCGAACCTCCGCATCGATTATCGTTTCGCGGCCGGTGACAAGGACCGCCTCGCCGCTGCCAGCAAGGAGTTGGTGACCCTGAAGCCGGACGTGCTCCTCGCCAGGAGCACGATCGCCGTCAGAGCCCTGCTTGCCGAGACCCGCACGATCCCCGTCGTTTTCGTCTCGGCGGCCGATCCGCTCGGCGAGAAGTTCGCCGCAAGCCTGGCTCGGCCGGGCGGCAACGCCACCGGCTTCACCAATGTCGAAGCGACGATGGGCGAAAAATGGCTCGAACTGCTAAAAGAAATTGCGCCCGGCGTGCGTCGGGTCGGAGTCCTGTTCAATCCACAGGTGGCGGTGGCTGGAGGCTCTTTCTTCGTGCAGCCAATCGAGGCTGCCGCTCCGGCCTTCACGCTCAGGTTGGACATCCTTCCGGTCCACTCGGTCGCAGAAATGGAAGAGGCGGTGGCCGCGCTCGCGCGGGAGCCAAACAGCGCCCTCGTGGTGCCGCCTGACGTCTTTATCGTCGCCAACCGCGCATCGATTATCGAGCTCGCGGCCCGTCATCGCCTGCCTGCGGTCTACGCGTTCCGCAACATGGCGGTCGAGGGCGGCCTCATGTCTTACGGGGTAGACGTCGCCGACTTGTATCGACGCTCAGCGGCCTATGTCGACCGCATTCTCCGAGGCGCCCAGCCGGGCGAGCTGCCGATCCAGGCACCGACCAGCTTTGAGCTCGTGCTCAATCTGAAGACCGCCAAGTCGCTCGGCATCGAAGTCTCGCGAGAGTTTCTGCTGCGCACCAACGAGGTGATCGAATGAGGCGGCGGGCCTTCATTTTCGCGAGCGGCTGCGCGCTTCTGCCGAGGGGAGCGCGATCTCAGCATAGGGCGCAGGTCGGTTTCCTTCATCCAGGTTCCGCGGCGGTGGGATCCCGGATCATCGCGGTAAGAGAAGGGCTCGCGAGCGCAGGTGGAACCGCAAGCAACGCGACAATCATCCCATCCCTCGCAGAAGGCCGCAGCGAGCTCCTGCCGCGCCTCGCGGCCGATCTCGCTGCACGGTCCGTCGACGTGATCTGTGCCGTGAGCCCTCCGGCCGTAACAGCTGCGCTGATGAACGCGCCCGGGACAGCCGTGATAGCCATGGACCTCGAGTCCGATCCTGTCGCGAACGGGTGGGTGAATAGCCTGGCCCGACCTGCCGGCAAGCTCAGTGGCGTGTTCCTCGACCTGCCGGACTTCACGGCCAAATGCATGCAGCTCCTCCGTGAGGGCGCTCCGGCGGTTCGCCGGGTCGCAGCCTTATGGCATCCCGCTTCCGGCGAGGTGCAGAAGCGCGCCGCTCAGGCGGCTGCCAGTGCGTTGGGCATCGAGCTCGCGATCATCGAGGTCGCTCAACGATCAGACTTCGAGGGAGCCTTCGCGACAGCTCGGGCCCGCTCGGATGGAATTTTCATGCTGTCCTCGCCGCTGTTCGGGGGATATCCGGAGCCCTTGGCGCAGCTCGCGCTCAAGGCTCGTATGCCGGCCGTGAATCAATTCCCTGATTTTGCGGAGGCTGGTGGCTTTCTCGCTTACGGGCCCGAGCTTCAGGAGCTCTTCCGAAGAACCGGCAGCCTGATCGGCAAGGTCCTGAACGGCGCGACGGTGGGCGATCTGCCGGTCGAACGGCCCACCCGTTTCAAGCTGGTGGTCAACCTGAAGACCGCCGCAGCGCTTGGTCTCGAAGTGCCGGCTTCGTTCCTCGCTCGCGCTGACGAGGTGATCGAGTGACAAGGCGGCAGGCCTTCGGCCGGGACGGGAGGGAGGGTCCTGGTTAGGCCGAGCCCGAAACCGTCCTGCTTCGCGGGGCGGAGGGGAACCCCGGCGCGGTTGACGACCCTTGCGAGCGAGCTGGTCGGGCTTGAGGCACACGAGCCCGCACGCATGTGCCACGAGCTGACCTTCGACCTTTAACGAGCAAAGGTACGATTGAGACATACGGCAGGCGGTTGGGCGGTGTCCGAACCGATCAAGCGTCCCACGGCAAGGCGTGGATGCTCAAGGGGAGTGCCACTGGTGCTGCCGCCGGAAGCGCTAGCAGCGCCAATGAGACCGAACGACCGTGAAGCCACGCCGGTTGCGCCTGTTGCACATGTTCCGACGGCACGCTCGACGTGCTGCGACGAGACGTGTTTAATCCGCAGCGGTTTCAGCGCTGAGTCACGAGAAGGTTTATGTACGATCCAGCAGGTTCTCGGCGGCGCAGCGAGCGGCTGCTGTTCCTCCTGCTTGCCGTGGTGATCTGGCCTTTCATCGCCGTCGGCGTCGTCGCCGGATGGGGGTTCCTCGTCTGGTTCTACTACATGTTCACCGGACCTCCCGGTCCGGTCTGAGGTGCGCCCGATGAGCGCCGCCGACATGCCCTCCCGCCGCGAGCTCCTGGCCGGACGCCTGATCGGGCCGGCGCCGCCGGAGGCGCACGTCTCCAGCCTGGTCGTCCATGTCCGCCCCGCGGGCCTGCCCGGCGTCCGGGCGGCGCTCGCCGCTACGCCCGGCGTGGAGATCCACGCCGAGGCCGGGGGCAAGCTCATCATCACCCTTGAGACCGCCACGGAGGCGGACATCGTCACCCGGATGAACGAGATCTCGCTGCTCGACGGCGTGATGTCGGCCGCGCTTGTGTTTCACCAGTTCGAGGCCGCCGCGGAAACCGAGGCCGCGGCGAAGCAGGGATGATTGCGATGGATCTCTCGCGACGTGCGTTCATCAAGGCCCAGGCCGCCGCTGCGGCCGCCGCCGCCGCCAACGTCACCCTGCCGGCGTCGGCGCAGAACCTGCCTGCCGGGCCCGACGTCCAGCTGCAATGGTCAAAGGCCCCGTGCCGCTTCTGCGGCACCGGCTGCGGCGTCATGGTCGGCGTCAAGGATGGAAAGGTCGTCGCCACGCACGGGGACATGAAGGCGGAGGTCAACCGCGGCCTCAACTGCGTCAAGGGCTACTTCCTGTCGAAGATCATGTACGGCGCCGACCGGCTGACCCAGCCGCTGCTCCGCATGAGGAACGGGCAGTTCGCCAAGGACGGCGAGTTCCAGCCGGTCTCGTGGGATCGCGCCTTCGACGAGATGGCGCGGCAGTTCAAGCGCGTGCTGAAGGAGAAGGGCCCGGACGCGGTCGGCATGTTCGGCTCGGGGCAATGGACGATTTTCGAGGGCTACGCCGCCTCGAAGCTCATGCGGGCGGGCTTCCGCACCAACAACCTCGATCCGAACGCCCGCCATTGCATGGCCTCGGCGGCCGTCGCCTTCATCCGAACCTTCGGCATGGACGAGCCGATGGGGTGCTACGACGACTTCGAGCACGCCGACGCCTTCGTGCTCTGGGGCTCGAACATGGCGGAGATGCACCCGATCCTATGGAGCCGGGTGACCGACCGCCGGCTGTCCGCCCCGCACGTGCGGATCGCGACGTTGTCGACCTACGAGCACCGCTCGACCGACCTGTCGGACGTGCCGATCATCTTCAAGCCCGGTACCGACCTCGCGATCCTGAACTACATCGCGAACTACATCATCCAGACCGGCGCGGCGAAGCGCGACTTCGTCGACAAGCACTGCAACATCCGGATGGCCAACACCGACATCGGCTACGGCCTGCGGCCGGAGCACGTGCTCGAGCAGCGGGCCCAGCACGCCAACGACGCGCAGGTCTCGCACCCATCCGATTTCGAAGCCTACGCGAAGCTCATGGCCGAATACACAGCCGACAAGGTGTCCGAGCTCGCGGGGGTGCCGAAGACGACACTGGAAAGGCTCGCCAAGCTCTACGCCGACCCGAAGACCAAGGTGATGTCGCTCTGGACGATGGGGTTCAACCAGCACGTCCGCGGCGTGTGGGCGAACCACATGGTCTACAACCTCCACCTCCTGACCGGGAAGATAGCGGAGCCCGGCAACAGCCCGTTCTCGCTCACCGGGCAGCCGTCCGCCTGCGGCACGGCGCGCGAGGTCGGCACCTTCTCGCATCGCCTTCCGGCCGACATGCTGGTCGCCAACCCCGAGCACCGCAAGCACGCCGAGCACACCTGGAAGCTCCCGGAGGGCCTCCTGTCCGGCAAGGTCGGCTACCACGCCGTGCAGCAGGACCGCATGCTCAAGGACGGCAAGCTCAACGCCTACTGGATCATGTGCAACAACAACCTCCAGACGGCGCCAAACACCAACAACGAGACCTATCCGGGCTACCGCAACCCCGCGAACTTCGTCGTGGTCTCCGACCCCTATCCGACCGTCACGGCGATGGCGGCCGACCTCATCCTGCCGACCGCGATGTGGGTCGAGAAAGAAGGCGCCTATGGGAACGCCGAGCGGCGGACCCACTTCTGGCACCAGCTCGTCGAGGCGCCGGGCGAGGCGCGGTCCGACCTGTGGCAGTTGATTGAGTTCTCCAGACGCTTCACCACCGACGAGGTCTGGCCGGAGGACATCCTCGCCAAGGCGCCCGAATACCGCGGCAAGACGCTGTTCGATGTCCTTTACGCCAATGGCGAAGCCAACAAGTTCCCCCTCGCCGAGGCCGACCCTGGCTACGAGAACCACGAGGCGAAGCATTTCGGGTTCTACGTCCAGAAGGGGCTGTTCGAGGAATATGCCTCCTTCGGCCGCGGGCACGGCCACGACCTCGCGCCCTTCGACACCTACCACCAGGTGCGCGGCCTGCGCTGGCCCGTGGTCGACGGCAAGGAAACCCTGTGGCGCTATCGCGAGGGCCACGACCCGTACGTCGAGAAAGGGGCTGGGCTGCAGTTCTACGGCAACCCCGACAAGAAGGCGAACCTGATCGCGGCGCCGTACGAGCTGCCGGCGGAGTCGCCGGACCAGGAGTTCGACCTCTGGCTCGTCACCGGGCGAGTGCTGGAGCACTGGCATTCCGGCTCGATGACGCTGCGCGTCCCCGAGCTCTACAAGGCCTTCTCGGGCGCCGTGCTGTTCATGCACCCCGACGACGCGGCGAAGCGCGGGCTGCGCCGGGGCCAGGAGGTGAGGATCGCCTCGCGACGCGGCGAGATCCGCTCCCGCGTCGAGACGCGCGGGCGCAACAAGATGCCGCCCGGCGTCGTCTTCGTGCCGTTCTTCGACGCAAGCCAGCTCATCAACAAGGTGACGCTCGACGCCACCGACCCGATCTCGAAGCAGACCGACTTCAAGAAATGCGCCGTGAAGGTCGTGGCCGCGGCGGTCGCCGAGAACGCCCCCGCCGCGGCGCCGGCCCGGGGGACCGTGCGATGAGGCGGCCGGTCCTGCTCTCGCTCGTCGCAGCGTTGCCCTGCCTGTTTGCGGGAGCGCTTTGGGCGCAGCAGATCGGCGGTCCCGGCCGCGACGCCCCTCGTCTCAAGGGTCCGGAGCCGTTCACGCGCGAGGCGCCGGCGCCGCCGATGCAACAACAGGTCACCGACGACGTCCGCCGGCGCCGCAACTACCCCGACCAGCCCCCGCTCATCCCGCACTCCATCGAGGGCTACGCGCTCGATCTCAATGCCAACAAGTGCCTGGCCTGCCACTCGCGCAAGTTCACCGAGCAGAGCCAGGCGCCGATGATCAGCGTCACCCACTACCAGGACCGTGACGGCAACTTCCTCGGCGGCGTGTCGCCGCGACGCTACGTCTGCCTTTCCTGCCACGTCCCGCAGACGGCTGCGGCGCCCCTGGTGGAGAACCGGTTCACCGACATGGACGCGATGGCCGAGCCCGATCGGCGAGGTCGCTGACATGACGACCGTTGTCACGCGGGTTCTCGGCCACTCGCGGCTGCGCGACTGGATCCGGCAAGCCTTCTCGCCGGCGCGCACGCTCAGCCTCGCCTTCCTGACGCTCGGCGGGTTCGTCGCCGGCGTGTTCTTCTGGGGCGGCTTCAACACCGTCCTGGAAGCCACCAACACCGAGAAGTTCTGCGTGAGCTGCCACGAGATGAAGACCAACGTCTTCGAGGAGCTGAAGGGCACGATCCACTTCACCAACCGCTCGGGCGTGCGCGCGACCTGCCCGGACTGTCACGTGCCGCACAGCTGGACCAATAAGATTGCCCGCAAGATGCAGGCCTCGAAGGAGGTGTGGGGCCACATCTTCGGCTCCATCGATACGCGGGACAAGTTCCTGGCGCTGCGCAAGCACCTCGCCGAACGCGAGTGGGAGCGCATGAAGGCGAACGACTCGCTCGAATGCCGCAATTGCCACAGCAGCGAATCCATGGACCTGACGAAGCAGAACCCGCGCGCGGCCCAGGCGCACGAGCGCTCCCTCTTCAGCGGCGAGAAGACCTGCATCGACTGTCACAAGGGCATCGCCCACAAGCTGCCGAACATGTCCGGGGTCCCGGGATGGCAATGATGCACCGGGGTATTTCCGCGCAGGGCGCGTTGGCCCGGCTTTGCCTGGCCGCCGGGGCCTGGGGAGCAGCAGCGGATGATCGCTCCGGCGGCGGCTCAGCCCGCGCAGCCGGCAGCACGCTCGCGGCCGGTTCCGGACGCCGAGACCTTTCTGCGGCTGGCGCACAGCGCCGCGGTCCTGCAAGCCCAGGCGGCCGAGCTCGCGGCCTCGCGCGACACCCGGCCGGAGGTCCGCGCGTTTGCCAGGCGAATGGCCGAGTTCCGCCGCGAGCAGATCGCAAGCCTGCTGTCCGCCGCCCGCGCGCGAACGCTGGCTGTTTCGCCGGTACCCGCGCTCGAGCACAAGGTCATCCTGGAGAACCTGGAGCCGCTCGATTCGCTGGAGCTCAGCCGGCGCTACGCGGAGGTTCAAGTCCAAGCCCTGGAACAGGAGATGGCGGCGTACGCGCAAGCCGAGAGCTCGCCGGATGGATGGGTCGCCGCCGTCGCGCGGGACAGCAAGGCTCGATTGCAAGGCCTACTCGACGAAGCTCGCCAGGTCCGGCACGCAGTTGGTCCTTGACGAGGCAACGCTCCCCGAATGGCCAGCAAGGACTGCGTCCTTGAGATCGGCCGCGTCGCCGGAGCCCCGCGACCTCGGGCACCTAAATTCAGAGATGGCCTAGAAAGCCTCCGTGAGGACGCCAACCTCGTATCGCTGATTTTCCCTGGCTGGGGCAACTCGGGTGGTGGCGATGGAGAGCACGATCGAGATTGGCGCTCATCCGAACGTCACCGACAATCGGATCATCTCCGAACGAAGGCGGTCTGCCGCAGCTGCAGGAACTTCTACAGCGCGGCTGAGGCGCGTATAGCTCGGCGGATTATCACTCGCCTATGGACCCCTCCCATGTGGCCCGACGCCCGGCTTCTCGACCTCCTCGGCATCGAGCATCCCATCATCCAGGCCCCGATGGCCGGAGCAGTGTCGCCCGAGATGGTGATCCAAGTCTCGGAAACAGGTGGGCTGGGCTCGCTGCCATGCGCCATGCTCACGCCGGATCAGGCGCGCAACGATCTCGGCGTGATCCGGCAGAGGACCTCACGGCCGGTCAATCTGAACTTCTTTTGCCATACGCCGTCGCGCTCCGACCCGGCCAGGGAAGCCCGATGGCGGGACCGGCTCAGGCCCTACTACGCCGAGCTTGGAATCGACGCGGAGGCGCCAAACCCTGCGGCCATCCGGAACCCCGTTCGACGATGCTTTTTGCCGGGGTGTCGAGGAGTTCCAGCCCGAGGCCGTCAGCTTCCATTTCGGGTTGCCCGCCTCTGACTTGCTCGAGCGCGTGAAGGCGACCGGCGCCCGGGTTCTCTCGTCCGCAAACTCGGTCCGGGAGGCGCGTTGGCTGGAGGAGCGAGGCTGTGATGCGATCATCGCCCAAGGGTTCGAGGCCGGTGGCCATCAGGCGATGTTCCTGAGCCACAACGTCGACACCCAGGTGGGCACGATGGCACTCGTGCCGCAGATCGCCGATGCCGTGAAGGTGCCGGTCATCGCGGCAGGGGGCATCGCCGACGGGCGCGGCATCGCCGCCGCATTCGCGTTGGGCGCCTCGGGCGTGCAGATCGGCACGGCCTACCTCCTTTGCCCTGAGGCCACGATCAGGCCCGTGCACCGCGAGGCGCTGCTGAGCGCGCACGAGAATGAAACGGCTCTGACCAACGTCTTCACGGGACGGCCCGCGAGAGGGATCATGAACCGCGCCATGCGCGAGATCGGTGCGATATCGGACACCGCCCCGGATTTCCCGCTCGCTGCGACGGCCTTAGCGCCGCTGCGGACGAAAGCCGAAGCAGCGGGCCGGGATGACTTCACCGCGCTCTGGGCCGGTCAAGCGTTCCGTCTTGCGAAGGAGATGTCGGCAAGAGACCTCACGACCATGCTGGCTCGCGACGCACAAAAGCGGTTGGAACGCGGGGCTGCGCAAGGGTAAGCCACCGCACCGGTCGAGGAGGGTTCCGGTGGATCTAGCGCGCCTCGCGGCCGACGGCATCGTCTCCGCTTCCGCCGACGCGGTGGTGGCGGCCGATCGATCTGGGATCATCCGCCTCTGGAACCCCGGCGCAGAGCGGATTTTCGGACACCGCGCCGGCGAGGCGGTCGGGCAGTCGCTCGACCTGATCATCCCCGAGCGCCTGCGGACCGCTCACTGGAAGGGCTGGCGGCGGGTCGTCGAGACCGGCCGGAGCCGGTACGGCGACGGGGATCTTCTCTCGGTGCCGGCCATCCGCAAGGACGGCGAGCGGATCTCGGTCGAGTTCACGATCGTGCCGCTCAAGGACGAGATCGGCCGCATGGTCGGCATGGCGGCGCTCATGCGCGACGTGACGGAGCGGTTCGAGGAGATGAAGGCGCTTCGTCGGCAGCTGGCTGCCGCCGCTGAGCGTGCTGCGAGCGAGTGAGATGCCGCACCCGTTCTTCACGATCGAGCATTCGACACGCCCCGGCAAGCGTCATGAGCCGTCGATCATGTCTTGAGATCGTCCGGCACCTTGCCGCCGCTCGCCGCAAGCTTGGTCATGACCTGCTTGTGCAGCCAGATGTTCATGGCTGAGGAGTCGTCCGTGTCGCCGGCGTAACCCAGCTCCTTGGCGAGCTCCCTGCGCGCGGCGAGGCTGCTGTCGAGATCGAGAAGCTTCATCAGGTCGACGATCGAGCGGCGCCAATCGAGCTTCTGCTTGTTTTGCGCGGCGCGCTCCGTCAGCACGGCCTCGACGTCGACCTGCGAGATCGGCGCGCTCGCCGCCGGCGCCGCTCCGGCCGTCGGTTTCGGCGGCGACGCGCCGGCGGGCGCGCCTGGCGACGAAGGTGCGGCCGGACTTGCCGGCGCCGCCTCCTTGGCTTTCGCCGAACCGAAGATCGCGTCCTTGATCTTTCCGAAGATGCTCATGGTGTCCTCCCTCAGGCGCGGGTCGCGCCACCGGTTCCCAAGGCGCCGGCGATCTCCGCAAGCGTGGCCTTTTCGGCATCGCTGACCGCAACGCCGCCGAAGCCGAGGAATCCGCCTTCGTTTCCAGCCTCGGCGGCTTTCTGGGCAACCTCCCGAAGCCACGCCTTGAAGGCGCCGGCGTCCTGCGGCGCCTTCTGGTCGAGGAGCGCGGAGACGGCCCGCAACTCGCCGATCGCCTTTGCTTTCACCTCAGGCATCTTCGCGCCCTTGAACTGCGATTGGATGTGCTGCTGCACCGCGGTTCGCGTGGCGGAATCGGAGAAGCCCTCCGCCACCGCTTTCACCAGCGGACTGGCTTGCGCATTCTGCTTTGCCTCGACAAGGGCCCAGCCGCCGGCCATCCCTTCCTTCAGCAGCCCCCACACGCCGCTCGGGTCGGCTGCCGTGATCGCCATCCCGACCAGGAGGGGACTGGCGACGACCCGCGCCCATTCCTCCGGCGTGAAGCTCGTCTTGTCGGCCATCGCTCGTCTCCAGGGTAAGGATGCCCAAGCCGTCGCGAGGGCTCGATCTCGCCGAGACCGCCGCCGGCCTACGTGCTCACGGTCAGACCGGCTATTTGGTTTCGAGTGCTTCCAGGGATGAGCGCACCGCCATGCGGCAGGCGGGAGCTCGGCGAGTTCGTGAACACACAACCGGGGACGTGCGGGCAAGTTCCGACAAGGCGCAGCCGCCTTTCGCTTCGCGACGTTGCATGCTTCACTGGCCTCTAGGCGGGTGCGAGAGGGGCTCGATGAAGCGGCGGGAGGTCGTCAAGGGACTCGTGACCGCTGCGGCGGTTAGGAGCATTCCGCCCGCGCTCATCGCCCGCGCCGACGAGGTCGTCGAATGAGCCGGCCGGAGGCACCGGCGGATGCCGGCGAGGCAAACGCGTGAGGCGGCGCCGGAGCGTCGAGCGTGAACCCGCTGCCGCAAGCGCGCCGTCGGCGCGCGAGCTCGCGCTTGCCGAGCAGCTTGCGGCGACGGGCGAGATCCTGCGCATCGTCTCGACGATGGGACCGGGCTCGCGCGTGGAGCCCGTTCTGGAGGCGATCGTCGCGACCGCGGCGCGCCTCTGCGGGGCAGAGTTTGCGCTTGCCTACGTGCGCAAGGCGGACGGGCTCTACCACACGGTCGCAGCGAACCGGGCCGATGCCGAGCTCGTCAGGTATGCCGTCGAGCACCCGCTTTCGCCGGGGCCGGGATCGCTGATCGGCCGCGCGACCTTGGAGGGCGGCCCCGTCCACGTCGAGGACTGCCTCGCCGATCCGGACTACGCCTACCCCGAGTTCCAGCGCATCGGACGTTTTCGCACCATGCTCGGCGTGCCGCTGATGCGCGACGGGTTGGCCGTCGGCGCGCTCGGGCTCCTGCGCAGCACCGTCTCGCCGTTCTCGCAGGCCCAGATCGAGCTCGTGACCACGTTCGCCGATCAGGCGGTGATCGCGATCGAGAACGTGCGGCTGTTCCAGGAGGTCCGCGCGCGGACGGACGAGCTCGGCGAGGCGCTGCGGCAGCAGACCGCGACCGCCGACGTTCTCAAGGTCATAAGCCGCTCGACGTTCAACCTCGAGGCTGTCCTCGACACGCTCGTCGAGTCGGCGACGCGGCTCTGCGACGCCGACCATTCCTGGCTCTTCCTGCGCGACGGCAATTTCTTCCGCTGGGCGGCGAGCTTCGGTCACGGCACCGAGGTCCACGAAAGGATCAAGGCCTACTTCAAGCCGCTCGAGGTTCCGGTCGACCGCGGCAGCATCACCGGTCGTGCCGCCCTCGAAGGCCGCCTGGTGCACGTGCCCGACGTTCTCGCCGATCCGGACTACACCTGGAGCGAGGCGCAGCATATCGGCGGCTATCGGGCAGCCATCGGCGTGCCGCTGTTCCGGGAAGGAACCGTCATCGGCGTCATCTTCGTCGCGAAATGCCTGCCTGAGCCCTTCAGCGCGAGCCAGATGGAGCTCGTGACGACGTTTGCCGACCAGGCCGTGATCGCGATCGAGAACGTGCGCCTCTTCGACGAGGTGCAGGCGCGCACGCGCGAGCTCGAGGAGGCGCTCGAGTACCAGACTGCGACCGGCGACGTGCTCAACGTCATCAGCCGCTCGCCGGCTCAGATCCAGCCGGTTCTCGACGCGATCGTGGAAACGGCTCGCCGCCTCTGTGACGCCTACGACGCCGTCATCCTGCTGCGGGAAGGCGAGTTCCTTTCGGTCGCCTCGCATCGCGGCCCCATTCCGGTCGACATCGCGAAGTGGCCGATCTCACGCGGCTGGGTGACCGGACGGGCGATCGTCGACGGCAAGCCGATGCACGTCGCCGACCTCCAAGCGGCCGCGGAGGAGTTCCCGGACGGGCACGCGATGGCCATGAGGCAGGGCCACCGAACGCTTCTCGCCACGCCCCTGCTGCGGGAGGAGGTTGCGATCGGCGCAATCGTCATTCGCCGGACGGAGGTCCGGCCATTCTCCGAGAAGCAGATCGCCGTGCTCCAGACCTTCGCCGACCAGGCCGTCATCGCGATCGAGAATGCGCGCCTGTTCGAGGAAGTCCAGACGCGCACCGCCGAGCTGCAGGAATCCCTCGAATATCAGACCGCGACGAGTGAAGTGCTCAATGTGATCAGCCGCTCGCCATCCGACATCCAGCCGGTGCTCGATGCGATCGCCGAAACGGCGCAGCGCTTATGCCAGGCAGAGAACGTCTTCATCATGCGGAAAAGGAACGGGCTCTTCCATTTGGCGTCACATCGGAATGCCTCGCCCGAGCAGGTTGAGTTCCTGACCGATCACCCCCTCACGCCAGATCGCGGTTCGGTCTGCGGCCGGGTTGCCCTCGAGCGACGCACAATTCATCTGCCCGACTGCCTCGCCGATCCGGAATATGAGCTGCGGCAAAGCCAGAAACTCGGGAACTATCGGGCCACGCTCGGCATCCCGCTGCTGCGCGACGGCTTCGTCTTGGGGGTCATCATTCTGACTCGCAGCGCGGTGCATTCTTTCGCCGAGAAGCAGATCGAGCTCGTCGAGACCTTCGCCGACCAGGCGGTCATCGCGATCGAAAACGTTCGACTGTTCGATGAGGTCAATGCTCGCACGGCCGAGCTGGCGGAAGCTCTCGGCTATCAGACCGCAACGAGCGACGTGCTCAATGTGATCAGCCGCTCTCCCTCCGAGTTGCAACCGGTTCTTGAAGCAATTGTCCAGACGGCAGCGGGGCTCTGCTCGGCCGAATACGCCTTCATTGCAAAATGCGACGGTGAGATTTGCGAGCTCGTTGCGGCGAACCGAATGCAGGCCGAGCACATACAGTATCTTGCCAGGAAGCCGATCGCGATCGACCGTGGGTCCGTCACCGGCCGCGTCGCTCTCGAGCACAGCACTGTTCACATCGTCGATGTGCTCGCCGATCCGGACTTCAAACACCTCGAATGGCAGCGTGTGGGGCGGCAGCGCACGGTTCTCGGTGTGCCGCTGATGCGGGAGGGCGTGCTGCTCGGTGCCATTCTTCTGGCGCGGACCGAGGTTGCGCCGTTCAGTGACAAGCAGATCGAACTCGTCACCACCTTCGCGGACCAGGCCGTCATCGCGATCGAGAATGCGCGCCTGTTCGAGGAGGTCCAGACGCGCACCGCCGAGCTCACCGAGGCGCTGGAGCAGCAAACGGCGACGTCCGAGGTGCTGCAAGTCATCAGCCGCTCGGCCTTCGACCTGCAGACGGTGCTCGATACGCTCGTCCAATCGGCAGCGCGATTGGGCGACGCCGATATCGGGACCATCACGCGTCAGCGGGACGGCTCGTTCTTCCGCGAGGCGCTGTACGGCTTCTCGGACGAGTTCATCGAATACGTCCGGGCGATTCCGGTTCGGCCGGAGAAGGGAAACATCTCGGGTCGAGCCTTGCTGGAAGGCAAGATCGTTCAGATCGAGGACGTGGAGCGGGACCCGGATTACACCTGGGACGAAGCGAAACGGACCGGCCGATATCGCACCCTGCTCGGGGTCCCGTTGGTGCGCCACGGCAAGCCGATCGGCGTCATGGCGCTCGGACGCCGCGAGGTTCGGCCCTTCAATCAGCGGGAGATCGACCTCGTCACCACCTTCGCGGATCAGGCGGTGATCGCGATCGAGAACGTGCGCCTCTTCGACGAAGTCCAGGCACGCACTCGCGACCTCGAGGAGCTGTTGCAGCAGCAAACCGCGACGGCGGAGGTTCTGAAGGTCATCAGCCGCTCGACCTTCGAGCTCCAGCCCGTGCTCGACACGCTCGTCGAATCGGCAGCGCGGCTGTGCGAGGCCGACATGGCGGCCGTCGCTCGCCAGACCGGCACGGCCTTCCACTACGCTGCGACGTTCGGCTACTCGCCGGAGCTGAAGGCGTACCTGGTCGGCATCCCGCATACGCCGGGCGCGGGCAGCATCATCGGGCGGACGCTGGAAGGGGGCAGCACGGTTCACGTCGCCGACGTCCTGGCGGACCCGAACTACCGCCTGCGCGACGTCCAGGAGAAGGCCGGCTACCGCACCGTTCTGTGCGTGCCGCTGCTGCGCGAGCGCACCCCGATCGGCGTCGTCGTGCTGACGCGCCGTGCGGTGCGGCCTTTCACGGACAAGCAGATCGAGCTCGTCACGACCTTCGCCGACCAGGCGGTGATCGCGATCGAGAATGTGCGCCTGTTCGACGAGGTCCAGGCAAGAACGGGCGAGCTCGCGAAGTCCGTCGGCGAACTGCAGGCGCTCGGCGAGGTCAGCCAAGCCGTCAACTCGACCCTGGACCTTGAGACGGTTCTCAAGACGATCGTCGCCAAGGCGGTGCAGCTCTCGGCGACCGATGCGGGCGCGATCTACGTTTTCAGCAAGCTGCGTCAGAAGTTTCGCCTGCGCGCCACCTACGGCATGAGCGATGCGATGATCGCGGAGATCGGCAAGCAGGGCGGCGTTCGGCTTGGCGAATCCTATATCGGAGCCGCGGCCGAGAGCGGCCAGGCCGTGCAAGTGCCGGATCTCATGACCGAGGCGGCCTCGCCGATGCGAGACCTCATCCTCGGCGCAGGCTATCGCGGGCTCCTGGCCGTTCCGCTCCTGAGACCCGGCGGAATCGTCGGCGCCCTGGTGGTGCGCCGCAAGGAACCGGGTGCGTTTCCGGCCTCGACGATCGATCTCCTCCAGACTTTTGCCGCTCAATCCGTCGTTGCCATCCAGAACGCCCGCCTGTTCGAGGATGTCGAAGCGCGAACCCGGGAACTGGCGAAATCGCTGGAGGAGCTCAGGGCGGCGCAAGAGCGGCTGATCCAGACCGAGAAGCTCGCCTCGCTTGGCCAGCTGACCGCCGGCATCGCGCACGAGATCAAGAACCCGCTGAACTTCGTCAACAACTTCGCCGCGCTTTCGATAGAGCTCATCGATGAGCTCAAGGATGCGATCCGCTCGACGCCGCCCGATGAGGAGCAGGCGGCGGAATTGATGGCGCTGCTTGCCGGCAACCTCGGCAAGGTGGTCCAGCACGGCAAGCGCGCCGATTCGATCGTCAAGAACATGCTGCTGCACTCGCGCGCCGGATCCGGCGAGCGCAGGGTTGCGGACATCAACCTGCTCGTCGAGGAGAGTCTCAATCTCGCCTATCACGGGGCGCGCGCCGAGAAGCAGGGCTTCAACGTCACCATCGAGCGCTCCCTCGATCCCTCCGCCGGCGAGGTCGATGTGCTGCCCCAGGAGATCACCCGGGTGTTCCTCAACCTGATATCGAACGGCTTCTACGCGACGGTGAAGCGCAAGGAGCGGGCGAGCGCTGCCTACGAGCCCATCCTTCTGGCGGCGACGCGGAACCTTGGCGACCGCGTCGAAATCCGCATACGGGACAACGGCACCGGCATACCGCCCGAGGTCAAGGAAAAGATGTTCGACCCCTTCTTCACGACGAAGCCCGCCGGAGAGGGGACGGGCCTCGGGCTCTCCCTCAGCCATGACATCGTCGTGAAGCAGCATCGCGGCTCGATCGAGGTCGATACCAGCCCCGGCGAGTACACCGAGTTCAGAATTGTCCTTCCGCGCGCGGCCGCCTCGCCCGCGAACGATGAGGTGAAGCGGTGAGCGTGCTGATCCTCGTCGTCGACGACGAGCCCGACGTCGAGCTGCTGGTTCGGCAGCGGTTCCGGCAGGATGTCAGGGCCGGGCGCTTCGCGATGGAGTTCGCTCAATCCGCCGTCGCGGCGCTGCCGCGCATCACCAGCATCACAGGCGCGCCCCTGATCCTGATCCTGTCCGACATCAACATGCCGGGGATGAGCGGCCTCGAGCTGCTGCCGAGGGCCCGGGCCGCGCCGGACGTTCCGGTCATCATGATCACCGCCTATGGCGATGACGACACGAAGCGCAAGGCGCTCGAAGGCGGCGCCGAGTCCCTGCTGACGAAGCCGATCGACTTTGCCGCCTTGCGCGACGAGATCGAAGCACGGCTCGGGCAAGTCGGATGAGCGCGAAAATCCTCGTCGTCGACGACGAGCCCGACCTCGAAGGGCTGATCCTGCAGAAGTTCCGGCGGCAGATCCGGGATGGCAGCGTCAGCTTCCTCTTCGCCCGCGACGGCGTCGAGGCCTTGAGCATGCTCGACGGCAACCGCGACGTCGACATGGTGCTCAGCGACATCAACATGCCGCGCATGGACGGGCTGTCCTTGCTCGGAAAGCTCCAGGAAAGCGACGACAACCTCTCGACCGTGATCGTCTCCGCGTATGGCGACATGGCGAATATCCGGACGGCGATGAACCGCGGCGCGTTCGATTTCGTGACGAAGCCAATCGACTTCGTCGATCTCGAGACGACGATCGCCAAGACCATCCGGCATGTCGGCATCCTGCGCGAGGCGCGGCGCCGGCAGCTTGCCGCCGAGCGCGCGCACGCGTCGCTGTCGCGCTACTTTTCGCCCAATCTCGCCGAAAGGCTGGCGTTGGATGGCGAGACCATCGATCTCGGCGGGCAGCGCCGCGAGATCGCGACGCTGTTCACCGACATCACCGGCTTCACGACGCTCGTCGAGACGCTCGACCCCGAGGTGCTGGAGCCGCTTCTGAACGACTACCTCGCCGGCATGACCGAGGTCGTCTTCGCCCATGACGGCACCGTCGCAAAGATCGTCGGGGACGCGCTGCACGTGCTGTTCGGCGCGCCGGGCGAGCAGCCCGACCATGCGACGCGGGCGGTCATGTGCTCGCTCGCGCTCGACGCGTTCGCGCGCGAGTTCCGCCAGGCCTGGAGCGAGCGCGGCGTTGCCTTGGGGGCGACGCGGATCGGCGTTCATGCCGGACCGGCGATCGTCGGCAATTTCGGCGGCAGCCGCTTCTTCGAATACACGGCCTACGGCGACACCATCAACGTCGCTGCTCGTCTCGAATCGGTGAACAAGCAGCTCGGCACGTCGATCTGCGTCAGCCACGACGTCGCGGCACGGGCCGAGGGCTTTGTCGGCCGCCCGATCGGCGATCTCATGCTGAAGGGCCGATCGGAGCCGATCCGTGCCCTGGAGCCGCTGACGCCCGTCGAATACGCCGAGCCCGGGACAGGCACTTACCTCAAGGCCTTCGCCATGATGGAAGCCGGCGATCCTGGCTCGATCTCGGCCTTCGCCGGCCTGGTCGGCAGCCGCGGCGCCGACCAGCTTGCGAGCTTTCACCTCAAGCGTCTCCTGAACGGCGCCACCGGCAGCCGCATAGGGCTCGACTAAGCGCACGCCCGCGTGCCGTCGGCCTGCTTCATCGTTCACGCAGGCGTGCCGATCCGCTTTGCTCGCTCGTGAAGAAAGCTTCGAGATACGGCAGCACCTCGCGGACCGTCGCGGCAGCCGGCGTCGGCAACGGCGGCGAGGCGGTCGCAAAGGCCGGTTCGCGGCGCAGATGCGCGACCAGCGCCTTCACCATCGGGATCATCGGGTGGCGGTTGATCGCCTCGACAAGGGCCTGGATGCGAGGATCGTCGCGGCCGCTCGCGGCGACCGCGATGACGGCTTCGGGCACGAGGTTTGCAAGCCCGCAGATCGAGCCCGCGGCTCCCGCCGCGCAGGCTCGTCCGAGATAGGTTTCGTCGCCGACCAGAATCGCGAGGTCGCCGTGCGCCTCGATCAGGCGCATCGAGGCCTGCGCGTCGGCAGCGCTGTCCTTCACCCCCGTGATCGCCGCCGGAAAGGCGGTCCGCAGGCGGGCGATCAGCTCGATGGAGAGCGAAACACCGGTGAGGCTCGGAATGTGGTACAGGATCACGTCGCGAAGGCCCTCGCCGACGCTGCCGAGCACCTCCGCGAACCAGGCGAAAACGGCCTCGTCGGGGACCGGCCGGAAGTAGAATGGCGGCGCCAGGAGCACCGCCTTCGCCCCCCTTCGCAGCGCCGCTCTCGTGCTCTCGGCCGCCTCCTCGACCGAGCAGGCGATCACACCCTCGACGAGCTTTTCCGGCGCTATGCCGGCCCGCACGAGCCCGGTCGCCGTCGCCTCGCGCTCGCTTGGCGGAACGGAGGGACCCTCCCCGGTCGTGCCGAAGAGCGTCACGGAGGTGCAGCCGCGCCCGAGCAGATCCGTCGCGTGGGCGGCAAGCGCTTCGATGTCGACCTTGCGGTCGCGCCCGAACGGGGTCACCAGAGCCGGACTGACGCCGAAGCGCAACGTATCGCCCAAACGAGGTCCCCCAATCCGCACCAGCCCGATTGACCCGTACTGTGGGCTGGCGCTTAATCCCTGACAAGGACCGGCGAACGGCCGGCCCACGCAAACGAACGCAGGAGGACACGCATGCTCGACAAGGACGCCCTTACCCGCCGCGCATTCCTCGCCGGCTCGACCGCGGCAGTCGGCTTTGCCGGCAGCTCGCCGGCCTTCGCCGACGTCGCCTGGAAGAAGTTCGCCGGCACGACGCTCGAGGTGAACCTGATCAAGGGGCCGCGCGGCGACCTCCTGCAGCGTCACGCGGCGGAGTTCACCGAGCTCACCGGCATCAAGGTGCTGTCCGAGGTCATTCCCGAGCAGCAGCAGCGGCAGAAGGCTGTCATCGAGCTGACCTCCGGCCGCCCGAGCTTCGACGTCGTGCATGTGAGCTACCACGTGCAGAAGCGCCAGTTCGAGAAGGCCGGCTGGCTCGCCGACCTGACGCCCTACCTGAAGGACCAGAACCTCACCGCGCCCGACCTCGTCGAGGGCGACTTCTCGCCCGGCGGGCTTCAGTTCGCCAAGAACGACAAGGGCGAGCTGCACTCGCTGCCGTGGTCGGTCGATTACTTCATCCTCTACTGGAACAAGGAAATTTTCCAGAAGAAGGGCGCGGCGCTGCCCGAGACGCTCGAGGACATGGCGAGCCTCGCCGAGAAGCTCACCGACCCGAAGGAGGGGATCTACGGTTTCGTCGGGCGCGGCCTGCGCAACGCCAACATGACGCTGTGGACCAACTTCTTCCTCAACTACGGCGGCGAGTTCCTCGACGCCAAGGGCAACATCCAGACCGACGGGCCGGAGGCGATCGAGGCGACGAAGCTCTACCAGCGCCTCCTGACGAAGCCCGCCCCTCCCGGCGTCGCCGGGTTCAACTGGATGGAGTCGATGGCGTCCTTCACGCAGGGCCGCGCCGCGATGTGGATCGACGGCGTCGGCTGGGCGCCGCCGGTCGAGGATCCGAACGCGTCGCGCGTCGTCGGCAAGGTCGGCTACGCCCTCGTCCCCAAGGGGCCGAAGGGTCAATACTCGGCGACCTACGGCGACGGCATCGGCATTACGCAGGCGAGCAAGAACAAGGAGGCCGCCTATCTCTACTGCCAGTGGGCGGTGTCGAAAGCGATGGGCGCGCGCCTGCTCCAGGCCGGCGGCGGCGTGCCGTTCCGCGCGTCGATCCTCAACGACGAGGGTGTCCGCAGCGGCGTCAAGATGCCGCCCGAATGGCTGCAATCGGTGATCGGATCGGCGAAGATCTCGAAGCTCGGCCTGCCGGTGATCGTTCCGGTGGCGGAGTTCCGCGACCTCGTCGGCGCCGCGGTCACGGCGACGCTGTCCGGGGCCGATCCCGCGACGGAGCTGAAGAAGGCGAACGACCAGTTCCGGCCGATCCTGGAGCGCAGCGAGAAGGCGTGAGCGAGATCGCCGCGAGCGAGCCGGCCGGGATCGGCCGGCCCGCCGCCACGGGCGCCGAGCGCGCCTGGCGGCCGCCGTCCTATTGGCCCTTCGTCGTGCCTGCGGTGATCGTCGTGCTCGCCGTCATCGTATTCCCGTGGGTGTTCACGCTGTGGATGAGCGTCCATGAATGGAAGATCGGCGCGCCGACGACGTATGTCGGCGTCGCCAACTATCTGAGGCTGCCGAACGACCCGCGCTTCGTCGAGGCGGTCTGGCACACGCTCGTCTACACGGTCCTGTCGGTGCTGCTGCCGCTCGTTCTCGGCACGTTCGCGGCCATCGTCTTTCATGCCCGCTTCCCGATGCGCGGCTTCCTGCGAGGCCTGTTCATCCTGCCGATGATGGCGACGCCGGTTGCGATCGCGCTCGTGTGGACGATGATGTTCCACCCGCAGCTCGGCGTGCTCAACTACCTTCTGTCCCTCGTCGGCATCCCGCCGCAGCTCTGGGTGTTTCACCCCGCAACCGTGATCCCCTCGCTTGTTCTCGTCGAGACCTGGCAATGGACGCCGCTCGTCATGCTGATCGTGCTCGGCGGCCTCGCGGCGATCCCGGCCGAGCCCTATGAGAGCGCGCTGATCGACGGCGCCTCGATCTGGCAGGTGTTCCGCTACATCACGCTGCCGCTGATCACGCCGTTCCTGTTCATCGCCGCGATGATCCGGATGATCGACGCGGTGAAGAGCTTCGACATCATCTACGCCATCACGCAGGGCGGTCCGGGCTCGGCGTCGGAGACGATCAACCTCTATCTCTACAGCGTCGCCTTCACCTATTACGACGTCGGCTACGCCTCGGCGATCGCCGTCGTGTTCTTCGCCCTCATCGTCGTGCTCGCGGCGATGCTGCTCTATTTGCGTCAGCGCACGCAATGGAGCGAGATCCAGGCCGGCGCATGAGCCCGCGGCAGATCCTCGGCAAGCTCGGCCTTGCCTTCGCGGTCGTCGTCATCGTCTCGCCGGCGATCCTGTTCTTCATCTGGATGCTGTCGCTCTCGGTCAAATACGAGATCGACAACGCCGCCTATCCGCCGATCTTGATTCCCGAGCGCTTCGCCTGGAAGAACTACGCCGACGTTCTCGCCTCGAATCGCTTCCCGACCTATTTCGTCAACAGCCTGATCGTCACGGGGGCGGCGACCCTGTTCGCGCTCCTCGTCGGCGTGCCGGCCGGCTACGGCATCGCCCGCATGCGCGCCCACAAATCGGCGGTGGTCATCCTGATCGCCCGCATCACGCCCGGGCTCTCCTATCTCATTCCGCTGTTCCTGCTGTTCCAGTGGCTCGGGCTCCTCGGCACGCTGTGGCCGCAGATCATCATCCATCTCGTCGTCACGGTGCCGATCGTGATCTGGATCATGATCGGCTACTTCGAGACGACGCCGATGGAGCTCGAGGAGGCGGCGCTCATCGACGGCGCAACGCGCTGGCAGGTGTTCCGCCACGTCGCGCTGCCGATTGCGCGGCCGGGCATGGCGGTCGCCTTCATCCTCGCCGTGATCTTCTCGTGGAACAACTTCGTCTTCGGAATCGTGCTCGCCGGTCGGGAGACCCGCACGCTGCCGGTCGCGGTCTACAACATGATCTCGTTCGACCAGCTGAGCTGGGGTCCGCTCGCCGCGGCGGCGCTGATCGTGACCTTCCCGGTGCTGCTGCTGACGGTGTTTGCGCAGCGCCAGATCGTCGCCGGGCTGACCGCCGGCGCCGTCAAGGGGGGCTGACGGGTGCAGGCGGGCGGCGGCAGGGCCGCGGGGCGGCGGAAACGGACCGCACCGGGCTGGCTTGAAACGTCCTTCTGCCTTGGCCGGGCGGGGGGCGGCTTGGAACCAAACCAGCTCCATGCCATATGGCCGGCATGACCAATTCAGTCCCCTACCCCTACAGCCTCGACGTTCACCCCTGCGACCGGCTTGCCGGCCATTTCCGCTGGACGATCCGCGACCGCGGCAAGTTGCTGGAGCGGGCGGAGCGCGCGTCCCCAACGGCCGACGAAGCCGAGCGGCACGGGATGAAAGCGGTCGAACGGATGCTGGTCGATTCCCGCCAGCCACGCGGACGAGGCCGATAAGCGCCGACGCTAGAGGCCGCAAGCGCCGCCGCGATCCAACCAGCTCGCGACACTGATTGTGGATATCTCGCCAGTGGCGAGGTCGAGGGCCGCGACCCGACGCCAGAGGAAACAGCGGAAGGCCGGCTGCCGTTGCCCTCGGACGGAAGGGCGGGCCGCTAGTGTCTCGCTTTGAAGGTGGCGGTTAAGCTTGGCGGTTGTATGCCTCTAGTTCCGGGAAGGCCCGGAAGGGCGTCGAGCATCGCGTCTCGCCCCATTCGCGCGAACCTGTGACGTTGATGCCTCTCGGGCCTTCCGAAATCAGAGCGCTGAACTTGATGTCAGATGAACCCAGCAGAGACAAATTCTCAATGTGTGCTCTCGCGCAATAGTATTTTAGCTCCCCGCCGAAGACGCCTTTTTCCCAGTGCGGCCCGCTAATTTGGGCATTGGAATACATGCGACGGCCGAGCAAAAAGTTGTTCGCCCCGAAGCCGCGGCTGGATGCGATAGCTCTGGCCATCGCCTGCCGGATGGTTCGATCCCGGCTTTCTTCCTGGGCCGGAGTCATCGTTGGGCGCTCGCCGGCGCTCAACAGGTTGGCGCCCGGTATTCCCAACCGGCGCCCCGTCAGGCGCTATCGTCCCCTCCCCCGTTGTTGAGGTGCAGGCACTGACTAGCAAGAAAAGCAACCCGGGTACGACGCGACGCATCAAAGCTTTCTCGTTGGAACGAACCTGCAGCCTAGCGATCTGAGGCTTGGTTCCTGGCTTTCGGCGGGCGTCTCTAACACCATGGCCCGCTTGCCAGTCAACCAAGCATATGCGGGCGGTTCGGCGACGGGGGTCAGGGTTGGCTGCCTTGTTAAACAGAGACACTACCTGCCAGTCCGCCCCTCCTGTGGATTGCGTGGAAAGGGCGCAAAACAGGCGGACGAATCGCGGCGTTTCGGGGTCTACCGGCTCTCGATAACGAATTGTCACGCTTGGCTTCCATGCTCCGGCTGGTTCGAGCGCGATTGCCGGAGCTGTCATGGCCGTTCACTTCTTCCACTGCACGGACGGATTCGACTTCGTCCTCGACCGGGTCGGCCAGAACACCCGGTCGCGGCAGGATCTCCACGTCGCCGCCTGCCTCGTCGCCAACCGCATGATGCGGGCGCTGCCGCCGGGCGCCGACTGGTCGAACTGGGTCGTCAGCGTCCAGAACCGCAAGGGTCGGATGGTCGACGTGATCCCGTTCCCGGTCGAGGCCCGGGCGGGCGCGCAGCGCGAAGCCGCCTGAGGCCGGCTCGCCCGTCTGCGGCACGGCAGCGCCAAAGCCGCCACAATCCTGTGGTGGAAACGCCGCGATTCGAAGGCTTCGACGCGGGAAAACCCGCCGGAGTGAGGACCAGACCAATGCCGCGTTCCCGGTACCGGCGCCCCGTGGCGCTTCTTGCCCGTCTCGCGCTCGCCGGAGCGGCTGCGGCCGCGCTCGCCCCGCCGGCGCTGGCGCAAGCCAATACCTGCCAGGACTTCGGCAAGACGCTGAACGAGCGCAAGGACATCGTCCAGAAGATCGGCGCGCTCGGCGGCAAGAACAAGAAGGTCGACGCCAAGACCGCCTGCGCGATGTTCAACACCCTCGTCGCGAACGGCGCCTCGGCGGTGAAATGGCTCGATACGAACAAGGAGTGGTGCCAGGTTCCCGACGCCTTCGTCGAGAACATCAAGAGCGATCACGCCCGCTCGGTCGAGATGCGCACCAACGCCTGCAAGGTCGCTGCCCAGCAGGCCGCGATGGAGAAGAAGGCCAAGGAAGGGGCGGCCGGCGGCGGCTCGGGCCTTCTCGGCGGCGGCGGCCTTACCGGCTCGTACCGGATGCCGCAAGGCGCCCTGTGAGCGGCGGCATCGCCGAACCGCCGCAAAGCCTCCGCCCCGACCGCGCCGCCGACGCTCCCGACCGCTCCGTTCCGGACGCCGTCGCCCGCCATTGGGCCGACCGGCGTGCGCCCGTCGCGCTCAGACCGTATCTGCGCCTCGCCCGCATCGAGCGGCCGATCGGCTGGTGGCTCCTGCTCCTGCCCTGCTGGTGGTCGGCGGCGCTCGCCGCGATCGCGGCCGGGAAGCCCTGGCCGGACCCGGTCCACTGCCTGCTGTTCTGGATCGGCGCGGTGGCGATGCGCGGCGCCGGCTCGACCTACAACGACATCGTCGACCGCAAGCTCGACGCCCGGGTCGAGCGCACCCGCTGGCGTCCGTTGCCGTCGGGCCAAGTGAGCGTGCGCCAAGCGCTCGCCTTTCTGGCCGCGCTTGCGCTCGTCGGCCTCGCGGTCCTCCTCCAGCTCAACCGCTTCGCGGTCGCGACCGGCCTCGCCTCGCTCCTGTGGGTGGCGCTCTACCCGTTCATGAAGCGCCTCATCTGGCTGCCGCAGATCGTGCTCGGGCTCGCCTTCGCCTGGGGCGGCCTCATGGGCTGGGCAGCGGCGTTCGCGAGCCTCGCCTGGCCGGCCGTCCTGATCTACCTCGCCGCGGTCGCCTGGACGGTCGGCTACGATACCATCTACGCCCTGCAGGACATCGAGGACGACGAGATCGCCGGGATCAAATCCTCGGCCCGGCTGTTCGGCGAGCATGTTCGCACCGCGGTCGTCGCCTGCTACGGGCTTGCGCTCGCGCTCCTCCTCGGATCGCTGTGGCTCGTCAACGCGGGGCCGGCGGCCTATTCGGGCGCGGCGGCGTTCGCTGCCCATCTCGCCTGGCAGGTGCGCGCGATCGAGCCGCGCGACGGCGCTCGGGCGCTTCGGCTGTTCCGGTCGAACCGCGATGCCGGGCTGATCCTCTTTGCCGGCTTGAGCCTCGACGCGTTCCTGCGCGCCGGCTCCTAAAGGACGGTCACGGGCACGCCCCGAGCTGGCGCGCGCAGACCTTCTCGACCCAGCCGGTCCCGAGCTCGGTCTCGACCTCGACCCACGAGCCGCGGCAGGCGATGAGCCGCTTCACCGCGATCCCGTCCGGGCCGAAGCCGACGCGCCGGCCGCCGCTCTCGCTGCGGAACCCCGAGAGCGCCGCGACCGTCGCGGCCTCCCGCGCCGGCGCCTGCTTGAGCTCCTTTGCCGCGATCAGCGCCTTGACGCCGGCGGCCGGCACCCATCCGGTCGCCTTGACGACGCGGTTGCGCGGCACGCGGACGCCCTGGACCTCGTCGGAGTAGCCGGCCTCGGCGATCCGGAACCAGCCGTCGCGATAGCCGGTCACGCTGACCGTGACCGAGACCTCGTCGAGGCCGATGCCGACCGGCGGCGGCAGGCGGCCGACGACGGTCGCTGCGGCGTCGGGCGCCGCGCGCACCGGCTGGCCCTTCTCGTCGAGGTCGTTCGACCAGCCCTCGAAGCGGCATTCGACCGTGCCCTCAGTGGGCGGGCGCGGGGCTTGCGCCGCCGCAGGCCCGGCCCAGCCGATGAGCGCAAGCACCAGAAACAATCGCCGCATGCGACGCTCCCCGAGACCGAGACAGTGGCGTAACACGAAAAGCTGTTGCAAGACGGGCGCGGCTTCCGCCGAGACACCCATGGACGATCTCACCCTTGCCGCCGAATTCCCTGCCGCGACGCGCGACGCGTGGCTGCGGCTCGTCGACGGCGTGCTGAAGGGCGCGGATTTCGAGAAGAAGCTCGTCGCGCGCAGCCATGACGGCCTGCCGATCGAGCCGCTCTATGAGAAAGCGGCGCCGGCGCCGCAGCCCGGCCGCGCGGCGTCCGGCCCGTGGCGCATCGCGCAGCGGATGGATCATCCCGACCCCGTCGCCGCGAATGCGCTCGCCCTCGCCGATCTCGACGGCGGCGCCGACGCCCTCGTCTTCTCCCACGCCGGCGCGGCGCCGGCGCGGGGCTTTGGGGTGAAGATCGAAACGATCGACGATCTCGAGCGGGCGCTTGAAGGCGTGATGCTCGATCTCGTTGCGGTGCGGATCGAGACCGCGCCTCTCGCGGGCCCCGCCGCCGCCGAACAGTGGCGCGCGGTCGTCGAACGCCGGGGCGTCGACCCCGCGACGCTCGAGATCGATTTCGGCCTCGACCCGGCGGGCGACATCGGCCGCGCCGGCGAGCCGCCGATGCCGTTTGAGACGCTTGCTGCCGACATGGCTGAGACCACGCGGCGCTTGCGCCAAGCGGGCTTCGCAGGCCCGACGGGCCGCGTCGACACGCGCGCCTATCACGAGGCCGGCGCGAGCGAGGCGCAGGAGCTCGCCGCGGCGCTTGCGACCGGCGTCGCCTATCTGCGCGCCCTCGAGAGCGCCGGCTTCGCCCTCGCCGAGGCGCGCCAGGCCCTCTCGTTCCTGATGGTCGCCGACGCCGACGAGTTCCTCACCGTCGCGAAGCTGCGCGCGCTGCGTCGGCTGTGGGCGCGCGTCGAGGAAGCCTGCGGCGTCGCGCCGGCGCCGATCCGGCTGCACGCCGAGACCGCGTGGCGTATGGCGACGCGCCGCGACCCTTGGGTCAATCTCCTGCGCGGCACGATCGCCGCCTTCTCGGCCGGGATCGGCGGCGCCGACGGCGTGACGGTGCTGCCGTTCACGGCGGCGCTCGGCCTCCCCGACGCCTTCGCCCGCCGGCTCGCCCGCAACACGCAACTGATCCTCATCGAGGAGTCGAACCTCGGGCGCGTCGCCGATCCGGCCGCGGGCAGCGGCGGCTTCGAGGCGCTGACCGGGGCGCTCGGCGAGAAGGCCTGGGCCTTGTTCCAGGAGTTGGAGCGGGAGGGCGGCATCGTCGCGAGCCTCGCGGCCGGGGCGCTCCAGGCCCGCATCGCCGCGGTGCGCACCGAGCGCGAGCGCGCCGTCGCGACGCGGCGCGAGCCGATCACCGGCACGAGCGCGTTCCCGAACTTGAGCGAGGCGGAGGTGAAGGTGCTTCTTCCCCGCCTCTCTGAGGGGCAGAGGCCTGGTCCGCGAAGCGGACCGGGTGAGGGGAGAGGTGGCGCCCTCCCCTCGCTCCGCGCCGCCGAGCCCTACGAGCGCTTGCGCGAGGCGTCGGACGCGCTGCTCGCGCGGACCGGTGCGCGTCCGAAGATCTTTCTCGCCAATCTCGGACCTCCGGCCGCCTTCACGGCCCGGGCGGGGTTCGCCCGGAACCTGTTCGAGGCCGGCGGCGTCGAGGCGGTGACGAACGAGGGCTTCGCCGATCCGGCGGCGCTTGCCGAAGCATTTCGGGCGTCCGGCGCCAAGGCGGCGTGCCTGTGCTCGTCGGACGCGATCTACGCCAGCCATGCGGCCGACGCCGCGCGCGCCCTCAAGGGCGCGGGCTGCGCGCGTGTTTTCCTCGCCGGGCGCCCCGGCGAGCACGAAACCGGGCTGCGCCAAGCCGGTATCGATGATTTCGTCCACGCCGGAAGCGATGTCGTCGCGTTCCTGCAAAGCTTCTACAAAGAAGACCTAAGATAATGCTCCGCGAGAACCGCAGGCTCCGAAAATAATAGCCGCCCAGCGCGATTTTTCATTGCCGGCCAAGCTTGCATTTTCGAGGCCTGCCTTGCATATAGTCTCCACCGCACGAGACGATATCTCGACGAGACCTCGGCGGCCGGTGCGGGGCAACTCCGTGCATCACGACAACGATCCGATCGGCTGGGCGGCGTGACCTCGTCACTCCGGACCCGCTCGCGTCGGCAAATCCGGGAGCGAATGGGATGAGGGCAATCGCGATCGCAATGGTTTCGAGCGTGGCGCTGTGCGGCGCGTCGGCGAGCGCCGCGCCGGTGAACGACGGCCGCTGGGCCGTCCGCATGGTCACCGACTCGGGCGTCTGCGACAGGAGCTACAACTACCTCATCGCGGTCGAGAACGGCGGCGTGCGCTACATCCCGCAGGACAGCGACGCCCCACCCACCGTCTCGGGCCATGTGTCGCCGAGCGGCGCCGTCACCCTCGACATCCGCAAGGGCATCGCCCGGGTCGCGGCGAGCGGCAGCCTCAACGGTCAGGCGGGTTCGGGCAACTGGAAGCTCGGCATCCTCTGCTCGGGGCGTTGGACGGCGCAGAAGCGCGGCCCGGTCCAGGCGTCACGCTAAAGCATGATCCCGAAAAGTGGTTACCGGTTTCCGGAAAAGATCATGCTCAAACAAGGACGTAGAGCGGGATGACGACTCGCAGAGAAGTCATCGCGCGCTAAGGCGCGCCAACTTTCCTCAAGCTTGGCCTTGAACTCCGGCGCGGTGTCGCTAGTTCTTCTCCGGTCAGGAGAGGAACAGCGGGCATGAGGCGAACCTTCTTCGCGGCGGCGGTCTTCGCCGCTGCCTTCGTTTCCGGCGCGGCGCAAGCGCAATCGAACAAGTTCGACGGCAATTGGAGCGTGGAGGTCATCACCGAGAAGGGCGATTGCGACAAGGCCTATCGCTGGCCGGTGATTGTCCAGAACGGGCGCGCCCGCTATGGCGGCCCGGAGAACTTCAACGTCTCCGGCCAGATCGCCGCGAACGGCGCCGTCTCGGGCGTGATCTCGCGCGGACAGGATCGAGCGAACGTGCGCGGCCGGGTCTCCGGCGGCTGGGGCTCCGGGTCATGGACGGCGAGCGGCGGCTCCCGGAACTGCTCCGGACGCTGGAACGCGGAGAAGCGGGGCTGACGTGGTCCGGGCCGGCCCCGCAAGCAGCCTGGTTCTTGCGACGCTCGCGAGCGGGAGCGTCGCGGCGGCGCCGTCGCAGGGCCGCTTCGACGGCTCGTGGGGGATCGAGGTCCTGACCGAGCGCGGCGGCTGCGAGCCGGTCTACCGCTACTACATCGTCATCGCGCAGAACGCCGTGCGCGTGAAATCGATGATGGGCGAGGTCTCGCCCGAGGTCGCCGGCCGCATCAACCCGACCGGCCGCATCGACACCCGCATCGGCGCGGCCGACGACCCGGTCGCGATCCGCGGCCGCCTCGACAGCACCGCCGGCACCGGCACCTGGACCGCGCCCGCGCGCGGCTGCGCGGGGCGGTGGGTGGCGGAGCGGCGGGGCTAGTCTAGCGCGGGATCCGCTCGAACTGAATCGGGCGAGGCTCCGGGCTCGCCGACGCATTCCTCCTCCCCCTTGTGGGGAGGACCGACTCGGCCGAAGGCCGAGCGAGAAGGGGGGCGCCCGGCATGGAGCGCCATCGCCGACGCGGGACTCAGTCCTTTCAGCCGCAGGGGCCGGGCCTGACGGATCACGCGGGCCTTGCCCCTGCGGCTGATGCAGGGCTGGCCGGCTTCGACTGGGAGCCCTATGCCCGGCGCCCCCCCCTCCTCGCTCGGCCTTCGGCCGAGTCGGTCCTCCCCCACAAGGGGGGAGGGG
>Ga0136846_1214065_pt1 | contig 29281 bp, 31 predicted proteins | sample HopSoiMetagenom2_FD_96841 | JGI IMG/M metagenome (GOLD analysis project Ga0136846, IMG submission 96841) | Grasslands soil microbial communities from Hopland, California, USA - 2 Assembly 2016 (version 4) | ecosystem: Environmental > Terrestrial > Soil > Grasslands | place: USA: Hopland... | reverse complement strand
CTCTTGTCCGCGATCACCATCCGCGCAACCGTAACTGGCCAGTATCTACGTTGAGGGCTTTCGTGCCGATCTGACCGTGTTACGGCCTATGCGTGCTTTGAGTAGAGATGCCGCTGTGACCGTTGTGGTTCGCACTACCCGATCGCTGCCAACTGTGCCGGGGTTTTCCGGAATCGTTACCGCCAGGCTGGGTAAAACCGCACGTGAAGGTGGTAGGCGAATGGCCCGGTTGGGTCATGCGGAGGAGCAGTGGCGGCACGTAACCTGGGGCGCAAGCGAACGGACTCGCGATCAGCGCTGGAGGTGAGCACGATTCCCAGACAGCTGGATCTTCGTGTCCACGACCTCGACGCCCTGAATGAAATCGAGCTCTACGCCGAGGTGCTGAGCGCGGTGGCGGTTGCTGACCGGCCGCTGACCGCCGCGGAACTCGACGAAGCGCTGGGAATCCGCGGCGGCTAGCCCGCCCGCGGTCACGGGGCACGGGGAGGCCGTGCGGCTTCGGCCGGCGCGGCCAGTACGGGGGTGCCGGTACCGGGTGCCCGGACGACGGGTAACTAGTCGCCGATAACTAGTTACCAGGCGGACGCCGGTACATGGCGTCTACTGAGGCGCGGGTGAAGCCGAGCGCCTCGTACATCCTGATCGCGGGGACGTTGTCCTCGTCGACGTAGAGCATCGCCTGGTCCGCCCCGCGGTCCCGCAGGTGGTGCAGCCCGGCCAGGGTCAGTGCCCGGCCGAGCCCGCTGCCCTGCTCGGCGGGATCGACGCCGACCACGTAGACCTCGCCGAGTCCTCGGCCGGTCCCCGATGGCCAGGTGCCCGGCTCGGGCGGGTGCATCTTTGTCCAGTGAAAGCCGGTCATGACGCCGTCTTTGTCCGCGATGAAGAAGCCCGCCGGGTCGAACCACGACTCCCGCTCGCGCAGGTCCAGGTCGTGCCGGGTCCAGCCGCCCTGCTCGGGGTGCTTGGCGAACGCCCGGGCGTTGAGCGCCAGCCACTCGTCCTCGTCCTCGCCGGGAACGAAGGTGCGCAGCGTACGGCCGGCTGGGAGGGCCGGCCGGGCCAGCGGATCGCCCGGTGACCCGCTGAGCGGACGGCGCAGCTGCCACAGGGCGCGGAAGCGCTCGAAGCCCGCGGCCCGGGCCAGCGCGGCCGCTGCGGGCAGGTCGCCGTGCGCCCAGAGCCGCAGCTCGTGGCCGCCCCCCTCGGCGTCCACGGCGGCGGCCGCCTCGGCCGCCAGCGCCCGGCCGAGCCCGTGCCGGCGGTGACCAGGACCGATCATGAGCTCGCCGCTCACCTCGGTCGTGCCGGAGTGCGGATCGGCGGCCGGCGGGTCCAGGTAGGCGTAGCCCGCGAGGTCGCCGTCCACGGTGAGGAGGAAGTCCTGTCCGGGCTCGCCACCGCGCTCCGGCGTGCCCGTGCTGTCCGCGCCGATGCTGTCGTAGCGCAGGTGCAGCAGCACGTGCTCGGACAGCGGCGTCACGCCGTCGGCGGCCTGGCAGGCCCGCACCAGGTCCATGATGGCGGCGACCTGGAGATTGCCCGGGAGGTTGCGGAGCGCAGCGCGGGTGATCTGTGAGCTCGTCATTGAGCAGCGTCAGCCAGCGGGGTCAGCGGGGCGCGGCGGCGGCGTGGCCCCGGGGCGTGCCCAGGTCGGCGGGCGCGCCGCGTTCGGTCCGGTCTCCCTTGACCGGCACGAACCGGTAGCCGACGTTGCGCACGGTGCCGATCAGGGCCTCGTGCTCGGGGCCGAGCTTGGCCCGCAGCCGGCGGACGTGCACGTCGACCGTGCGGGTGCCGCCGAAGTAGTCGTAGCCCCAGACCTCCTGCAGCAGCTGCGCCCGGGTGAAGACCCGGCCCGGGTGCTGGGCGAGGAACTTGAGCAGCTCGAATTCCTTGAAGGTGAGGTCGAGCACGCGGCCGCGCAGGCGGGCGGCGTAGGTGGCCTCGTCGATGGCCAGCTCGCCGGAGCGGATCTCGTCCGGCGCCTCGGTCAGCACGGCGACCGCCCGGCGGCCGATGGCCAGCCTGACCCTGGCCTCCACCTCGGCCGGGCCTGCTGTGTTCAAGATCACGTCATCGACGCCCCATTCGGCGTTCACCGCGGCCAGGCCGCCTTCGGTCACGATGGCGAAGAGCGGGCAGTCCAACCCCGTCGTCTGCAGCAGACGGCAGATGCTCTTGGCGTGCGCGAGGTCGCGCCGGGCGTCCATCAGCACCGCGTCGGCAGGCGGCGCCTCGACCAGCGCCGACGCGTCCGCGGGCAGAACCCGGACCGGGTGAAGCAGGAGTCCCAGTGCAGGCAGCACTTCTGCGGACGGCTCGAGCACGCTGGTGATCAGCAGCAGGTCGCTCACTCGGCGGTACCTCCACTCGCTGGTGCGATAGCACCTCACTACTTGTATAAACAGACAAGGACCCGGGGGCAACAGCGCCCGGGTCCGTACAGACAAGGATATCTCACATGGCCAGAGTGACAATCCAGTACTGGGCGGCGGCCCGCGAGGCCGCGGGCGTCGAGATGGAGTCGGTCGAGGCCGGGACGCTGGCCGAGGCCCTGGCCGCCGTGGTGGCCCGGCGCGGCGCGGACGGCCGGCTGCGCTCGGTCCTGGCGACGTCTTCCTTCCTAGTGGACGGCACGGCGGCTGGCCGCAGCGTGGCCGCCGACCTCGTCCTGCCGGACGCGGCCGTCGTCGAGGTGCTGCCGCAATTCGCCGGAGGATGACCTCCTCCCCGGCTAGCATCATCCGGACCAGCACATTTGGGATTTCCCCGGGTCTTGCGGCAGACTGGGCTGAAAACGTCATAGAGTGTTCGTATAGTCACTTTCCGTCGTCAAAAGATCCAGCGGTGCCTCATGAGCCAGCACGGACTACCACCCACCCCTCCTGGGTCGCCGATACCCGGAACGCCTGCTTCCGGAGCCCCGGCCCCTGCAACGGGGCCTGGCGACGGCATTTTTCCTGGTCGGCTGAACCAGCAGGCTGCGCCGGACGTATCCCAGGGTGTGCCGAACGCGGGAACCGCGCCCCGGCCGGGGCGAGTGGCAGATGAGGCTTTTGTCCGGGCGCTGTACGCCGAGCATGGCGGTGCCCTGCTTCGCTATGCCCTCCACCTCGCCGGCGGGGACAGGCAGCGTGCGGAGGACCTAGTGCAGGAAACGATCGTGCGAGCATGGCGTCACCCGGAGGCGCTGTCCGACCGGCCCGCCCGGCCGTGGCTGTTCGCGGTCGCGCGGAACCTCGCGGTCGACTCCTACCGGGCGAGACAGGCCAGGCCGCCGGAGACCGGGCAGGCGGCACTGGAACTGCTGCCCTCCGACGACGACGCCGACCGCACGCTCGAGTCGTGGGCCGTCGCGGACGCCCTGGCCTCGCTGCGGCCGGACCACCGGAGGGTGATCGTCGAGACCTATTATCGCGGCTGCTCGGTCGCCGAAGCCGCGGCTACGCTGGGGATACCGCCCGGGACCGTGAAATCCCGGACGTTTTACGCACTGAAGGCGCTGAAGCTGGCGCTGCAGGAACGAGGACTGGCGCCATGACCCCGACCTGGGATTGCACCGAGGCCAGGCTTTCGCTTGGCGTGTACGTGCTGGGCGCCATCGACCCGGCCGAGCGGGCCCTGGTCGACGCCCACCTGCAGACCTGCCAGGAGTGCCGGGACGAGCTGGCCGACCTGGCCGGCCTGCCCGCGCTGCTGGCCCGGGTCAACCCGGACGAGATCAGCCGGATCTGCGCCGATGACGCCGTGGGCAGCAGTGCTCCGGCCGCGGTTATGGTCAGCAACGGCCCGGCCGCCATCGGGGGCGGCGCCGAGGACCGCCCGCCGGGCGAGCTGATCGGGACGGTGCTCGACCTGGCCGAGGCCAGGCGGCGCCGGGGCCGGTGGCGTCTCGCGGCAGCGGCCGCCGCCGTGGTGGCTATCGCGGGCGGCCTGGCCGGGGGGCTGAGCTCGATCTCGCCCACGAAGGTCATCAAGGTGCCGCTCTCGTCGGGAACCTCTCAGTGGGAGACCGTCCAGGCGGTGAACAAGATCTCCGGGGCGAGCGCCTCGGTGGCCTACGCACACGAGCAGTGGGGTGACGCCTTCGCGGTCCTGGTCGACCACATCCCGGTCGGTACCACGTGCCAGCTGTGGATCGTTCACCCAGACGGGACGCGAACCCTGGCGGGGGCCTGGACGACGGCCGCCGACGAGGGCAAGGTCTGGTACAGCGGATCGATGGCGAGCACCGACAAGGCGATCAGCAGCTTCCAGATCACCTCGGGCCGCAAGGTCCTGCTGACCGCCAGGCCCGACTGAGCGCCACCGCGCCCGACCGGGCCGCCTGGCCGCGGGAATGGATGACGGGCCGCCGATGCTGTCCACTGTCGTGACTGCCGGCTTGATCGCGCTCGTCGTGGCCCTCGTCGCGGCTTCCGGGCTCGGGCTGACGATGCGCCGCCGGGCCGGGCGGTTCCGCGGCGGCCCCGCGGCGGCGGCCCGCCCGGGCGACCCGGCGAAACCGGCGGCCGGCCCGCAGCCCGAGGTGCTGACCGAGGACGATCTCGGCGGCCCGCTCGGCCAGCAGGCCACGCTGGTGCAGTTCTCCACCGCGTTCTGTGCCCCGTGCCGTCCCACCCGGCAGCTCCTGGCCCAGGTGGCGGGCATGGTGGACGGTGTCCGCCACGTCGAGGTCGACGCGGCCGACCGGCTGGACCTGGTCCGGAGGCTGCACATCAGCAGCACGCCCACCGTGCTCGTGCTCGACCGGCAGGGCGCCGTCGTCAAGCGGGCCTCGGGCCTGCCCCGGAAGGCTGACGTGATCGCCGCGCTGGGCGCCGTAGCCGCCGTGCCCGGGGGGAGTGACAGTCCGGTTGAGCGCGCATAGCATCAAGGGCGTGACCTGGAAGACGGCGGGGACGCTGACCAAGCGGCGCGCCGTCGATTTTTGCCACGTCGCCACCGCGATCTGTCCGCCTGCCCCGCGGTCCTGACGCCCGGGCGGGCCATCGCCGCGTGCCGTGTCACCCGGCGCCCGCGACTTCGCCGGGTGCGCTCGGGACGGTAACCCAGACAGGAACAAAGCCCGTTCGGTCGCGAGGGAGCTCAGCATGGAAATCGACCCGCGCGGTCCCCGCTTCGGTGCGGTGATCACGACGGTGGTGCTGGCCGTGGTGCTGCTGACTGGCAGTGCCTGGCTGCTCGCCGCGCAGCTGGCGGTGTTCGCGGTGGGAGCGCTGGCCGGGCTGCGGTACGCGCCTTACGGCCTGCTCTACCGCTACCTGGTGCGGCCGCGGCTCGGGCCGCCGGCCAGCACCGAGCCCGCGGCCCCGCCCCGGTTCTCGCAGGGCGTGGGCATGGTCTTCGCCGCTGCGGGGGTGGCGCTTTACGCCGCCGGCCTGACCGCGGGCGGCATCCTGTTCACCGCGCTGGCGCTGGTCGCGGCGTTCCTCAACGCGGCCTTCGACCTGTGCCTGGGCTGCCAGATGTACCTGTTCATCCAGCGGAATCTAAGGGTCCGGCCGTCCGCCTAGCGACGGCACCTGACAAGGAGGTATATCCACCATGAGCCGATCCGACGTCCTCGTGGACGCCGACTGGGCGGAGGCCCATATCGGCCAGCCTGGTGTCGTCATCATCGAGGTAGACGAGGACACCAGCGCCTACGACAAGGGGCACATCCCGAGCGCGATCAAGATCGACTGGAAGAAGGACCTGCAGGACCCGGTGCGCCGGGACTTCGTGGACCAGACCGGCTTCGAGAACCTGCTGTCCGAGCGGGGCATCTCGAACGACGACACCGTGCTGCTGTACGGCGGCAACAACAACTGGTTCGCCTCCTACGCCTACTGGTACTTCAAGCTGTACGGGCACGACAAGGTGCTGCTGCTCGACGGCGGCCGGAAGAAGTGGGAACTCGACTCGCGCGAGCTGACCCGGGACGTGCCCGAGCGGGCGCGGACCAGTTACCAGGCCACCGAGCAGGACGCCTCGCTCCGCGCGCTGCGCGACGAGGTGATCGCCGCGATCGGCAAGCGCAACCTGGTCGACGTCCGCTCGCCGGACGAGTTCACCGGCCGGCTGCTCGCCCCCGCCCACCTGCCGCAGGAGCAGGCCCAGCGGGGCGGGCACATCCCGACCGCGCGCAACGTGCCGTGGTCCAAGGCGGCGAACGAGGACGGCACGTTCCGCTCCGACGACGAGCTCAGGTCGCTGTACGCCGACGAGGCGGGCCTGGACCTCACCGGCCGCGACACCATCGCCTACTGCCGGATCGGCGAGCGGTCGGCGCACACCTGGTTCGTCCTGCACGAACTGCTCGGCCTGCCGAACGTCAAGAACTACGACGGCTCCTGGACCGAGTACGGCTCGCTGGTCGGCGTGCCGATCGAGCTGGGTGAGGCCCGGTGACCGCGGACGGGTGCGGCGCGCCCGCGGGCGGCGTCAGCGCCAGCGCGGCCACCGGCAGCCAGGCCGTGGTGGAGGGACGGGTCACCCGCGAGGGCGCGCCGGTCGGCACCGGCTACGCCCGCCTGCTGGGCACCGGCGACGAGTTCGTGGCCGAGGTGCCGCTGGGCGACGACGGCGGGTTCCGGTTCTTCGCCGCGCCCGGGTCCTGGACGCTGCGCGTCCTGGCGCCGGGCGGCCTGCGGGCCGAGCGGCCGGTGGAAGCCGGCTACGGCCAGGTGACCAAGGTCGACGTGGCGCTTTAGTTTCTTGGTCCGCTGAGGGGCGCGGCCGCCGGGTTCAGGCCCGGCGGCCGCGCTTCGTCGTCGCGGATGCCATAGCGTTGCTTCCGGCAGATCTTTCCGCAGGAAGGACGGGCGATGGAGCAGACGGGGACTGCGGGCTGGGCCGGGATGAGCCCGTCCGGCACGGTAACGCTGGGCGGCACGCCGCTGCCGCTAGTCGGCCGCGCGCGCGTCTACGCATGCGGGATCACCCCCTACGACGTGACCCACGTCGGTCACGCCGCCACCTTCGTCTGGATCGACACCCTGGCCCGCGTGCTGCGGGACGCCGGCTCCGATGTGGTCATCTGCCGGAACGTGACGGACGTGGACGACGTGCTGCTGGCCGCGGCCGACCGGGCCGGCGCGCCGTACGACCGGTTCGCGGCCATCCAGCAGTTCTACTTCGACCGGGACATGGCCGCCCTCGGCGTCGGCCAGCCCGCCCAGCAGCCGCGGGCGCACGCCTACATCGGGCAGGCGATCGCGCTGGCGGCGGGACTGCTCGAGCGGGGGGCGGCGTACGAGCGGGGCGGCCAGGTCTGGTTCCGCGGCGAGGCGGCCGCGCAGGCGGCGGTGCCGGACCGCGAACTGGCCTTGCGGCTGGCCGCGGAATACGGTGACGACCCGGCCGACGAGGGCAAGGACAACCCCTTCGACGTCGCCGTGTGGCGGGTGTCGCACGGCGGGGAACCGGGCTGGGCCAGCCCGTGGGGCACCGGCCGGCCGGGGTGGCACGCCGAGTGCGCCGCCATGGCGCTGCACGCGTTCGGCCCGGCGGTCGACGTGCAGGCCGGAGGCGGCGATCTGTGCTTCCCGCACCATGCCTGCCAGGCGGCCATGGCCGAGGCGTTCACCGGGGTCACCCCCTTTGCCCGGGTCCGGTTCAACGCCGGGGTGGTCCGGGTGGCCGGGGCCAAGATGGCCAAGTCGACCGGCAACCTCGTCCTGGTCAGCGACCTGCTCAAGGAGCATTCCGCGGCGGCGGTGCGGCTGCTGATACTGGACCGCCGCTGGGGCCGGGACTGGGACTTCAGCCCGGACGGGCTGGACGCGGCCGAGGCCCGGCTCGAGCGCCTGCAGGCCGCGGCCGGACGCCCGGATCACGGCGTCGCCGGGAGCGGGGTGGGCGGGAGCGGCACCGCGGCGGTGGCCGCCACCCGCGCGGCGCTGGCCGCCGACCTCGACGTCCCGGCCGCGCTGCGCATCGCCGAGTCCGAGGGCGGCCAGGCGGCTCGTTCCCTCGGCGCCCTGCTCGGTCTCTGGTAGCGCGGGCCGGCCTCTGGCGCGGGTCCCCGTCGCGTCGCCTGATGTTCACCTCCGGGCGGGACGCTGCGGCTGGTGGGCTGGTGAACGGCCCAGTAGGCTTTTACCGTGCCCGAGCGCCGGCAGGAATTCGAACGCGACCTTGAGGCCATCGAGGCCAAGGTCATCGAGCTGTTCGCCATGGTCGGCGAGGACCTGCCCGAGGCGACCCGGGCGCTGCTGAACGGCGACCGCGAGGTGATCCGGGTCCTGCGCGAGCGCGGCCAGGTCATCGACGCCCTCTACCCGGAGATCGAGGACCTGGTCAACCGGGAGATCCTGCTGCAGGCGCCAGTCGCCTCGGACCTGCGCTTCCTGCTGTCGGTGCTGCGGATCGTGCCGGAGCTCAGCCGCTCCCATCACCTCGTCACCTCGATCGCCGCCCGGGCGAACCACATCCTCAGCGATGATCTCTCACCGCGCTGCCGCGGGCTCGTCGAGCGGATGGGCACTATCGCGTCCGAGATGTGGCGCCAGGCGGCGGACTCCTGGTACCAGCGTGACCGCTCGGCCGCGACCGCGCTCGACCAGCGCGACGACGAGATGGACGAACTGCATGCCAGCCTGATCGCCGAGCTCGCCTCGGGCGGGATGACGCTGCCCGTGGCGATGGAGATGACGCTGGTGGCACGCTTCTACGAGCGCCTCGGCGATCGCGCCGTCAGCATCGGCTACCGGGTGATCTACCTGGCCGGATCCTCGGCCGACTGATCCGCCGAGGACCCGGGCTGGCCGGGGCGGGTCTCAGCCCACCCGGCCGGTGACGTAGGCCTGGGTGCGGCTGTCCCGGGGATCCTCGAAGATCTGCCGGGTCCGGCCGTACTCCACCAGGACGCCCGTGCGGGTGTCACTCTTCTCGTCCCGCAGTACGGAATAGAACGCGGTGCGGTCGCTGACCCGCGTGGCCTGCTGCATGTTGTGCGTGACGATGACGATCGTGTACCGGGACTTGATCTCGTGCATCAGGTCTTCGATGCGGCCCGTCGCGATTGGATCCAGGGCCGAGCAGGGCTCATCCATCAGGACGACATCGGGTTCGACGGCGAGCGTGCGCGCGATGCAGAGCCTCTGGGCCTGGCCACCGGACAGCCCCAGGCCTGACTTGCTGAGGCGGTCCTTGACCTCGTCCCACAGCGCGGCCTGGCGCAGCGAGCGCTCCACGATCTCGTTCAGCTTGGCCTTGTTGCGCTCGCCGTTGATGCGCGGGCCGTAGGCGACGTTGTCGTAGATGGACTTAGGAAACGGGTTGGGCTTCTGGAACACCATGCCGATGCGGCGGCGCACGGCGATCGGGGACACGCCCGTGCCGTACAGTGATGCCCCGCGGTAGTGCACGCCACCTTCGACGCGGGCCCCGGGAATGAGGTCGTTCATCCGGTTCAGTGTCCGCAGCACGGTGGTCTTGCCGCACCCGGACGGCCCGATGAACGCCGTGATCTCGTTCTCGTAGACGGTCAGGGACACGTCCGTGACGGCCCGGAACGAGCCGTAGTAGATGGAGACGCCCTGGGCGTCGAAGACCGGGCTGCCTGCCGGCGCGTACACCTCGTCCTGCGGTGGCGTGTCCTGCAGCGCAGCGGCCTTGGGCAGCTGGGTCGAGGTCGCGAGGTTCGGTTCAGGCTGATCCATGTTTATTCCTAGCGCGATGTGGGCGGGCGGCATTCCTAGCGCGAGTACCGGGTGAACCGCCCGGTGACGAGGCGGGCTGCGATCATGAGGATAAAAGCGATCGCGATGAGCGTCAGGGCCGCGCCCCAGGCGCGGGACTGGGCGCCGAGGTACGGCTGGGTGGCGTTCGCGAAGATCTGGGTGGATAGCGCGGTGTTGGCGCCGCTGAACACGTTGGTGTTGGCGGCGGTCACGGTCAGGATGGTGAACAGCAGCGGCGCCGTCTCGCCCGCGGCCCTGGCCACGGCGAGCAGCGCACCGCTGACGATCCCGCCGATCGCGGCGGGCAGCACCACGGTCAGCGTGACGCGGGACTTGGTGGCGCCGAGGGCGTAGCTGGCCTCGCGCAGCGAGTCCGGCACCAGTTTCAGCATCTCCTCGCTGGACCGGATCACCACCGGCAGCATCAGGCAGCCCAGGGCCAGAGCGCCGGCCAGGCCCGAGTAGCCGAAGTGCAGCACCCAGATCGAGAAGATGAACAGGCCCATCACGATCGAGGGCACGCCGGTCATCACGTCGGCCATGAACCGGACGACCTGAGCCAGCGGGCCCCGCCCGCCGTACTCGTTGATGTAGATCGCGCCCAGCACGCCGAGCGGCACGGCCATGACCGCGGCCAGGGCGGTGATCTCGATCGTGCCGAGCACGGCGGGCCCCATCCCGCCGACGCCGGCCGGCAGCACGTTCGGCGGGATCGGGCCGCCGGTCAGGAACGACCAGCTGATGGCCGAGGCACCCTTGGCGATCACCGTGTACAGGACGAAGCCCAGCGGGATCAGCAGGATCACGAACGCCGTCACCATCGCGATGGTGACGATCTGGTTCTTGGTGCGCCGCCAGCCGGCCGGCTCGCGCAGGTCGACCTGGGGCTGCTCAGCGGCTACGGCCATCAGGCCCCCCTCTTGCGCCGCGCGGAGCGCTCCACGATCCCGCGGGCCATCAAGTTGACGATGATCGTGATCACGAACAGGAGCACGCCCAGTCCGATCAGGGCGGCGCGGAATTCGCCGGAGGCCTCGCCGAACTGGTTCGCGATGACCGCAGGCATGGAGTAGCCGGCCGCGAACAGGTGCGACGTGATTACCGGTGAGGAGCCGATGACGAGCGCGGCCGCGATCGTCTCACCCATGGCCCGGCCCAGGCCGAGCATGATCGCCCCGACGATGCCGCCCTGGCTGTGCGGCCAGACGGCGCCCTGGATCATCTCCAGCCGGGTGGCGCCCAGCGCGTAAGCCCCCTCCTTGTCGATGGCCGGCACGGTCGCGATGACCTCACGCGATAGCGAGGTCACGATGGGCGTGATCATGAAGGCCAGGATGAGCCCGGCGGTGAAGAATGAGGCGCCGCTCACCGGCGGCCCGAACAGGGCGCCGAGCACCGGGATCCCGTTCACGGCCGAGGCGATCGAGGTGTAGACGTGCTGCAGCCAGGGGGCGAGCACCAGGATTCCCCACAGGCCCCAGACCACCGACGGGACCACCGCCAGCAGGTCGACCACGTACACGATGGGCTGCGCCCAGCGGCGCGGCACGACCTCGGTCAGCAGCAGCGCCACGCCCACGCTGATCGGAACGGCCAGGATGATCGCGATCGCCGCCGTGATGACCGTGCCGTAGATGTAGGACAACGCGCCGAAGGAATTGGTCGCGGGGTTCCAGTCGGCGGTGAAGACCTTCAGGCCTTCCGTGCTGAACCACGAGGAAGCCTGCTGGCTGGTCGAGATGGCGATCAGCGCCAGGATCACCAGCACCAGCACGCCGGCCGAGGCCGCGAGGATCTGGAATACCCGGTCGCCGAGCGGGCGCCGGTGGGCCAGCGGGTGGGCGGACCCGGCCGGCCGGGCCGGGTCCGCCTCGACCGTAGCGCTCATGACGACGGATCCGTCCGAGTCGCTTGCATCACGGAAACCACCACTTACGAAGTGATCTTGCTGAGCTGCGCCACGGCCTGCTGGTCCAGATTACTGGGCAGCGGGGCGAGACCGATCTGGCCGAGTAGTTTCTGGCCGTCGCCGAGCAGGTAGCCGAGGTAGGCCTTGAGCATGGCCGCGTCGTTGGCGTTCGGCTGCTTGGCGTTGACCAGGTCCCACGACTGGTAGGTGATCGGATAGGCGTTGGCTCCGCCCTGCCAGACCGCGGCGAAGGTCAGGTCGGCCTTAGCTGTGACCGAGGACGCGGCCGCCGTGGCCGAGTCCGGCGACGGCGCGACGAAGGAGCCGTCCTTGTTCTTGACCGAGGCGAAGGTCAGCCCGGAGGCCTTGGCGGTGGCGTAGTCCACGTACCCGATGGCGCCGGGGGTGGACTTGACCACCTGGGCCACGCCCGGGTTGCCGCTGGCGGCGCGGGCGGAGGACGGCCACTTGATGGTCGAGCTGCTGCCCAGGGACCAGGCGCTGGGCGCCGCGTCCTGCAGGAACAGGGTGAAGTTTTCGGTGGTGCCGGAGGAGTCCGACCGGACGGCCAGGGTGATCGGCGTGCTGGGCAGGTTCGCCCCGGAGTTGTCGGCCTTGATGGCCGGGTCGTTCCAGGTCTTGATCTTGCCCGAGAAGATGCCCGCGATGGTCGCGGGTGACAGCTTCAGGTTGCTCACGCCGGACAGGTTGTACGCCATCGTGATGGGGCCGATGATGACCGGGAAGTACAGGATCGTCTTACCGGTGAACCCCGACGCCTCCTTGGAGGGGATGGGCGAGTCCGAGCCGGCGAAGTTGACGGTGCCCCCGGCCAGGTCGGTGCGGCCCTTGCCGGAGCCGCCGCCGCCGTAGTTGACGGTCATGTTGGGTTGAACCGACTTGAAGGCCGAGATGGCTTCCTGCTGGAAGGTGAGCTGGAACGTCGACCCGCTCCCGTTGAGCGTTCCGCTGAGGCTGGAGGAGCTGCCCGACGAGCCCGCTGCCGCCGAACCAGAGCCGCTACTCGCCGGGGAGCTGCTGCTGCTCGACGAGGAGCATGCGCCCAGGACCAGCGCCAAGGCGGCGACGGAAACCCCCGCCGCCGCGACCTGGTGTCTGTATCGAAGCTGCATATTCAGTACCCCTCAATTTTCTTTTCCGGCCGCTATGAGTGCAGCCTCGGACGGCCGGTCATCCGGTAAGACCGTGTGTGCGAGACCAGTTTGGCCACGTTGGCGGTACCGGCGGGGAAATGGAGTATGGATAAGAGGAGGCTGGAAGGTTAAGTTATGGTGTCCTAGCTCCGCGACCGACCGGGACGGGCGGCCCGGCGGGCCTGCGGGCCGGCCTTATCACAGGTGCGGAGACTGATCCCGCGTCGCCGGCTGAGACGGACGCCGGCTGGGGCGGATACGGAGCGGACGCTGGGCGCACCGTCACCGCACGGCCACCAGCCCGTCGGCGGAATTGCCACCGCCGGCGTCTTTGCGAAGATCCCGTTCAGCTATATGACATCAAGTGGCCGTCTGTTCGTTCCTCTTTTGTTCAATTCCCGTTTACCTGTGCTGCATATCAATGGGCGTGGGCAGGCAGGATCCTGCCGTCCCGCGCTCCGGTCGAGGACGAGTGAGGGCAGAAGTTGTCGTTGGATGCGGAACGGGCGCAGGCACCTTCCCGCAGCGTCGCGGGCAGGCGTGCGCGGGCTGCGATCACCCTCGCCGTTACCGTCCTCGCCCTGGCTGCCTGCAGCAGCCCGGCCCCGCTAACGCTGGGGTCTTCCCCGGTGGCCGTATCCTCGGCCGAGGCCGTGACGCTGCCGACGGCGCCCGCCGCCACCACCCAGACGCTGTCGGAAACCGGCAGCTCGCTGATGGCGCCGCTGTTCGCCCTCTGGGGACCCGCCTACCACGCGCGGTTCTCCCAGGTAACCCTGCGTACCACGAGTTCGTCCTCGGGCACCGGCATCGACTCCGCCGCGGCCGCCGCGGCCGATATCGGCGCGTCCGACGCCTATCTCTCCCCGGCCACCCTGGCCAAGCACACGCACCTGGTGAACATCCCGCTGGCCGTCGCCGCGCTCATGGTCGTCTACAACGTGCCGGGGATCAGCCCGGCGACGCACCTCAGGCTCGACGGCAAGCTGCTGGCGCGAATTTACGCCGGCCAGATCACCACGTGGGATGACCCGGCCATCGCGGCCGTGAACCCTGGCGTGAAGCTGCCGGGCACCAGCATCGTGCTGGTTCACCGGGGCGACGACTCGGGCAGCACCTTCCTGTTCACCTCGTACCTCAACGCCCAGGATCCGTCGGACTGGAGCAACTCGCTGATCGGCACCACGGTCGCCTGGCCGCGGCAGCCGGGCCAACTCAGCGCGGCCGGCACCGACGCCGTCATCAGCAACGTCAGGTCGGCCCCCGGGTCCGTCGGCTACGTCGGCGTGAGCTACCTGTCCCAGGTCAGGGCGGCGGGCGAGGGCGAGGCCGCGCTCGGCAACTCGGCGGGCAGCTACGTACTGCCGGCCGCGGGCACGATCCAGGCGGCGCTGGCCAGCTTCACCAACACGCCCGCCATCGAGACCATCTCGCTGGTCAACGGGTCGGGAGCGCGGGCCTACCCCATCGTCAACTACGAGTACGCCATCGTGAGCACCGTTCAGGGCAGCGCCGTCCGGGCGCGGAACCTGCGGGCGTTCCTCAGCTGGGCGATCACCAGCGGTGCCGCTCAGCTGGCACAGGTGAATTTCCAGCCCTTGCCGTCGTCCGTGGTCACCCTGTCCGGTACGCAGATCGCCAAGATCGAAGGCTGATACATGACCACGCGATATCCGGGATGAGCGCCGACGCCTCCGGACGTGACCGTCCGGTCCCCATGCAGCCGGCTCCGCCCCCCGCGGAGGCGGCGCCCTATCACGGCTCCGGCGTCGTGAACGATCGCGGGCCACTGCGGGCAATCACCGTGCTCGCCGACCGGATGGCCGCCGCGCTCGTGCACCGCGAGCCGGGCTGGCGGCTGCCCCGGCGCACCGCGCTGGCCCGGCGGTACAACGTCAGCCTGACCGAGATCGACGCCGCGCTCGGTGACCTGACCCGGCGTTCTCTCGTCCGGCGGCTGCCCGACGGGCAGCTGTACCGGGCCAGTCCGGCCGAGTACTGGATCCCGGTGGAGGGCGCGGTCGGCCTCGGCACGCGGCTGGATCCGATGGGCGGGGTGATCACCTGCCAGACTCGGCACGTCTCGCGTCGCGAGGCCCCCCAGGACGTCGCCTGGGCGCTGCGGCTGCCAGCGGGCGCGCCGATCCGGGTCATCCGGTGCGTCTGGGTGTCCGCGGGCGACCCGGCCGCCGTGTCCACCGCCTACCTGAATGAGCCGCCGGACGACGACGACGCCGAACCGGATCAGGAGCAGGACCAGCCGGTTCCCTCACTCGGTTCGGTGCTGAACACCCTGCCCGCGACCGCGGTCAGCGTCGAGATGTGCCCGCCGCAGCCGGCTATTGCCCGGAGCCTGCGGCTGTCGCCCGGGCAGCCGGTGATCACGGTCACGGTCAGGTTCGACGACGCCGCCACTGGTGAACCCGCCGGGCTCACCATGGTGATGATGAGGCCAGAATTGTTCAGGGTGGCCATTGACATTATTGAGGCGCCCGTCAGTACGCCCTTAGCGGTCCTGTCCTGACGGTGCTGTGCTGTTGGCACCGGGGGCACCACAGGGCTATTCGTGACCCACTGGCTCAAAGGGGAATCAGCTGTCTGGACGTGGTTCTCGCGGATGTCCCCGCTGCGGCGTGCCAGCCTGGACATACGCGCGTCGCACCTGGGACGCTGGGACGCGAGACGCCGGCCGAGGTCGTGACAGAGGCGGAATAGATGCCACGGCGTGCCCGATACCTCGTCCCCAGGGGGCTGCCCCGCCGTGACGAGATCCTCGCTGTATGCGTGGTGCTCGCGGTCCTGGTGCACCTGCTGTTCGCCCAGCTGACGATCATCCTCGCCGCCGTGTTCTACCTGGTGACCAAGCTGACCAGGTGGCGCCTGTCGTGGCTGGTGATCCCGGCGGCGGCCGGCCTGGCCTGGACCGCGACCGGTGCCGGGGCCGCGGTGGCCGGCTACACCGCCGGAGCCGCCCGGATAGCCAGCTACCTGGGCGAGCGCGGTCACCAGGCCGGTCACCTGCTGCACTTCACCGGCGCCTATGCGGGCATCGGGACCTGGCTGCCCCGCCAGCTGCCGCTGGCCCTGGTGGCTGGCGCCGTCGAAGCCGCCCTGGCCGGCTGGCTGAACTGGCTGCACACCGACGAGCAGGATCTGCGCCCGGTCCGGCCGGGCCTGATCGTGGCCGCCCGGCGCGCGGCCACGATCCACGCGATCCGGTCCGGCCGGGTCGTCGCCCGGGACGGCGGCTGCCTGGGGGTGACGGCCGGGTCGGGGACCCCGATCACGCTGTCCTGGGCCGAGGCGTCCGGGAGCGTAGCGGTCTGCGGCGCGGTCGCGGCCGACGTGCTGACGACCGGCTTCCAGCTCGTGTACGCCGCCGTCCGTCAGCGCAAGCCGGTATTCGCCGTTGATCACACCGGCGATCCGGCGCTGGCCGGCCAGCTGGCGGCGGTCTGTGCCGCGGCGGGCGCGACGCTGCTGGTGTTCGGCGGCGCGGGGGAGCCGGCTGGCGCCGGGGGGCCGGCCGACGCGGCGGCGCCGGCCGCCGCTGGAGCCGCGCGGGCCCGGGCCGCTTGCTACGAGCCCTTCCGGCACGGCTCGCCGGGCCAGCGGGCCGCGCTGATCACGACCATGCTCAGCTGGGACGGCCCGGGCCGTCAGTACCGGCGCAGCTGCGTCTCCTACCTCGACGACGTCTTCGAGCTGCTCGACGCGGCTCCCGGTGACCCGCGCGTTCCGGTGCTCGACGACGTCATCCACTTGCTCAACCCCGTCGCCATGCGGGCCCGGCTGGAGTACGTGCCCGCCGATCACCCCCGGCGCGATGTGCTGGCCGAGCGGATCCGGGTATCGGCCAGCCTCGTCAGCGCCGAGCCTGCCACCATCGCCGGGCTCAGCCATCAGCTGCGGGAACTGCGCGAGTCGCCGTTCGGCCGCTGGCTGCGCCCGTCGCCCGACGGCCCGGCGGCCGATATCGGCCTCGGCCGCGCGGTCACCGACCGCGCCGTGGTGCTCTTCCGGCTCGGCGGCCCGGTCGCGTCCGCTAGCTCGGCGATGCTTACCCGCCTGGTCTGCCAGGACCTGCTGGCCGCCGGATCGGCCCGGAACGGGACCGGCGCGGACGGCAACGGGCTCATCTGGCTGGCCGAGTGCGCCGCCGTGCCGCGCCAGCCGGTCACCGACCTGATCGTCCGCGGCCGGGCGGCCGGGTTGCCGGTGCTCGCGGCTACCACGTCGGCACCGGTGGCGGCCGACCTGGCCGGCCTGGTCAACGTGGTGGTGGCCCACCGGATGGCGGACGATGCCGCCGCGCGGCGGCTGTCCGCGGTCGCGGCCACCCTCCAGCCCGGCCCCGGTTCCGGCCCCGGCGCCGGCGCCGCCCAGCCACCCGGGCCGGGGGCCGCCGATCCGGCCGCGCTGCGCTCCGGCGAGTTCCTGCTGGCGGTGCAGGATCCGCCCCGGCTGGTCCCGGGCGGGCTCCTGGTCCGGGCCCGGGTACCCACGGCGATCCGGGGCGGGCGCGCCGCCGCGCCGCGGCGCGCCCTGGAGAACGCATGACGTCCCCCCGGGGCGGCCAGCTCCGGCTGGGCTGGCAGTACGTCATGGCCTGCCCGGATCCCGGGCCGCCGCCGCGCCGTCCCACTCCGCCGGAACCCGAGCGGCTCAGCCCGGACTGGGCGGCGGCCCAGCGCCGCGCGGAGAGCCAGCTCAACCGGCCGCTGAAGGCCGTGCTGGCCGTGGCCGTCGTGCTCGGCCTGGTGCTGGTCGCGTTCGGCGCCGCCGGCTCGCTCGGCGCTGTCCTCACCGGGCTCGCGGTGACCTGCTGCGCGCTGGTCGCGGGCGTCAGCGGGTACGCCCTCTGGCAGGGTGAACGCGCCCTGCGGTCGAGGATGGCCGACGAACGCGCGCGGATCGGCCGGGCGCGGGAGGCGCAGGAGAGCCGGCTGTTCGCCGGGCAGGCCGAGCACGCCGACCAGATGCGGGAGTGGCAGGCCCGCAGACTCGCCTACGAACGGCAGAAACGCTGGTATGCGGTACGGGTCCCGCCGGATGCGCACCGCACGGACATCGCGGGCGGCACGCTCCCGGGCTGGTCGGCGATGCTCACCACGGCCGCGGCCAGCCAGCTGGCCGCGAGCGGCGAGATTACGGTGCTCGACCTGACCGGCTCCGCGGTCGCGCTGGACCTGGTCGGATTCGCGCGCGCCCGCGGTACCGACCCGCTGGTCTGGGTGCTGCCCGATGACCTGACGGAGCTCAACCTGACCGGCGGGCTCAGCCGGGAGGCCCAGGCGGACCTGTGGTCGGCGGTGGCCGCCGCGGTCGCTGAGCCCGGTCCGGCCGGTGATCCTTCGCTTGACCGGGCCCGGGGCCTGGAGTCCCGGCTGCGCCAGCTGGCCACGGCCGGCCCGGAGCTCGTGCCGCTGCCGCGCGGCGCGCTGCGCGTGATCGCGCTGGACCGGCGGGTAGGCGCGGCGAGCAGCCGGCTGCTCGGCACCTACCTGGCGGCCGCGCTGACCCAGCTGCTGCGCGGTGACCTTCTGCCTGGCGATCCCCGGCCGGGTGACCTTCCGCCTGGGTCCCGGCCCGGGCCGGGCACGCTGTTCGTGCTCGGCGCGGACATGCTGCGCGGCGACACGCTGGACCGGCTCAGCGACGCGTGCGAGCGGTCGGCGACCGGGCTGGTGCTGGCTTACCAGGGCATCCCCGCGCACGTCCGGCCGCGGCTGGGCCGGGGTAACGCCGTCGTCGCCTTCATGCGGCTGGCCGGCGCCGAGGACGCCCGGGTCGCGGTCGAGCAGCTAGGGACCGGGCACCGCCTGGTGCTCTCGCAGCTCACTGAGACCATCGGCGGTCTCGCCGGCGACACCGCCGGCGGCGTGTACACCAGTACGGCCCGGGCGCCCGGCGCCGGTAAGGCCAGCGGCGGCGAGGACGGGGCGGACACGGCGCGGATCGGGGCGAGTACCGGGTGGGGGATGGCCACCGCCAAGGCCACCGCCGACAGCGAATCGCTCGCGCAGGCCCTGGAGCGTTCCCGTGAGTTCCCGGCCGGGCCGGACGAGCTCCGGCAGCTCCCGGCCAGCGCGATGATCATCAGGTACCCCGGACCGGGGGGCGGCCAGGTGGTGCTGGCCGACGTCAACCCGGGCATCGGCGGCCTGGCCGCCGCCACCGAGCTGACGCTGGAGGAAATCCGCGCCCGGACGGCCGAGAAGACGCCGGATCCGGCCGGTCCGGCCGGCGGCGACGCGTCGCTCCCCGGTGCCGCCGTCCCGGCTGCGGCACCAGGCCGGCCGGCTCCCAACGTCGGCCCGCCGCCGCGGCGCCTGGACTGGCGCCGGGGACGCTTCTAGGCCCATGCCCGGTTCTGCGCTGGCGCTGGCCCCGGGGGGCCGCGGTCTCCTGGCCGCACCGGCTCGTCGGGGCGGCCGCTCCGGTCCTGGACGTGGGCCGGACCGCGACCGGATAGCATCAGGGCCGAGATGAGCACTAGCAGCCCGCCGTCCCGGCGTACCAGCATTCCCCTCCGGGCCCGCCTGGCCACCACGGTCGGCGGCGCGGCCGGCCGGGCTTCCCGGCTGGCCGGCCGCGGCGACGGATCGGTCATCGGCGGGATCATCGGCTTGCGGCTCCAGCCGGACCTGCTCTCGCTGCTCGCCCGCGGGCGGCAGGTGGTCCTGGTGACCGGCACGAACGGCAAGACCACCACGACCAGGCTCATCGCCGCCTCGCTCGAAGCCCTGGGACAGCCGATCGCATCCAACGCGTTCGGCGCGAACATGGAGGCCGGCCTGGTCTCCGCGCTGGCCAAGGCCCCGGACGCCACCCTGGCCGTGCTCGAGGTCGACGAGAAGTACCTGCCGGCCATGCTGACGGCGACGAACGCCCGGGTAGTCGTGCTGCTGAACCTGAGCCGGGACCAGATGGACCGCGCGGCCGAGATCTGGATGCTCGCCCGCCGCTGGCGGGAGGCCCTGGCCGCGGCGCCCGGCTGCCGGGTCATCGCGAACGCCGACGACCCGCTGGTGGCGTGGGCCGCCGGACAGGCTCGCCAGGTCACCTGGGTGGCCGCCGGCCAGCGCTGGCACGACGACTCCTGGTGCTGCCCGCACTGCGGGTCGCACCTGCGCCGCGACGGCGAGGACTGGTACTGCGGCGAGTGCACGAACCGGCGGCCTCCGGTCCGCTGGGCCCTGGTGGGTGACGAGGTGATCGACCCGGCCGGCCGGTCCCGGCCGCTCGACCTGGCCCTGCCGGGCCGGGCCAACCGGTCCAACGCCGTGGTCGCGCTCGCCGTCGCCGAGGTGTTCGGCATCAGCGCCACTCAGGCGCTAGGGCCGGTCGGGCAGGTGCGGTCGGTCGCCGGCCGGTACACCCAGGTCGAGCGGAACGGCACGGCGCTGCGGCTGCTGCTGGCGAAGAACCCGGCCGGCTGGCTGGAGGCACTCGACGTCCTGGTGCCGCCCCCGGTGCCCGTGCTGCTGGCGGTGAACGCCCAGACGCCGGACGGCAAGGACACTTCCTGGCTGTGGGATGTGGACTACCGCAGGCTCCGCGGGCGGCCCGTGTTCGTGGCCGGGGAGCGCCAGCTCGACCTGGCGGTCCGGCTGGAGGCCGACGAGGTGCCCTTCCGGATGGTCGGGGACGTCGACGAGGCGGTCGGGCAGGCCCGCAGCAAGTCCATGGACGTGATCGCCAACTACACCGCGTTCCAGCAGATCCGCACGGCCCTTGGCCGCGTCGGCTGAACTGGCCAGCGGAAGACCTGGGCCAGCGGAAGACAGAGCGGAAGGCAGGACTGACGATGGACGAGCGCCGGGGAAGGCACGAGGCCGGACCGGCCCAGCGCGGGCCGTCGGCCGTCCGGCTGGTCTGGGTGTACCCGGATCTGCTGAGCACCTACGGCGACCGGGGGAACCTGCTGGTGCTCGCCCGCCGGGCCCGGCTGCGCGGCCTGCGGGTCGAGATCGCCGAGGTCAACTCCGACCAGCCGGTGCCCGTGGATGGTGACATCTACCTGCTGGGCGGCGGCGAGGACCTGCCGCAGATCCTGGCCGCCCGCCGTCTCGCGACGGGAGGCGGGCTGGCCGCGGCCGCGGACCGCGGCGCGGTGGTCTTCGCGGTCTGCGCCGGCTACCAGATCATCGGCACCGAGTTCGGCGGGGTGGAGGGCGAGCCGGTGCCGGGGCTCGGGCTGATCGACATCCGCAGCGGTCGCGGCGAGCGGCGCGGGGTCGGCGAGATCATCGCGGACGTCGATCCGGCCCTGGGCGTCGACCGGCTCACCGGCTTCGAGAACCATCAGGGCGTGACCCGGCGCGGGCCCGACGTCAAGCCGCTGGCCACCGTGGTCACCGGCGTCGGCAACGGGGACGGGACGGAAGGCTCCTACTCCGGCCGGATAGTCGGCACCTACCTGCACGGCCCGGCGCTGGTCCGCAACCCGGGCCTGGCCGACATGCTGCTCAGCTGGGTGGCCGGCCCGCTGCCCGCGGTCGACCCGCGGCAGGAAGACCTGGTGAGCAAGCTGCGGGCGGACCGCCTGGCCGCCGCCGCGGGCGTTCCCAGCTAGTTCAGGGAACCGGCCTGCCCCCGCCTGACCGTCCGCGACCATGATCGCGGGCAGTTAGGACCGTGGATCGACCGGAAGTGCCCGCGATCATGAAGACACCGCAGGCGGGCGGGTTAGTAGACCAGGGCCTGGGCGTTGCCGGTCATGATCTCGGCCACGAAGGTCGCCGCGCCGGAGATCCGGATTCCCTTGATCAGGTCGCCGGCTTCGATGTTGCGGCGGGCCGCGCACCGGGTGCACACCGTCACCGTTCCGGCGGCCAGGACCCCGGCGAGCAGGTCGGCCAGCGGAGCGGCGTGCGGCAGCGAGAAGTCCTCCGCCCGCCCGGGCAAGCCGAACCAGGCCGACTCCCCGGTCAGCCACAGCGAGACCTCGACGCCGCTGGCGACCGCGGCCGCGGCGACCGTGAAAGCCTGATTGCAGCGCTCAGGGTCGTCTTTGCCGGCCGTGACTTTTATGACGAGAGACCGCTCGGGCATGGCAGAAACTCTAGCCGCGCGGGCCCGGCCGGGAACAGGCGCGCCGGCCACGGCGTGCCGGGGACGCGGCCCGGGCCGCCCGCCCGTAAACTTGCGGGCTATGCACGGGATGCTGAGCGCGGCCATCCTGATCGGCGTATTCGCCGTGACCGCCGCGGTGTGCCTGTACCTGGCGGTGCGGGCGTTCGCGGCCGGGCGGGCGCAGACCCAGGCGCAGCCCCAGACGCAAGTCCATGGGCAGGTTCACGGACAGGCGGGGCGGCATGGCGATGCATCCTTACCTCGATCTCCATCCTGACCTCGAAGCACTGAGCTTCCTGCTCGGGCGGTGGGAGGGAGCGGGTGTCGGCGGCTACCCGACCATCGAGTCGTTCCAGTTCGGGCAGGAGATCAGCTTCAGCCACAACGGCAAGCCGTTCTTCATCTACACCAGCCGGACCTGGCGGCTGGACGACGAGGGGCACATCGGCCCGCCGCTCGGCACCGAGAGCGGATTCTGGCGCCCCCGGCCGGACAGCCAGCTCGAGGTGATGCTCGCGCATCCCACCGGGATCGTCGAGATCTACCTGGGCGAGATATCCGGCACCCGCATCGAGATGGCCACCGACGTGGTGGCCCGCACCGCCACCGCCAAGGAGGTGACCGCCGGGCACCGGCTGTACGGGCTGGTACCTGGCGGCGGGCCCGGCGAGCAGGATCTGGCTTACGCCTACGACATGGCCGCGGTCGGCCAGGAGCTCCAGCCGCACCTGTCGGCCCAGCTCAAGCGCGTCAGCTTCGGCGACGAAGGCGAAGAGTAAGAAGAACGGAACAGCGGGAACAAAAAAAAGCCCCCGGGCGACTCCGGTATTACGCGGGTGCGCCGTACCGGGACCGACTGGACAAGGTCGGCCAGCCCGGGGACTCGGTGTCTGCCAGGAATTAGCCGGCCGCCGCCCCACAGGACGTCATGCCGGCGGGTAGGCGGCTAGCTGGCAGCCACCTCACGAGTCCGTTTACCATGCATACTTTCGGACCACCTCCTTTCCCGCTTACCTCAAAGTTAGCCGCCCGGTCGCCGGGCAGGCAAGAGAATTTCGCGTGCCCCAGATCACACCGGCTGACTTGAACACGGGCCGAACTACTATGAGCCCATGGACCGGGAGGTACCGTCCCCCAGCGTGGCCGTGCGCGGATGGGATGAGCAGCTGCGCGCCCGCGGGTACCGGGTGACCCCGCAGCGCCAGCTCGTACTGGAGGCGGTGGCGCGGCTCGATCACGCCACCCCGGAGGAGATCGGCGCCCAGGTCCAGCAGACGGCGCGTGGCGTCAACATCTCGACCATCTACCGCACGCTCGAACTGCTCGAGCAGCTCGGCATGGTGACGCACACCCACCTCGGGCACGGCGCGCCCACCTACCACCTGGCCAGCCACGCCGACCACGTGCACCTGGTCTGCCGCGACTGCGGCCGGATCACCGAGATCGGCCCGGACGCGATCCGCCCCCTGATCACCGCCCTCGACGAGCGTCACGGCTTCGAGACCGACGTCGGCCACCTGACCGTCTTCGGCCGCTGCCAGGAATGCCGCCCCCGCTGAATGAGTCATACCCTCTGAGGGGGCAGGCCGGCGGGATCGGGCGGGACAAGAGTGAGAGGACATTACGGTGAGCACGAGCCTTCTTTTGAGCTGGCCCGGCGCGGTGGAAGCAGCGTGGCCTGACGAGGGCGTGGCATGGCACTACGGCGACCCAATGCGCGAGCAGCGCACGGCCGAGAGCGCGGCCGCGATCGTGGACCGGTCCAACCGGGGCGTGCTGCGGATCACCGGCGGGGACCGGCTGACCTGGCTGCACAGCCTCACCACGCAGCACCTGACGGGGCTGGCGCCGGGCAATACCGCCCAGGCCCTCGTGCTCAGCCCGAACGGGCACGTGGAACACCACCTGACGCTGACCGACGACGGCACGACGACATGGCTGCACGTCGAGCCGGGCACCGCGCCGTCGCTCACCGAGTTCCTCGAGTCGATGCGGTTCATGATGCGGGTCGAGGTGGCCGACGTCAGCGCGGACTACGCGGTGCTCACGGTGCTGGGCTTGCGCGGTGACGACCTGACCGTGGGACTCGACGGGGTGACGGCGAGGCTCGAACCAGACTCGTTCGGGGTCATTGATCTGGTGGTGGCGCGGGACCGGCTGCCCGAGCTGGCCGGTGAGCTGGTACGGCGGGGGGCCGCCGCGGCGGGGATGTGGGCGTTCGAGGCGCTCCGGATCGCCGCGCACGTGCCCCGGCTCGGCCTCGACACCGACCACCGGACGATCCCGCACGAGGTGGGCTGGATCGAGACCGCCGTGCACCTGAACAAGGGCTGCTACCGGGGCCAGGAGACGGTGGCCCGGGTGCACAACCTCGGCCATCCGCCCCGGCGGCTGGTCTTCCTGCACCTGGACGGCAGCGTGGACCGGCTCCCCGAGCACGGCGACCCGGTGGAGACCGCGGATGACGGAACGCGGGCCACGGTCGGCTTCACGGGTTCGGCGGCCCGGCACTACGAACTCGGCCCGATCGGGCTGGCCCAGGTCAAGCGGAACGTGCCGGTGGACGCGCCGCTGCTGGCGGGGGGCGTGGCCGCGGCGCAGGAGGTCATCGTGCCGCCGGACGCCGGCGCGAACGTGAAGGTGACGCTGCGCCGCCGCCAGATAGTCTGAGAAACCCCAGGACGCCCCGGAAGACGGAGGTCAGCCCGCCTTGCTGCGCAGAGCCCTGCTTGCGGCGTCAGCCAGTACCCGGCTGCGCGAGCTCATCACGACCGCGCCGCAGACGCGCGCCATCGTCGACAGGTACGTGGCGGGCGAGACCGCCGACGAGGCGGTCCGGGTCACCCGCAAGCTGCGGGCGGCCGGGCTGCTCGTCACCCTGGATTACCTGGGTGAGGACACCAAGGACCCGGCGCAGGCCGCGGCGGTTACCGACGAGTACATCCAGCTGGTCGGCAAGCTCGGCGCCGAAGGGCTGACCGGAGGCGGGACCGCGGAGGTCTCGGTGAAGCCGACCGCGGTCGGGCTCTTCCTGGGAGGCGGGACCGCGCAGGAGAACATCAGCCGGATCTGCGCCGCGGCGCGCGAGGCGGGCACCACGGTGACGCTGGACGCGGAGGAGTTCGCCGCGATCGAGCCGACGCTGCGGATCGCGGCCCGGCTCCGTGGCGAGTACGGCGATCTCGGCTGCGTCATCCAGGCCTGCCTGCGGCGCAGCGAGGCGGACGTCACCGCGCTGGCCGCCTACGGGACCCGGGTCAGGCTGTGCAAGGGCGCTTACGAGGAGCCGGACAGCGTCGCCTTCACCAGCCGCCGCGAGGTGGACTTGTCGTACGCGCGCTGCCTGCGGGCGCTGATGAACGGGCCCGGTTACCCGATGCTGGCCACCCACGACCCGCGGCTGATCGACATCACCACGTCGCTGGCCCTGCTGACCGGCCGTGCCCCGGACAGCTTCGAGTACCAGATGCTCTACGGCATCCGCCCGGCCGAGCAGCGGCGGCTGGCCGGCACGGGCGCGCGGATGCGCGTCTACGTTCCCTACGGCGGCGACTGGTACGCCTACCTGGTCCGCAGGCTGGCCGAGCGGCCCGCCAACCTCGCCTTCTTCCTCCGCTCGCTGCGGCCGGAAAGGTAGGCCCGAATGGGAACCGCCATGATCGCCATTCTGGGCACCGGCAAGATGGGCGAGGCCCTGCTCTCCGGCCTGCTGCGAGCGGGCCGGCCCCCGTCGGCGGTGGTGGCCGCGGTCCGGCGCGAGGAACGGGCGGCCGAGCTGCGGGACCGCTACGGAATCGGTGTGACGGACGCCACGTCGGCCGCCAAGCTGGCGGACACCCTGGTCCTGGCGGTCAAGCCGCAGGACATGGGCAGGCTGCTGGACGAGATAGCGCCCGTGGTGGCGCCGGACACGCTGGTGATCTCGGTCGCGGCCGGGATCACCACGGCGTTCATCGCCCGTCGGCTGCGGCCCGGCGGCACCGGTGACCCCGGCGACCTGGGTAACCCCGTCGTCCGGGTCATGTCGAACACGCCGGTGCTGGTCGACGAGGCGATGAGCGTGATCTCGGCCGGATCCGGGGCGGGCGAAGAGCACCTGCGGCGGGCGGAGGAACTGCTCCGGCCGGTCGGCAAGGTGCTGCGGATTCCCGAGTCGCAGCAGGATGCCGCGACCGCGCTGTCCGGCAGCGGGCCGGCCTACGTCTACTACCTGGTCGAGTCGATGGTGGACGCGGGCATCCTGCTCGGGATGGCCCGCGGTGCCGCGCTGGAGATGGTCACCCAGGCGGTCTACGGCGCGGCTACCATGCTGCGTGACTCCGGCGAGCACCCGGTGATCCTGCGGGAGGCGGTTACTTCGCCCGGGGGGACCACGATCTCGGCCATCAGGGAGCTGGAGCGGCACGGGGTCCGGGCCGCGTTCCTGGCGGCCATCGAGGCGGCCCGCGACCGCGGCCGCGAACTCGGTGCTGACTAGTGGGGGCCGGGTAGTGTCCTGCCCGCTCACGCTGGCCTGGGACGAGCGGCTGACCGGGTACGACTTCGGTCCCGGGCATCCGCTCGCGCCGGTACGAGTCGAGCTGACCATGGCGCTGGCCCGCGAGCTGGGCGTGCTGAGCCGGCCGGACGTGACGATGGTGACGCCGGCACCGGCGGAGCAGGCCGAGCTCGAGCTGGTGCACGACGCCGCCTACATCGACGCGGTCCGCCAGGCGGGCCGGGACGGCCGGCCGAACGGCCGGTACGGGCTCGGCACCACCGACAACCCCGTCTTCACGGGCATGCACGAGGCGTCCGCGCTGGTGGCCGGGGCGACCCTGGCCGCCGCCCGCGCGGTCTGGCGGGGCGAGACCGGGCACGGGGTGAACATCGCCGGCGGCCTGCACCACGCCATGCGCCGGTCGGCCAGCGGGTTCTGCGTCTACAACGACCCGGCCATCGCGATCAGGTGGATGCTGGCGCAGGGGGCGCAGCGGATCGCCTACGTGGACGTCGACGTGCACCACGGCGACGGGGTGCAGGCGGCTTTCTACGACGATCCCCGGGTGCTCACGATCAGCCTGCACGAGCACCCGGCGACGCTGTTCCCCGGCACCGGGCTGGCGACGGAGACCGGGACCGGGGACGGCCGGGGCTACGCCGTCAACGTGCCGCTGCCCGCGGGCACCGGCGACGCGGGCTGGCTCCGCGCGTTCGACGCGGTGGTCCCGCCGCTGCTGCGCGCGTTCGCGCCCGAGGTGCTGGTCAGCCAGCACGGCTGCGACAGTCACCGGCTCGATCCGCTGGCCAACCTGTCGCTCAGCGTCGACGGGCAGCGGCGCACCGAGCTCATGGTGCACGACCTGGCGCACGAGGTGGCCGGCGGACGATGGCTGCTCACCGGGGGCGGTGGCTACGAGCTGGTGCAGGTGGTGCCGAGGACGTGGACCCACCTGCTCGCGGTGGCCTCGGGCGCCCCCGTCGACCCGGCGCTGGCGGTGCCGGCCGGCTGGCGTTCGTTCGCGACCGAACGAACCGGTGAGCACGCGCCCGAACGGATGACCGATGGCGCGCCGGCTGAGTTCATTCCTGTCTCAGCGGGCATCGATCCCGCCGATCGCGTGGACGCCACGATCATGAACACATGCCGTGCCGTATTTGCCTGGCACGGGCTGTCTGCACCGTTCTGATAGTTGTGCAAATGCAAGTGCACGCGGGTCGTGAGCCAGTTTTTTTCCCACAATGCTGTTCCGGGGCGACAGATGTCAACTGATAACAGCCGAAAGAAGTACGGGAAAGCTGCAGCTCAGAGCGACGAAGGTGACTTTCCCGGGGGGCGCGCCCCGGTGATTGCGTCCGGACAGTAACAACAATGAAGCTATGTACGGGGTTGCTCTTTTCTGTGCGGGACTTACCCTGGAGACGTACGTGACTGGTGCGCCGAATCCCGTCAAGTGCTCGGCTTCGTACGGAAGAGGCAAGTTCGATGGCAAGTGAAACTCCCCTTAGTGACGTTAGGTTTCTGACCGTTGCCGAAGTGGCCTTGATCATGCGCGTGTCGAAGATGACCGTGTATCGACTAGTGCACTCCGGCGAGCTCGAAGCGATCCGCGTAGGACGCTCCTTCCGGGTACCGGAAGCAGCCGTCAACCAGTACCTGCGGGCCGCGTTCGTCGGGACCGGCTGAGCCGCCCCTGGACTCGGACCGCTCCACCCAAGCCGGATTCCCGTGCGCGGGAATCCGGCTGGCATGCGGGGGCGCGCGGCGGGAACCACCGCCGCGCGGCCTGGCCGCCCGCAGCGCGTTCCCTCCCGCGGCTCCCGGTCGCCTGGGTTCGGCGCATGGCCGGGATCGGCTGCCCTAGCACGCCGCATCAGGGGTAACCTCTTACGTTGGGTGTGTGTCCAGCCGCCCCCACCGGGCGAGCGTGTTGGCGTACCCGTCATCCGCAGTGCGTCATCCGCAGTGCCTAAGAAGAGGTGGTCCTATGGGCTCAGTCATCAAGAAGCGCCGCAAGCGCATGGCCAAGAAGAAGCACCGCAAGCTGCTCAAGAAGACCCGCATCCAGCGCAGGAACAAGAAGTAACGACTCCCTTGCGCCGCTCCCGGCCCCGCCGGGCCTGGGGCACCATAGGGGTCAATGTCAGTTCCTGTCCTGGTTGGGTTCGCGGGCGTGCTGGTCGCGGCAGTGGCGACCGGCATGCTCGCCGGACAGTGCGTCCGCCCGCGGGGGAACCAGCCGCGCGCCAGCCTGATCGCCGCGACGGTCGCGACGCTGGGGCTGACCGTCGCGCTCGCGGCGCAGAGCCGGGGCTTCACCAGCGGCTTCGATCAGATCACGTTCCGGGCGGTCCAGCTCGCCGCGCTCGTGCTGGTGCCGCTGGCGCTGGCCTGGGGCCTGGCCGAGCTGGCGGTGCGGAACGACGCGGTCCGGTTCGGCGGGCGGCTGGTGCTGGCCGCGGTGGCCGTGGTGACCTCGGTCATCCTGGCGACCGACCCGCTCAGCGGGCAGCCGTTCGGCCGGGAGTGGCCCCTCGGCGCCGTTCACTTCCAGCTGATCGCGCGGTCGGCCCTGGACGCGGGGCAGGCGGTGGCGGTGCTGGCCGCGCTGGCGTGCGTGAGCCTGGTCCTGGCCGGGCGCGGCCCGCGGCCGCCGCTGGCGGCGGCCGTCCCGCCGGGACTCGCCGTGCTCATGACGGCCGGGATGCGCTTCCCGGTCCCGGCTCGGGTGGCGTACCCGCTGCTCACGGCGATGGCGGCGGTGCTGGTCTGGTTCGGTGCCAGCAGGATCGGCGAGATGCCCGGGCGCGGCGAGCGACATGAGAGGCTAGACGGCGTGCATGATGGGGGCGGCCGGTACCGGCCCGATGACGAGTTCCGGCCCGGCGACGCGTACCGGCCGGCCGAGGGCTCCCCGCCCGCGAGCCCGTACGCGCCCTACGGCCGGCGCCCCGGCAGGCCGCCGGCACCGGCACAGCCGCCGTCG
>Ga0136846_1222657_pt1 | contig 29315 bp, 27 predicted proteins | sample HopSoiMetagenom2_FD_96841 | JGI IMG/M metagenome (GOLD analysis project Ga0136846, IMG submission 96841) | Grasslands soil microbial communities from Hopland, California, USA - 2 Assembly 2016 (version 4) | ecosystem: Environmental > Terrestrial > Soil > Grasslands | place: USA: Hopland... | reverse complement strand
TCGGCGCTCCGGGACGTCTCCCACGTCAGCGCGGAGACGATGATCCTCGGCAGGCCGTCCGCCCAGCCGTTCGCGTTCGCGCCCACCGGGCTGACGCGCATGATGCACACCGGAGGGGAACGAGCCGTCGTCGCCGTCGCGGAGCAGGCCGGGATTCCCTACGCCCTCTCCATGATGGGCAGTACCACGATCGAGGACACAGCGAGGGCGGGCCCTCAGGCGCGGAAGTGGTTCCAGCTCTTTCTGTGGCGGGATCGGGGCCGCGTCAAGGATCTGGTCGACCGTGCGGCCGCGGCCGGGTACGACACGTTGATACTCACCGTGGACACCCCGGTCGCCGGGACTCGGCTGCGCGATGTCCACAACGGGCTCACCGTGCCGCAGCAGCTCACGTTGCGCACCTTCGTCAACGGAGCCCTTCACCCGCGCTACTGGTTCGATCTGCTGACCACCGAACCACTCACCTTCGCCAACGTGGCTGCCTCCGAGGGCACGGTTGCCGACCAGATCGACCGGGTCTTCGATCCCGCCATCACGATCGCCGACCTCGAATGGCTCCGAGGCCACTGGCAGGGCAACCTCGTGGTCAAGGGCATCCAGTCGGTGTCCGATGCCCAACGGGTGGTGGACGCCGGCGCGGACGGCCTCGTGCTCTCCAGCCACGGCGGGCGGCAGCTGGACCGCGCCCCCGTACCGGTCGAACTGGTCCCGGCGGTGCGCGAGAGGCTGGACGGGCGGGCCGAAATCCTGGTCGACTCGGGTATGACGACCGGTGCTGACATCGTGGCCGCCCTGGCGCTGGGCGCCGACGCCGCGCTGGTGGGTCGTGCCTTCCTCTACGGCCTCATGGCCGGCGGTCAGCGCGGAGTCGCTCGGGCCGTGGAGATCCTCTCGCGTGAGGTCGTCCAGACCATGGCACTCCTCGGGGTCAACAGCGTCACCGAACTACGCCCGGAGCATGTCTCGATCCGCTTCCGCTGACCACTGGCCACTGGTGCGAGCGGGCCAGGCGGGGACCCTGCACCTCTCCCACGGTGCCGACCACGTAGGGGCTGTGCCTGCTTGCCCCTCGTCCGGTCGAACGCGGCTGCCTGCGCCGTAACAGCGCGGCTGTCTGCGGGCCCTGAGGGTGACCCACTTACTGACAACTGTCCATGAAGTTCGGTAGAGAGTAGCGAGAGTATGGCCGACGAGATCAGTACCCCCAGCGCTGCCGGCGTCCCGTTCACCGGTGAGAACGTCACTGTGGCCGGGCTGAACGCGTATCAGTCCCGCCCCCTCGGAGGCTCCACAGGCGGCATGTTGCTGTTGCCCAGTGTCAACGGGATCTCTCCGCAGTTGCGCGAGTTCGCCGACGGCCTGGCCGCCGCCGGAGTCACCGCGCTGTCCTGGGACCTCTGGAGCGGTCGGCCAGGCAGCGATGACCTGGCACAGCTGGAGACCCAGTTGCAGTGGGTGTCGGAGCTGGCTGACGAGTCCAGTCTGACCGAAATGGACCAGCTGCTCGCCCACATGTTTGACGAGCTCGGCTGTCGACAGGTCGGTGTGATGGGCTGGTGCGTGGGCGGCCGGTTCGCGCTGCTGCTCGGCGGACGGGACAGCCGGTTGGCGAACGTGGTCGCCTATCACCCCACCGTGCCGGACACCCCGGCTCCGAACCACACCTTGGATGCCACGGAGTTCACCGCCCGGATCGCCGCGCCCACCATGATCCTTTATCCGGGGGCGGACGAGGTGGTGTCGGTGGAGAGCTTCCGCCGGCTGCAGGCCGCACTGAACTCGCGGACCACCGGGCCGAGCATCACGCATGTCTACCCCGGCGCCGGGCACGGCTTCACGGGCCGGGCACAGCAAGGCGATCCGGTCAACAAGGCGGCCACCGACCTGTCCTGGCCCCAGGTCATCGCGTTCATCCGGGCCACCACCCTCGTCTGAGCGGACTCGTTCCCGCGCCTCGTCGTAGTCGTCGGCAGGGATCACCAGGTCCTGAAGTCGGTTGAATTTCCTGGGTGTTCGGCGACCATCCACGATCGCTTCGATGACCGAGCCCCCTTCCGCGGATCCGCGGAAGGGGGCTCAGTCCTGCGGTCAACGCCCCGTACAACTCGTGGCCGCACGCCGCGCGGGCGGCCACGATGTCCGCTACCTGGATGCTCCCGACGTCACGGTGACCGGGAGGCTCTCCAGACCCCGGATGACGTTGTTGAGGTGCCGCCGTGGCGGCCCGGCCAGCTGGATCACCTCCACGTGATCCAGCAGCGCCGACAGGATCGCCTTGCCCTCCACCCGTGCCAGTCCCTGGCCGGCACAGGCGTGCACGCCGGAGCCGAACCCGACGTGGTCCATCGGCGCTCTGGCGATGTCGAACGTGTCCGGCTCCGGCCACTTGCGCGGATCCCGGTTGGCCGAACCGAACAACATCGCGACCTGAGCCCCCGGCGGGATCGTGACACCGTCGATCTCGACGGCCCGCGTTGTACGGCGGAAGAACGTCTGCACCGGTGACTCGAAACGCACGACCTCCTCGAAAGCGGAACGGAGCAACGTCCGGTCGGCGCGCAGGGCCGTCCAGGCGGACGGGTGCTCGGCGAACAACCACAGCGCGCTGCTGATCGCGTTGATCGTCGTGTCCATGCTCGCCACCAGATACGCGCGCAACAGCCGTCCCACCTGGTGCTCCCCGATCACGCCCCGGTCGGCCGCCTGATACAGCGCCTCGCCCCAGCCGCCTGGCGCGAGGGTGTCGCGGTTCATCACCGAGATGAGCTCGTCGAGCAGGGTTTCGGATACCTGGACCGATGCCGTCGTCCGCTCATTGAGAGGGCCGAAGGTGTTGAAGAACGCGTCGGCGAATACGAGCACCTGGTCCCGCGCGCGGAGGGGGATCCCGATGAGATCGGCCACCACCGTCAGCGGGAACACGCGCGCCAGGTCACCCACGACGTCGAACGAACCGCGGGCCACCACGGCCTCGACCAGTTCGGTCGCGCGCCGACCGATGTCGTCGTTCAGGCCGGCCAACGCGCGCGGGGCCAGGCTCTCCGACAGCACCGAACGCAGCACGTCGTGTTCCGGCGGGTCCGTCGCCAGCACACCACCCCGGCGGGCTTCGTTCAGCGACGGCTCATAGCCCACACTGTCCACGGAGGAGAACCGTTCATGGTCGCGCAGCGCCGCCCGTACGTCCTCGTACCGCGGCAGGGCCCAGCAGTCGTAGCGCTCCAGGTACACCGCGGCGCCCGCCTCCCGCAACACCGCGTAGGCGGGGTAGGGATCGGTCAGGACATCGTCGGCGAAGATGTCCACATCGGACGCCGGAGTAGCGGCCGTTGTCATGGTTGACTCCCATCATTCATCGCGGTGAACCGCACCTGCTCGTGTGTGCAGCCTCATTCAGGCCGCCTGCCTGCAGAGGTGACCCGGTCCGTGCCGCGACGTGTTCGAAGGTGACGCCGGGTGCCGTTTCGACCAGGACGAGGCCGTCGGGGGTGACGTCGAGGACGCCGAGGTCGGTGATGATCCGGTGTACGCAGCCTTCGCCGGTGAGGGGCAGGCCGCACTCCATGACGATCTTGGAGCTGCCGTCCTTGGCGGTGTGGTCCATCAGGCCGGTGGCGCCGTGGGTGTGGAGGGCCTTGATGAGCACCGTGGGAACACCGCTGAGGCCGAAGCCGTCGACGGCGAGTGACGCCCCGTCCGGGATGTCGGCGATCGCCTCCGCGGCGCTGGTGCTGACTTTGTCCACAAGGAGTCCTTCTGGGAGCTTCGTTTCCGCCAGGAGCCTGGGCAGCACAGTCGACCGGCCGTGGTCGGTGACGTGGCAGGCATGCGCGGTGCTGCTTCCGGTCACCGGCAATTCGACGTGGCTGTGTCAGGCGCCGATCATGTTGAAGCCGCCGTCGGCGTTGAGGTAGACGCCGGTCATGTGGGAGGCGTCGTCGGAGGCGAGGAAGAGGGCGGTGCCCGCGAGTTGGGCCGGCCCGGGGATGCGACCCATCGGGGTCTTGGCGATCATGTCCTCGCGGCGGCCGGACTTCCAGTCCGCGCGGCTCAGGAGGGTCTCCGTCTCGATGAAGCCGGGTGCGAAGGTGTTGACCCGTACGAAGGGCGCGAAGGCCTGGGCGTAGGACTTGGTGATGCCGAGGATGCCGTACTTCGCGGCGGCGTACTGCGGCGCCCGCGCGCTGCCGCGCACGATGACGGTGGAGCCGATGTTGACGATCGATCCGTGGCCTTGGTCCAGCATCCGGGAGCCGAACTCGTGCGTGCAGAGCATGGTTCCCTTGATGTCCACGGCGAGTACGTGGTCGATGGACTCCTCGGTGAGGTCCCGCCAGGACATCTGGTCACTTGCCACGTCACCGACGTTGTTGACCAGCACGTCGAGGCCGCCGAACTGGATGAAGACCTCCTCGGCCATGCGGATGACGTCGGCGTGGACGGCGATGTCGGCCTGCACGGTGAACGCCTCGCCGCCCACCTCCTTGATGCGGGCGACGGTCTTGTCGGCTCCGGCGGCGGAGCTGCGGTAGTGGACGGCGACGTTGGCGCCCTCCTGGGCGGCACGTACGGCGATCTCGGCGCCGTAGCCGGTGCCGGCGCCGGTGACCAGGACGGTGCGGCCCTCGAAACGGCGGGGGATGGGCATGGGGGGTGGGGTGTGGTCGGACATGCGGGTCCTTGTCTGCGAGGGTCGGACGCGGTTCCGGGGGCGGGAGTGACAGAGAACAGTCGGCGCGCTCTCGCGGCTCTCAGCTCCCGGACGACTGCCGGTCGGGGCTGGTGAACTGTTGGCGGATCTCGCCGATGCCCTGGATGCGGCTGACGAGTTCGTCGTCGGCGGTGAGGTAGCGCGGCGGGTTCATGCGGTTGCCTACGCCGGCGGGGGTGCCGGTGAAGACGAGGTCGCCGGGGAAGAGCGGCAGCACGGCCGAGAGCCGGGCGATGAGTTCCGGCACCGGGAAGATCATGGACTTGGTGCGGTCGTGCTGGACGGTCTCGCCGTTCAGCAGTCCGGTGATCTCGAGGTCGTCGGGGTCGTCGAGTTCGTCCGGGGTGACCAGGACAGGGCCGATGGGGCCGAAGCCGGGAAAGGACTTGCCCAGGCTGAACTGGGCCGGCTTCCCCTGGAGTTGGGTGACACGTTCGGAGAGGTCCTGACCCACGGCCAGGGCGGCCACCGCCTCCCATGCGTGGTCCTCGCTGACCCGGTACGTCTCTCGGCCGACCACCGCAACGAGTTCGATTTCCCAGTCGACCTTGCCCCGGGGGAGGGCGACGGTGGTGTGCGGGCCGGTGACGCAGGCCGGGAACTTGGTGAAGACGAGCGGTTCCTCGGGCGGAGTGAAGCCGGCTTCCGCGGCGTGCGGTGGGTAGTTGAGGGCGACGGCGAACACCTGGCGGGGGCGGGGCACCGGCGCGCCGAGCGCGCTGGGGTCGACCGGGATGTCGTACGCCTCCTCGGGCAGTGCGGCTGCCCAGTCGCGCAGGCGTGGCCAGTCCTCCAGCAGTGCCATGGGATCGTTGGGCAGCCTGCCCTGCGAGGCCCAACGGACGTTCGCGGCCCGGTCGCCGCTGACCACGACGGTGTGGCCGTCCAGGACGCCGAGCCTCACCAGTCCACCTTCGCGGGTACGGGGGTCCCGTGCCCCTCCTGCCAGCTGACGATGGGGGTGCGCAGGACGCCGAGCCGCTCGACCTCGGCCTCGACGACGTCGCCGGGCTTGAGGTACATGTCGGGGTCGCCGCTGAAGCCGGCCACGCCCTGGACGGTTCCGGTGGTGATGAGGTCGCCTGCGCTGTAGCCCTGCGGGGAGTGGTAGGCGACCAGGTGCGGGATGGAGACCGACATGCGGCTGGTGTTGGACTTCTGCCGGACCACTCCGTTGACCCGCAGTTCCATGTCGAGGTTCTGAGGGTCGGGGATCTCGTCGGCGGTGACGATGTAGGGGCCGACGGGGCAGAAGGTGTCGATGGCCTTGCAGAAGGAGAAGACGCCGGACTCCATCTCGCGGCGCTGGATGTCGCGGGCGGTGATGTCGTTGAAGACGACGTAGCCGGCGATGTGGTCGGGCGCGTCGTCGACGCCGAAGAACTTGCCGGGCTTGCCGATGACTACGGCGATCTCCAGCTCGTAGTCCAGCTCGCTCGTCAGGTGCTCCGGGTAGATGACCGGCTCGTCGGGGCCGACGATCGCGTCGACGTTCTGGAAGAACACGATGCCCTTGTGCATGGGGTGTGACCAGTCGACGTTCTTCGACTCGGTCTCGTGCTCACGGAAGTTGCCCGAGGTGTGGAAGAACTTCTTCGGCACGATCGGCGCGCGCAGCGTCACGTCGTCCAGCGGCAACCGCTCACCCGTCTCCAGGACCTTGCCGTCGCGCTCGAAGTACCCCCGGGTGCTGTGGACTTCGAGGGGCAGCACGAGCCGTTCCTCGAGTTCCAGTCGGCCGACCCGCCCGTTGTCGAAGGTGATCAGCTTCACGATTCCCTGCTCTCTTTCGAAGAGTGAAAGCTCGATTCATTGTGTGAACTTGAGTTGAGTATTGAAGGGGCACTGTGGGCTGTCAAGCCGTTGCCCAGGGGCTGAGAGCGGGAGGCATCGAATGCGGATGTGCTTCCCTCGCCCACAAAGACCCGCAACTGGAGGGCGAGCATCGAGTAGTAGCCGACCAGCGTCGTCAGCTCGAACACGCCTCGCTCCCCGGTCGCGGCCACGGCGTCGGCGTACTCGTTGTCGCTCACTGTGCCGTGTCGCAGCAGTGCCCTCGTCGCCCGCAGGGCAGCGCGCTCGGCCGGCTCGGTGAGTTCCGGCATCCGGCCGGCGCGCAGTGCGGCCATCTCCGATTCGGCCAGGCCGGCGCTGGTGCGGCCGACGGCTTCGTGGGCTTCTCGCTCGAAGGCGCTGCCCCAGTGGGCGGCCACCGCGAGGATCGCCATTTCCCGCACGCGGTCGCTCAGCGAGGAGCTGTAGCGCACGGCCGCGCCGAGGGCCTGCGCCGCGAGACCCACCGGAGGGCTCAACAACATGGCGTTGAAGGGGCCGCGCAGCCGCCCCTCCTGATCGGTCAGCGGGAACGCCCGCGGGCCCGAGGCCCGTGCGCCCCCGGTGATGGCCCGGTAGACCTCGGCCTGCTCCTCGTCCAGTTCACCGGGCAGCAGCCCGTCCAGTCGCACTCCCATTTCCGTCCTCCTTGCCGCCCGTGGCGGGTGACTCTGATGCCGACTTCCATACAATGAAAGTGGCAGTGCTCCTCGTAGCGCCGACCGTGCCCAGCAGACAGAAAGCGAGACCTTTCGTGCCGCGTGAAAAGCCGACCAGCTCCCCATCCGCCGACGGCTCCGCTGTGTCCAAACGCAGTTACCAGGTCGAGGCGCTGGCCAAGGGGCTGCGGCTGCTGGGGCAGTTCTCCGAACAGCGGTCGTCGATGAAGCTGACAGACATGGCCGCCGAGGCAGGGGTGCCGTTGCCGACCGCCTTCCGGATGGCCGCCACCCTGGTGACCGAGGGGTTCCTGGAGCAGCTTCCGGACGGCGCCTATCGTCCGGCCCCCAAAGTCCTCACGCTGGGCTTCGCGGCACTGCGGGGCATGGACGTCGTGGAACTCGCCGACGGACCGCTGCGCCGGCTCGCAGCGGAGACGGGACAGACGGTCAACCTGGGCACCCTGTCCGGCGACCAGGTGCTGTACCTGATCCGGCTGCGCAACAACGACCTGGTGACCGCGAACATCCAGGTGGGGTCGCGACTGCCGGCGGTCAACACCTCCATCGGAAAGGTCCTGTTGAGCGGTCTGGACGAAGCCGAGCTGGACAAGCGCCTCACCGAAGAGTCCTTCACGGGGGCGACCGGTCCCAACGCGATCCGGTCGTTGGCAGAGCTGCGGCCGGTGCTGGCGCATGTTCGCGAGCGGGGCTGGGCGGTGCAGGACGAGGAACTCGCCTACGGATTGCGCTCGGTGGCCGCGCCCCTGCGTGACTCCTCCGGTGCGGTGGTGGCCGCGGCCAATGTGGCCGTGCCCGCGATGGGATTTCCCGTCACCCGCCTGCTCGACGAACTGCGTCCACGTCTGCTGAACACCTGTCAGGAGATCACGCGGCTGCTCGGCGGAAGCTGACGGATGCGGCAGCCTGCGCTGCCGTCCTTTCCGGTCGACTCCTGGCTCAGACGAGTGTGCGGCCACCGTCCACATACAGCACCTGCCCCGTGATGAATGACGCCCGCGCCGAGGCGAGGAACAGCACGGCGCCGACGACGTCCTGCGGTGTGCCCAGACGCCCCGCCGGCACCAGACCGAGCATCTCCTCGCGCATCCCGGGCCTGGCCAGGTACTCGCGAGTCAGTTCCGTCTCCGTGTAGCCGGGGGCGACCGCGTTGACGGTCACGCCATCGGCGGCCCACTCCCGGGCCATCACCTTCACCAGCTGGTCCAGTCCGCCCTTGGTCGCCGCGTAGGGGGCATGGTGCGGATGGGCGAGCCGGGAGGAGACCGAGGAGAAGAACACCATGCTCCCGTGCTCCGCCTGACGCATCAGACGTCCCGCCGCCCGACCGGCGTAGAAGGCGCTCGACAGGTTCAGCGTGAGGATCCGTTCCCATGTCTCGTCCGGTGTGTCGACCACCGCCCGGCGGTCGTTGGTTCCCACTGCGTGCACCAGCACGTCCAGCCCGCCGAGCGCCTCCGCCGCCGCCCGGACGGCTTCCTCGCAGGCCTTCGACGCCGTGACATCGGCCGGAATCACGTGCACGTCGACGTCCGCGAGCGCCGGATCGTCCCGCAGAGCCTTGAGCTTCGCCTCGTCCACGTCCACGACGGCCAGCTGTGCCCCGGCGTCCGCGAGCCCTCGGGCGCAGGCGGCACCCAGGCCGCCGGCCCCTATGACGAGCGCACGGCTGCCCTCCATGCCCAACCAAGCCATGGCACACTCCTTCACTTCACTTTCTACTGACGAAAGCCGCTTTCAATCTGACAATAAGCCTGTAGGGGTGCGATGTCACGCCCCGCTCGCCTGGATCCGTAGCGGGTGCGGGTGCGGGTGCGGGTGCGGGTGCGTGGCGGTGCGGCGGGCCGATCAACGGACGCCCGAGTCAGACGGTGTCTCGCCCAACAGGAATGACACGAAACGGCGGTCCGGATCCCACCGGTCACGCAGGGGTCCCAGACGGGACAGAGCGTCGGCGGAGAAGTAGGCGTCCGGTCCCAGCCCGCGGGACGCCATCGAGTCCGCGCCGATCTGGCTTCCGACGGCCACCGGTTCCAGCTGCCGGGCATGGTCGGTGACCCACGCCTGCAACTGGGCGTCCTGGCTCGGATCGTCCCCCGCCGCGACCACCTCGATCAGGGTGTCGCCGAGCAGGGAGAAAGCCATGTCCGGCAGTTCGGGGACCCCCGCAAGGTTCTGCCAGTTGATGTGTGACCGGGGCGTGGGGAGCGAGGTGAGGGCTGCGTCGAGGGCCGGCACCAGGGCGGATGCCGGCGCGCTCGACATGATGTTGTCGTGCGCGTACCGGAGACCGGCCGGATACAGGTCATCGACGCCCGTGAGGTGCTGCACGCTCCCGACCGCGGTGCCGTCATCGCCCCAGATCGCCTTGTCCCGCAGAGGGGCGTTCGCGAAGAGCGCGAGCGCGTCGTCGGCCTCGCGCTCGGAGTCGGCGAAGGCCACCGTGCCCAGCAGCATCGTCGGCCCGTCCGGCGATTGGGTCACGTGCTGGGTGACACAGAGAGCCTGGTCCACGGTCGGCGCCATCTCGTGACGGATCTCGTGCAGCCAACCGAGGAGTTCACCACGCGCCGCGAGCGGGTAGTTGTGCGCGGCGGCCTTGATCACGGCCGGCTTCGGCTGCATCTCCAGGTGGAAGGCGGTCACGACGCCGAAGAACCCGGGGCCTGCGCCCCGGGCCGCCCAGTAGAGATCGCTGTTCTGCGACTCGTCGGCCCGGACCATTTCACCGTCCGCTGTGACCACGTCGACGGCCCGGACCAGACCACACCCGGGACCGTACGCACGCCAGTTCCACCCCAGGCCCCCACCCAGCAGGAAGCCCCCCACGGCCACCGTCGAACAGTGTCCGTGAGGGAAGAACAACCCCAGCGGATCCAGCGTCAGATCGAGGTCCCGTCCGATGGCCCCGGGGCCGACGACCGCGGTCCTGGCCCGGGCCTCGGCGTCGATGCTCGCAAGGCGGGACACGTCGATGAGGAGCGCGCCCTCACGAACACCCGCGGCGGAGGTGCTGTGCCCGCCGGCGCGGACGGAGACCTGGAGCCCCCGCTCCTGCGCCAGCCGTACGGCAGCCGCGACGTCGGCGGCATCCTCGGCCAGCACGATTCCGGCCGGACGTCGCGGAGGCTTACGGCCGTTCCAGACGGCGTCGCGGCGAGCTTGTTCATAGCCCTGGGCGTCGGACCAAAGCAGCTTCCGCTCCAGTTTTCCCGCGAGTGTCACATTCTTCCTTTCGATGTGGGATGCCGGGCGCTCAGGCACCGGTGAGGTGATCGAGGGCAGTCGAACCGGGTGAATGCCTCGTCCGGCGTCACGACAAAGGTTCAACAGCAGGTGCGAGACAGGCGTCAGCGGCGGAGAGTCGTGACTGTCTGGAGCAGGCTGGGTGCGACGGCGTTGACCGTGACGTCATGGCTGGCCGGCCGCCAGCACGTGTGTGAATCCGTTGCCGGCGCCCTTGGAGGAGACGTTGATCGCGAAGGTGCGTTTCCAGTGCTCGAATGTCGCGTTGGCGAAGTCGGGGAAAGGCACGACGGCCGCGTTGTTCACGAGGATGTCGACAGGACCCAGTGCGTCCCGGACCTCCCCGGCGAAGACATTCACCTGCGCTATGTCGGACACGTCGGCCGTCGCGCTGAAGAACCGTTGCCCCGTTGCTTCGACGAGCGCCTTGGCCTCTTCCGCCGGGTAGATATCGGCAACCGCGATGTCGGCGCCTTCGGACCCCAGTTTTCGGGCTATCGCCAGGCCGATTCCGGCACTTCCTCCGTCCGTCGGGCGTTTAGCCATGACACAACTCCTTTGTTCCGGTGGGCCGGAGAGGTTCGTGACGGTCGCCTGTGCGCCTTTGCGGGCGTGTGCGTTCCAGGTGCGGTACAGGCGCCGGTGGCGAGGGCCGCAGTGCCTCATCGGGCTCATCGGGCTGGTCGCCGGGCCGGGGGCTGGTTCAGCGCACCGGAACTCACCAACACGCGAACACCGGCCGGGATTCAGGTGTCTCGGAGCGCGGTATTGCAGGTCCCGATCCGCAGGCGCGTGCCGCCGTCCCGCAGGCGTATGTGCAGCGGGTGGGGGCGGTACGAGGTCTCGGGCTCGTCCCGGCGGTCGTGACTTCGCTGGGCATGGCGTCCTCCCTGTCCGTGCGGCGCTCGGCGGAGATCGGCTGCGGCCGGCCGGTCCGGGCACGCGCAATGCTGCGTGGCCCCGGCGCGGGGAGGAACAGCATCTTCCGATGATTGGAAGCGAGGTACGGGGCAGCCCGGGGCAGTCGGTGCCGGTACCCACCGGCAGCGCCTCCCGGAGGAGCCGGACCTCCTGCCAGGCTCTCCCGCTGGGGCTGCCCAGGTGAGCTACGGTCAGGGGCCGGGACTCTTCACGGCGGGGGCCAACGGCCACGCCGGGCGCGCCGGCGAGTCGGCAACTCGTGTGTCACCCGTCTGTGTCAGCGAGGCGATCACTGGTGTGGGTCGTTGGCTCGCAGCCGCGGAAAGAGCTCTGTGGCGTTGCCTCGCAGGAGGTCGCAAGTATCGCCGTCGTTCAATGAACGTCTCTCCACCAGGGCTCTCTCATACGCCCGATCCCACGGCCTGAGCAACATCCGCGCCGCAACGTCCTTCCGATACGGTTCCGCCATGTCCGATCTCGACGCTGAGCAACCGTCGGCCTCCGGCTCCCCGGAATCTTCAGCCCAGAACTTCGAACTCCGGCGTGAGCGGCTCAAGGAACGGATCTACTCGGTGATCACCATGCTCGCCGTGGTGGTCGGGCTGGCGCAGAACGCGCATACCCGGCACAGCACGGCGGCGCTGTACGTCACGGGCACCGCAGTGGGCTTGTGGCTGGCGACGTTGGTGGCCGACATGCAAGCTCACCGCGTCGTGCACCGGAGATTGGCCAACCGTCGCGAGATGCGGAACCTGCTGTCCGTCAGCAGTCCGCTGCTCAGCTGCGCCGCAGGCCCGCTCCTGATGATCGCCCTGTCCTGGGTCGGCGACGTCGACCTGTCCACCGCGCTGTGGATCGGAGTCGGCGTGGACGTCGCCTCGATGGCGGTCTGGGGCTTCGTGGGCGGGCGGGGGATGGGCGGAGGGGTACTGCCTTCGTGCGTGGCGGGGCTGCTGGACGCGGCGATCGGCTCGGGCGTGGTGATGGTCAAAGTGATCACTGGGCACTGAGTGCGGCGGCAGGATGTCCCTTGGTTGAGCGCCGACTTCAGCCGTCCATCGTGTGCGCCCGGGGGATGAGGCAATCAGTTGCCGGTCGCCTGCCGCTGCAACCGCTCGGTCGGACTGCGTGCGGCTGTCATCCATGCGGCTGCCACGTCGTCAGGGCGGCGTCGACAGTGTCGGCCACCGTTTCCCTGTCCGGCTGCGTGCCGAGCATGAGCCGCAGGAAAAGCAGCGGGCCGAGGATCCGGGAGGACAGGTCCCGGGTGTGCTCTTCGACGCCGGCGCGCAGTTCACCGCGTGCGACGGCGGCGGCGAGCGCATCCGTGAGGTGTTCGCCGGCGCGGCCCAAGATCTCGTCGCGCAGGCTTCGTACGGCCGGGTCCCGCTCCGCGCGCTCCATGACGGTAGCGATGACGGAAGCGGAGACCGGACGGTTGAGCCAGTCGGCCTGCCGCTGCAGGTAGGTCACCAGCTCGTCACGGACCGGGCCGTGGCCCAAGGCGAGCATGGGGTGGGCGGCGCTGGTCAAGGTGTCCAGGAGCAGAGCCTGTAGGTCGGGCCAGTGCCGGTAGACGGTGGCGCGCCCCACTTTGGCCCGTTCGGCGACGGCGGCGTAGGTGATGTGTCCCGGTCCTCCTTCGGCGAGGAGTTCGGTAGCGGCGGCCAAGGCGCTGGCGCGGCTGCGGCGGGCTCGGGGGTCGTCGTTCGTACGAGGCATCGGGGCACCTCTTCCTTCCGAGCAGCCTATGAGACGACTTGACTCACAGACTGGCTCTGATACATACTGTCTCACAGATGGCGGCGAACCCGCGACAGCGAGCCCCGCACGCCAGCACCCCGTGAGGCCGCAAGGAGAGAGCTCATGTCTGTGACCATGAACGAGAACGCCATCGTCCTCCGCTTCGCCGACCGTGCCACCGCCTATCAGGCGCTCAGCGACCTGAAGCACCTCAACTCCGCCACCACCGAGGTCCGTGGCGCCGTCCTGATCGAGCGCACCGAGGACGGCACCGTCCATTTCCCCGAGGGCATGGACACGGAGTCCGGACGCGGCACCGCGGTCGGCTCGCTGGTCGGTTCACTCGTCGGCATCCTCGGCGGTCCCCTCGGCCTGATGATGGGCTGGGGCATCGGTGCGCTGATAGGCGGAGGCCACGACTACAAGCGGGCCACCGAAGCGACCGAGGCCGTCGGTGCCTTCACGCCCCATGTCCCGCCCGGCGGCACCGTCATCCTGGCCGGGGTCGAGGAAGCCGACACGGAGGCTCTGGACCTTCTGGCCGCGCACTACGGCGCGACCCTGGAACGCCGCCCCGCCGACGACGTACGCGCCGAACTGAAGGCGATGGAGAAGGCGGCCGACGAGATCAGGAAGCAGGAGGCCAAGGACAAGCGCGACGGCAAGCGCGCCGAGCGCGAACGCAAGGCCGGCGAGCGGAAGAGCAAGGACGGCGCCGGCACGCCGGGGGCGAACCTTGCCCCGGCCGCCACAGACGCGGGGTAACACCCCCCTGCCCCGCAAGGTGGGAGCGGGCCGGCCAGGCCCGCTCCCACCGCGTTCATTCAGTTCCCTGCCCTTCGAATCATGTCCTGCGGAAACATCTTCGGGCGGGACGGCTGATGCGCGACGGGCCAGGACCGGCGGGTTCCTGGCGAGACCGGCCTGCCGAGCGTCAGAGGCGATGCACATCAAGAGGGCGGAACGTCGGCTCGGGGAGTGGAGCAGCTCTCAGTGGGCATGGGCGCCCGCGACGGCGCTGCAGGCCGACCTTCGGCCACCTTGGAGGGCGAGTCGGTCCGCAAAGCGTGCCGAGTCGGCCGGAGGAGGAGGGACGGCTCTGCTTGCCACGAAGTCCAGGAAGCGCCGAGCGGCGCGGCCGCTCGTGCCGTACTGGCGTGCCACCGCACCGTAGGACCGGAAGGCACCCTCATCGCTGAGCGGGGTGTTCCGCGTGGTGGAGACGTGACCGGGTTGCGGGGCCGGCACCAGGACGACGTCCATTCCAGCGGACACCAGCGCACGGAGCGTGGAGAGTTCGGTCACCTCGATCATGAGCCTGGGCGAGACCTGGGTGCGCTCCTACGCTCTGTGGGTGCTGGCGTTCGACGCCTGGACGCGTCAGTCCTTGGACGTCGCGGGTGAGCTGGTCAAGGAGAGCCTCGAACTCAAACACGGCTTCCGAATTGCCGATTCCTGAGCGGTAGACCGGCAGAACTGCACTTTTGCAGTTCACTGGACAGACCAACTCAGCCGACGGCCGAGGACTTCACGCGGACAACGCTCCAGTCGACCTCCGGGGCCGGCACCGCTGCGCGCTCCACTGCGGCGTCATGACGGAGCAGGTCGCGAGCGATCTCCCCGACGGCCCATGTGGGTGTGTTCGCGGCCAGCACCCGGCCCTCCCTGGTGATCACCACGGCCTCGCCCCCCAGGTGCTTGAGCGAGGGGATGGCGAGTTGCTCGAAGGCGGCCACGGGGACGTCGGCCCCGACGACGCCGACGAACTCACCGAGCACCGTCAACGGTCGCGTGAACGTCAGGATGTAGAGGCCGGCGCAGTGCAGATCGACGTAGGGCCCCATGACCGTGCCGTGGCCCTCGTCGCGGGGAACCACGAACCATGGCTTGAGGGTGTAGTCGTAGAAACTCTCGCTCTGCGGATCCAGGTTCAGCCGCAGGGGCCGGGCGCCCTGGTCCTCGGTCCGCTGCCACCATTCGAGGTGAAGGGGGGCGTCGGCGAGCGAGTCGGGCGCCATGACGACACCCGTGCCATTGAACCGCTCGCCCTGCTCGCGCAGCAGGGTCTGGATCGTCGGCCGCAGGGCGGTGAGGTCACTCGTCCCGGGACGCCTGTCCTTCCGGCCGATCGCGCTCAGGCGTTCGCACGCTTCGGTCTCCAGGACGGCCAGCGCCGAGAAGACGGGTTCCACCGCGTCCCGGATGGACTCACTGCACTGGACGGTGCCGGTGGCTGGGGTGCTGGTCATCAGTGTGCTCCGTCAAGGAGGGCGACGCGGGGGTGCGCCACCGGGTCAGGCATCGGTCAACCGTAGGTGTGTTCGTACCAGATGGCGAGTGCCGACAACCGTGTGCGCCTCGGCCAGGCGGCGCGCTTCCGCGGCGTCTCCGGCCATGATCGCCACCAGGATCTCGTGATGCTGGTCGGCGAAGGCCGTCGCGTCGGGCCCGTCGCCCCCCGGCAGCCACAGAAGCGGCCCGAGCTCCGCCTGCAAGCGGACCTCCAGCCGCGTCAGACGGACGGACTGCGCAGCGACGGCCACCTCGATGTGGAAGCGGGCGTCGGCCTTGCGCCGCTCCGCGGGGGATTCGGCCTTGCGCAGGGCAGTGACCAGGCGGTCCAGGCTCTTGGCGAGGTCCGAGGGGGCGCGGTCGGCCGCGAAGCGGGCTGCGGTGCCCGAGACGGCGAACTGCTCGTCGCCGAGATCGCGCAGCTCCGAGATGCCCAGTTCCCTCAGGCGGGCCAGGTGGATCCGGGTCAGGCCCTCCTCCGGGCTGCGGATGAAGCTTCCGCCGTTGCGTCCGCGCCGCGTCTCGATGAGTCCCTGCTCGCGCAGGATGGCGAGGGCCTCGCGGACCGTGCCGTTGGCGACACCGAGCTGACAGGCGAGGTCGCTTTCGCTGGGGAGCTGCTCCCCGTCTGTCATCAGCCCGATGGTGACCGCTTCAGCGATCCGGCGGACCACCATGTCCGCCCGGCCGGAGTCGCTCAGGGGTGCGAACGCGGCGCTCAACACCGGCGAGCGGCCGTCCACTGCCGCCACGGCCCCTCCTCAGTCGTCGCAGATCGGTAGCGAGAGATCGTCCCCAGGCTACCAGTCAAACCGTTGTCCTTTGAACTTCAATGTAGTAGGTTTTCGCGCACTCGACCGGCTGGACACCTGCCGGTTCTCGTCGGCCTCCCCGCAGCCCCGGTCCCGCCGCCCTCCCGCTCGCAGCGTGTTTCCCTCAAGGAGCCCGTAGATGAACGACGCCAGGCACTCCCCGCCATCCCCCGCTCAAGCGGAAGCAGACGCCGATGCCCAGCGACTTGCCACTCTCGGCTACGAGTCAGAGTTCAAGCGGGACATGAGCCTGTGGGCCAACTTCTCACTGGGCTTCACCTATCTCTCGCCGGTCGTCGGCGTCTACACACTGTTCGCGGCCTCCCTGATGGCCGGCGGGCCGCCGATGATCTGGGCGTTCGTGATCGCGGGCGTCGGCCAGCTGCTGGTGGCCCTGGTCTTCAGCGAGGTCGTCGCCCAGTTCCCGGTGGCCGGCGGGGTGTACCCGTGGGCCCGCAGGCTGTGGGGTCGCAAGTGGGGGTGGATGACCGGCTGGATCTACCTCCTCGCCCTGCTGTCCACCATCTCGGCGGTCGCCTACGGCGCCGGACCGTACGTGGCCGCGGTCTTCGGCTTCGCCTCCAGCACCAGCACGACAATTCTCTGCGCGCTGGGCCTTCTGCTGCTCGCGACGGTCATCAACTTCGGCGGCACGAAGGTGCTCTCCGCCGTCGCCGTCTTCGGATTCGTGGCCGAGATCGTCGGTGCCGTCCTGGTGGGCGGCTGGCTGCTGATCGCCGACCGCCACCACGGGCTGGGCGTGCTGTTCGACAGCTTCCAGTCTCAGGGCAGCCACTCGTACCTCTACGCCTTCGCGGCCGCCTCGCTCATCGGCGTCTTCCAGTACTACGGCTTCGAGGCGTGCGGTGACGTGGCCGAGGAGGTGCCCAACCCCGGGCGGCGCATCCCGATCTCGATGCGGCGCACCATCTACATCGGCGGTGCCGCCGCCACCGCGGTGTGCCTTGCCCTCATCCTCTCGGTCAGTGACTTCGGTGCGGTGATATCGGGCAAGGATGCCGACCCGGTGACCACCGTGCTGACGGACGCGTTCGGAAGCGGCGGTGCCCGCGCCGTCCTGGTCGTCGTCCTGCTGTCCTTCATCTCCTGCGCGATGAGCCTGCAGGCCGCCGCCAGCCGGCTGACCTACTCCTTCGCCCGTGATCAGATGATCGTCGGCAGCCGCGTGCTGTCGGCCTTCTCCGAGCGGCTGCGGGTGCCTCCGTACGCGCTGCTGCTCGCGGCCGTCCTTCCCGGGCTGATCATCGTGGGTTCCGCGTACTCTGCCGATGCTCTGGTGAAGATCATCTCCTTCTCCACGCTCGGCATCTACCTGGCCTTCCAGATGGTCGTCCTGGCGTCCCTGCGCGCGCGGCTGCGCGGCTGGCGTCCGTCCGGCGAGTACCGACTGGAGCGGTGGGGGCTTCCGGTCACGATCGGTGCCCTGGTCTACGGCGTCGTCGGGATCGTCAACATGAGCTGGCCGCGCACGCCCGGCACGCCCTGGTACGACAACTACATCGTCCTGGTCAGCGGCGCGGTCGTGGTGGGCGTGGGTGCCGTGTACATGGCCATCGCCAAACCGCACGAGCGGGGAGACGCCCCAGCGGGAGACGCACTTGCCGCGCCGGCCCCGCGGGAGACGCCCTCCCCGGCCGCCTCCGTCTGAGGCGCGTCTACTCACCGCTTCTCATCCGTCCGTCGCACGCAACGCGACGGTGACATCCGAAGGTGGAGACCAACATGTCACAAACCCTGCCCACACAGGCCCTGATCGACGGTTCATGGCTGGACGGCGGCGCGGGCACCTTCCCGGTGCACTCCCCGCAGTCCGGTGAGCTCATCGCGCAGGTGGCCCGCTGTGACGCACAGGACGCCGAGCGCGCCGTGGAGGCCGCCCGGCGGGCGCAGCCGCAGTGGGCCGCGACGCCCCTCATCGAGCGGGTCAAGATCCTGCGCCGGGTCCACGCGCTGTTCGCCGAGCGTGCCGAGGGCATCGCCCGGGTACTGACGCTGGAAATCGGCAAGACGGTCGCGGAGGCCCGTGAGGAGGTCATCGAATACTCGGCCCCCGCCTGGCAGAAGGCCGGTGAGGAGGTCCTGCGGCACCGGGGCCTGTCGTTCCCCTCCACACAGGAGCAGACGAACAACAAGCGGCTGGTCATGAACTACCGCCCGCTCGGCGTCGTCGGAGTCATCACCCCGTACAACTTCCCCACCGACATCTCCTCGATCGCGCTGGCCCACATCGTCGCCGCCGGCAACACGGCCGTCTGGAAGCCCTCGGAGTACGCACCCGTCAGCTGCAACCTCGTGGCGGAGATCTTCGCCGAGGCCGGGCTGCCGGACGGCGTGATCAACGTGGTCCACGGATTCGGCGACGTCGGGGCGGCCATCGTCGAACACCCGGGTGTCGACGGACTGTTCTTCACCGGTTCCACCGCCACCGGTGAACGCATCGCTCGTGCCGCCGCCCTGCGCCCGCACCTGCTCGAACTCGGGGGCGACGGCCCCTTCATCATCCTGTCCGACGCCGACATCGACGCCGCGGTGGAGGCGGCGGTCAACGGCTGCTTCTACTACGCGGGTCAGGTCTGCACCTCGGCGGAACGGCTTCTGGTCCACGAGGACGTCCACGACGAGTTCGTCACCAAGCTGACCGCCCGCGCCGCCCAGCTCCGGGTCGGTGACCCGGCCCTGGAGGACACCGACATGGGTCCCGTACGCAACGAGGTCACCCTACGGCGCATCGCGGAACACGTCGAGGACGCCCGGAGCAAGGGAGCGGATGTCGTGCAGTTCGGCAAGGAGGAGGGTCTCTTCTTCCCGGCCACGATCCTCACCGGTGTCACGCCGGAGATGCGCATCGCCCGTGAGGAGACCTTCGGCCCGGTCGCACCCGTCATCAAGGTCTCCTCGGTGCAGGAAGCCGTGGAGATCGCCAACTCCAGCGACCTCGGCCTGATCGCGTCCCTGTGGACACGGGACCTCGCCACCGCCTGGCGCGTGGGGGAGGCCCTGCAGCACGGCACCGTCAACGTCAACGAGACCAGCAACTACTGGGACCAGCTCGCTCCGTTCGGCGGCACCGGCAAGAGCGGCGTCGGCCGTGAACTCTCCGGCTGGTTCCTCGACACCTTCACTGAGTCCAAGCTGCTCGTCTTCGACCTGGGAGACAGCGAAGTGCGCAACGACCGCCGTGCCGAAGGCGGCTGGTAACGATGGCGAAGTTCCGTCTCGTCGCTCTTCTCTCAGCCACCGTCTGTGTGGTCCTGGCGATCGGGCTCTCCGTGGCACAGGCCGCCCCGCAGTCCCCGGGTCGGCAAGGAGGCGCCTTCACCTTCACCGTGATCGAGCACGCCGAGACCGACACGGTCGTCGACCTGGGACCGCGCGGTGACAGCATCGGGGACACACTGGCCTTCGGAAACCCCGTCTACGACACGGCAGGGAACAAGGTCGGCGGGTCCCAGGGCTCCTGTGTGCGGACCAAGGTCGGCACGGCATGGGAGTGCAGCTGGACGACGACGCTGAGCGGCGGATCGATCGTCGTCCAGGGCCCGTTCTACGACGAGGCCGACTCCACGCTCGCCGTCACCGGCGGAACGGGGAAGTGGCGTACGGCACGCGGGCAGATGCACCTGCACGCCCGCGACGCCGCGGGAAGCGCGTACGACTTCGCGTTCGCCGTCCAGCGCTGACCGGACGACTCCGGCAACGCTTTACCTCTATTTCTAAATGTCATGGATGGTGAGAGCGGTGGGCGTACCGCTTCTGTGGCTGACGCGGCGTCAGGATCTGCGCCTGCGGGTGCTGGCGGGCCGTGGCGGCCTGGGCCGTGACGTGGTCTGGGCGCACAGCATCGAACTCGCCGACCCGGCGCCGTGGTTGACCGGTGGTGAGCTGGTGCTCACCACCGGCCTCCGGCTGACGTCGGACGCGGCTGCCTGCGAGGACTATGTCGGCCGGCTGGTGAAAGCCGGGGTGGGCGCAGTCGGCTTCGGGGTCGGACTGTCCCACGAGCAGGTGCCCCAGGCTCTGATCGACCGAGCCGAGGAGGCCGGGCTGCCGCTGCTGGAGGTGCCACTGCCCACACCGTTCGTGGCCGTCACCAAGGTGGTGATGGAACGCCTGGCTCAGCAGCAGTACGAGGGTGTCGTCCAGGCGTCACGCATCCAGCCCCGGATGACCCGGGCCGCGCTGCGCGGTGGGGCTCAGGCGGTGGTGCGGGAACTGGCCGTCTCCACCCGCACATCCGTCGTTTTCCTGGACCACGAGAGCAAGGTGCGAGCGGCCCATCCGCCCGGCGTCGCAGCACCCGGGGCCGCCGTGCTCGCCGGCCTCGGCATCGCGGAGCAGACGACGACAGCGGTGAGCAGCAGTCAGGACGGTGTGACGGCCGTACAGCAGGTCCGCGTGGGACCACGTGTCCACGGCCGTCTGGTCGTGGTGGCCGAGCGGGCTCTCACGCCGGTCGACCACCTTCTGCTCGGGCACGCGGCATCGCTGGTCGCACTGGAGGCGGAGAAGCCCCTGTCGCTGCGTGACGAGCAGAACCGCGTCAACGCTCTGTTCCTGCGGTTGCTGCTGGAGGGCACCCTCGCCGCACCCCTGGCTCGGGACCATCTGACCGAGGCGGGCTTCCCCGTCCGTGACGGCATCCGTGTCCTCGCCCTGCGCGGCAGCGGCCCACGACAGTCCCTTCAGCTCGTGGGGGAGGAGATGGCCGAGCGCGGTCTGCCCCTGTTCGGCCGTGGGCACGGCGGAGGTACGGCCGTCCTGTTGCCGGCCGGTCACGCGGCCACGGCACAAACGGTTACGGACGGCGCGCGTGCGCGGCTGAGGTCGCCCCTGTGGGCCGGCCTGAGTGCCGTCCACGATCTGTCCGACGGGCCCGCGGCCCTGGCCGAGGCCCTGAACGCCGCTTCGGTGGCCCAGGCGCGCGGCAGCCTGGCCGTGGTGCCGTTCGAGTCCCTGGCCGGCCGCATGCTCACCGCCACCCCTGAGACCAGGAAGATCCTCGCGATGCTGGCCGAGACCCTGCTGGCTCCGCTCGCCGCGCACGACACCGCACACGGCACCGACCTGCTCCACTCGCTGCGCGCCTTCCTGGAGCACAACGGCCAGTGGGAGGCCGCCTCGGTGGCTCTCGGCGTGCACCGGCACACCCTGCGCAGCCGTATCGAGCGGGTGCGCAGCCTGCTCGGCGCAGACCTCGACTCGGCGCACGTGCGCGCCGAACTCCTCCTGGCGTCGTCCGCCTGGCAGGAGCCCGGTGGCAGCAACCCCACAGGCTGACCAGGGATCACGCGATTGAGGCCAGCCCCTTGGCGATGGCCTCTCCCAGGACAGCCAACCCCTCCTCCAGCAAGGCGTCCGAGATCGACAGAGGCGGCAGGAACCGCAGCACGTTGCCGTAGCTGCCCGCCGTGAGGACCAGCAGCCCGTTCTCATGGCAGCGCCTGGCCACCCGGGCGGCGAGGTCGGGAGCGGGCACCCTGTCACCCTCCGGCTCCACCAGCTCGATCGCGATCATGGCACCCCGGCCCCGGACGTCACCGATCGCCGCATACGTGTCGGCGAGCTCGCCCAGGTGTTCCAGCATGGTGGCGCCGATCTCCCGGGCCCGTTCGCGCAGGTCATGTGCCTCGATCTCCTCGAAGACACCGAGCGCCGCCTCACAGGCCACCGGGTTGCCGCTGAAGGTCCCGCCCAGACCACCTGCCGCAACAGCGTCCATCAGCTCGGCGCGGCCGGTCACCGCACCCAGCGGCAGACCACCGGCGAGTCCCTTGGCGGTCGTGATCAGATCCGGCTGGATGCCCTCGTGCTCGCAGGCGAACATCCGGCCGGTACGGGCGATGCCGGACTGGATCTCGTCCACGATCAACAGGATGCCCCGGGCCCGGCAGATATTGGCGACGCTGCGCAGAAATCCCGGAGCCGGGACGACGAAGCCACCCTCGCCCTGGATCGGCTCGACCAGGACGGCGGCCACGTTCTCCGCACCCACCTGACGGTCGAGCAGATCGGCAAGCACGTACGCCGCCTCCTCGGCACACCGGGCCGGACCGGTGGGCCAGCGGTACGGGTAGGCCATGGGAGCGCGGTGGACTTCTGGCGCGAAGGGTCCGAAGCCCTGCTTGTAGGGCTTGTTCTTGGCGGTGAGGCTCATGGTGAGCAGCGTGCGTCCGTGGAAGGCGTGGTCGAAGACGACGATGCCGGGGCGGCCGGTGGCGGCGCGGGCGATCTTGACGGCGTTCTCCACGGCCTCGGCGCCGGAGTTCACCAGGATCGTGCGCTTCTCGCCGGGGATGGGCGCCAGCTCGTTCAGCTTCTCGCACACGTCCAGATACGACTCGTACGGGTTGACGAGGAAGCAGGTGTGCGTGAACCGGCGCAACTGTGCGGCCGCGCGCTCGGCCACCGCCGGGGCGGAGTTGCCGACCGTGGTCACGGCGATGCCGCTGCCGAAGTCGATGAAGGAGTTGCCGTCCACATCGACGATCACCCCGCCGCCGGCCGCCTCGACGAACACGGGCAGGGTGGCGCCGACTCCGGCGGGTACCAGGCTGCGCTGTCGGGCCAGCAGTTCACGGGAACGGGGTCCCGGGATCTCGCTCACGACGCGTCGCACCTGCGCGAGATCGGGACCGCCGACCGGCTGGGAAAGACCGGACATGAATCGTCCTCCGGGGTGTGCGGGGATGGGGAACGCCGAGCCAATCACCGCCGCGATCCCACAGCCATGGACGGAACGGAGTGCACTGGTCGCCGAGTACAGGACATCTCGTCGAGTGCGGCGCCGCCGTCCGGTCCCGAGAATGACGACCTCACAAGGTCGAGGCGCCCACGCGGCGGAAACGGACGTAGGAGAGGAAGGCCGATGCCACAGAATGCGGGCAGCAGCGCGACGGCGGGCGGGCTGTCCCGGCCCGCCCGGTCCCTGCGCCACCTGATCGCGGGGGAGTGGCGAACCGGGGACGGCGACGAACTGGTCGACGTCAACCCGGCGCGTCCCCACGAGACCGTGGCCACCGGACGACTCGTCCAGGACCGGGACCTCGACAAGGCGGTCGACGCCGCACGGGACGCCTTCCCCCGCTGGGCGGCGACCCCCCACCATGTGCGCGCCCGGATCCTGGACCGGGCCGCCGACATCCTCGACGCGCACGCCGGGCCGTGGGGCGAGGAACTGTCGTGGGAGGAGGGCAAGACCCGGGTCGAGGGCATCGGGGAGGTGCGGCGCGCCGCGGAGATCCTGCGCTACTACGCGAGCGAGGCGTCGCGCCCGGCCGGCGAGGTGTTCGCCTCGCCACGGCCGGGCGAGCAGATCCACGTGATCCACCGCCCGGTGGGTGTCATCGCCGCCGTCACCCCGTTCAACTTCCCCCTCGCGATCCCGGCCTGGAAGATCGCCCCCGCCCTGAGCTACGGCAACGTGGTGGTGTGGAAGCCTTCGGGCCTGGTGCCGCTGCTGGCGGTACGACTGGCCGAAGCCCTGGTGGAGGCCGGGCTTCCCGAGGGAGTGCTGTCGCTGCTGATCGGCGACGGCGCCCTGGGCCGCCGACTCGTCGAGCACCCGGGGGTGGACGCGGTGACGTTCACCGGGTCGACCCCCGTCGGCCGGAGTCTGATCGCGGCCTGCGGCCGGCTGGCACGCCCCGTCCAGACCGAGATGGGCGGCAAGAACGCGGCCGTCGTCCTGTCCGACGCCGACCTGGAACTGGCAGCGGGTGAGGTACTCGCCGGAGCCTTCCGTTCTGCGGGCCAGAAGTGCACCGCCACCTCCCGGCTCGTCGTGGAGGAGCCGGTCGCCGACGAGTTCTTGGCCCTCCTCACCAAGCGGGCCGCGGCCCTGCGCGTCGGCGACCCGCTGGAGGACGGCACCGATATGGGTCCTGTGGTCTCCCTCAAGGCCCGGGACACCGTTCAGCGGGCCGTGGATGCCGGGACCGCCCGCGCGGGCGTCGACCTCCTGACGGGCGGCCGACCGTACGACGACGACCGTATGACGGGAGCCTTCCTGCCGCCCACCGTGGTCGAACTGGCGGGAGACGACCCGCTGTGGCGGAAGGAACTGTTCGGCCCCGTGCTCTGCGTGCGCCGGGCCCGCGACATCCGGGAGGCGTTCGCCCTGGCCAACGACAGCGACTACGGGCTCTCGGCGGCCGTCTTCACCGACGATCTGCGGGCCGTGGCCTTCGCCACCGAAGAGGTGGACGTCGGCGTCCTCCACATCAACTCCGAGACGGCGGGCGCCGATCCGCACGTCCCCTTCGGCGGAGCGAAGCAGAGCGCGTACGGCCCCAAGGAACAGGGACGCGCGGCACGCGAGTTCTTCACCCGGACCAAGACGGTGTACGTCCGCTCCTCGGAACGGAAGGAACAGTGACCGGGGCAGGCGGCGGGCCCCTGTCCGGTGTACTGATCGCCGACTTCGGGCGTGTCCTGGCCGCCCCTTACGCCACGATGCTCCTGGCCGACCTCGGCGCCGATGTGATCAAGGTCGAGCATCCGGTCACCGGGGACGACACGCGGGCCTGGGGTCCACCTCACGCTCAGGGCGAAGCCACGTACTACTTGTCGGTGAACCGCAACAAGCGCTCCCTCGCCCTTGACCTGCGCGACGAGCGGGACCTGCGCAGGGCCACCGAGTTGGTACGCCGTGCCGACGTGCTCTTCGAGAACTTCCGGCCCGGGACCATGGACAAGTACGGGCTCGGCCACGACCGGTCCCGCGAGCTCAATCCCGGCCTCGTGTACTGCTCGGTCACCGGCTTCGGCGCCGGCGCGGGAGCCGCCCTGCCCGGTTACGACCTGCTGATCCAGGCGGTCGGCGGCCTGATGAGCGTCACCGGGCCGGCCCCCGGACAGCCGGTGAAGACGGGGGCGGCGCTCGTGGACGTCCTCACCGGACTGCACGCGACGATCGGCGTCCTGGCCGCCCTGCGCCACCGCGAGGCCACCGGGGAAGGTCAGCACGTCCAGGTCGATCTCCTCTCCTGCATGCTGTCCAGCCTGGTCAACCAGTCGGGCGGCTACGCCCTGGCCGGTCAGGTGCCGGGCATCCTGGGCAACCGCCATCCGTCGATCGCGCCGTACGAGGTGTTCCAGGCCAAGGACCGGCCCATGGTGGTGGCCGTCGGCAACGACCGGCAGTTCCACGCACTGTGCCAGGGGCTCCAGACACCGGGCCTGGCTGAGGATCCCCGCTTCGCGACCAACACCGACCGGGTGGCACACGTCGACGAACTCGCCGAGCTATTGGGGCAGTTGCTGTCGGCGCGGACCGCGACCGACTGGTTCGACCGCCTCACCCCGCTGGGTGTGCCCTGTGGCCCCGTGAACGACCTGGCCCAGGCGTTCGACCTGGCCGAACACCTGGGCCTCGACCCACGCGCCACCGTGACCGGACCGGACGACGAGCCGATGGACCTGGTGGCCAACCCCATCGGCCTGTCCAGCACCCCGCCCCGCTACGAACGCCGCCCACCCCGGCTCGGCGAGCACACCGAGGACATCACCGCCTGGCTGGACGCATGACCCGGCCTCCCCGCCAACCGCGACCGACCAACACCGCACCCAGGAGCACACGATGAGCGGCGCCAAGCCGATGAAGGACCCCCTCGACCTGATCGACCTCGCCTCCGTCCTCACCGACGAGGAGCGTGAGATCCAGACGACCGTCGCCAAGTTCCTCGCCGACCGGGTGCGCCCGCACCTCGGGGAATGGTTCGAGAACGCCCACTTCGCCCGCGAACTCGCCCCCGAACTCGGCAAGTTGGGCGTTCTCGGCATGCACCTCGACGGGTACGGCTGCGCCGGCACCAACGCCGTCAGCTACGGACTGGCCTGTCTGGAGCTGGAGGCCGCCGACTCCGGCTTCCGCAGCTTCGTCTCCGTACAGGGCTCGCTGTCGATGTTCTCCATCTGGAAATGGGGCTCGGAGGAGCAGAAGCAGGAATGGCTGCCCCGCCTCGCCGCCGGTGAGGCGATCGGCTGCTTCGGACTGACCGAGCCCGACTTCGGCAGCAATCCCTCGGACATGCGGACCAAGGCCGTCCGCGACGGCGACGACTGGATCCTCAACGGCTCCAAGATGTGGATCACCAACGGCGGCATCGCCGACGTGGCCACGGTCTGGGCGCAGACCGAGGACGGCATCCGCGGCTTCCTGGTGCCCAGAGGAACGCCGGGCTTCAGCACGCAGAACATCAAGCACAAGATGTCGTTGCGTGCCTCCATAACCTCCGAGCTGTACTTCGACAACGTGCGCCTGCCGGACACCGCCCGCCTGCCGCTCGCCCAGGGCTTGCGCGGCCCACTGGCCTGCCTGAACGAAGCCCGCTTCGGCATCCTCTTCGGCGCTGTCGGCGCTGCCCGTGACTCCCTCCAAGCCGCGCTGGAGTACGCCGACGCGCGCGTCCAGTTCGGCAAGCCGATCAGCGCCTTCCAACTCACCCAGAAGAAGCTCGCCGACATGAGCGTCTCCCTGGGCGGCGCCGCACTGCTCGCCGTGCACCTGGGCCGACTGAAGGACCAGGGCCGCATCCGCCCTGAACAGATCAGCGTCGGCAAACTCAACAACGTCCGCGAGGCCCTCGCCATCGCCCGCGAATGCCGTACCGTCCTGGGCGCCAACGGCATCTCCCTGGAGTACTCGCCCCTACGCCACGCCAACAACCTGGAATCAGTGCTCACTTACGAGGGCACCAGCGAAATCCACACCCTGGTCATCGGCCAAGCCCTGACCGGCCAGGCGGCCTACCGCTGACCGGCCCCACGCCCCGGTTCCGGACACGGCGAGCGGCTTTCCCGCGCTCGGAACCGGACCTCTTCCTGTCCGGCGGACGAGTTGGAGGATGTACTGCGGTCCGCGGACCCTGGGTCACGTACGCGCCGCGCGGAAGGACACACCGCGCGGAAGGACACAGCTCTCGGCATCGGGCTGACCGCAGCACAGAGCACCCGTGGATCCCGGCGAGGGCTCTCGCTCCGCCAGCTGGTGTCCTGGTCAACAGCCGCCTGTCCACGCCCATATGGTGATCAGCGGGAGCAGACCGATCGCGGCGAGGAAACCGGCCGTGGGCGTCAACGCCTGCCATGACCTGGTCGTGGGTATCCGGCGCAGCCGATTGATGCGTTCGGGGATCCTGCCGTCGGCGGTCCGCCGCACGGCCGGCGTGCCCGTCGCCGCGGCCAGGACGCGCGGGGCTCCGACCGCGACATCGGATCGGCAGTGCCGTGACATGCAGCCATCCGCGGCGACGGCGGGCCGGGCCAGTCCGAACAACGGCACGTGCGGGAGGCCCGCGCCAGAGACGTCGTCACGGCCGTCAACAGGTGGTGACAGCCCAGCAGATGGGCCCGTCCCTGCTCGACCACGGCGGCCCCCTCGCTCGGCGTGACCCGACTGAGCGCACCCGAGGTGATCACCACCCGGCCGCCCCGCGTGGGTACGCCGTACGCGGCAGGAGCCGCGTGTTGGGCGGCCCGGCATTCCGTGGCGCCTCCCTACACTGTTGCCGCCAGGCAGGCGTTCGCGACGAGCCGGCTCAGGGCGGGCAGGAGAGGGGCTCCACGCAGCACCTCAGCACGGCACTGCCCGCCGAATGTCGGAGCGCATGCCGGGCCCTCATGAGTACGGCGGCGGACACGCCGCCCGGGACGCGCCTTCACGGGGCAGGTACTGCTCGGGGATCGTGCGTGGCCACACCAAGGCGACGCCGCCCGACGGCAGATCCACCCGGACGTCCTCAACTCCACTGAGGCAGTGGACATCGGTGGTGGACGATGATACCCCCTGGGGGTAACGTGTCCGTGGGGCGGGAGTGTTCCCAGTTCCCTCTGAAGCCACTAACGTCCTTAGTGGCATGGTGCTTCAGGTTCCGGACGAACCAGCCGGTCGCGCACCATGAGCGGTATGACGCCGAGGAAGGAGATCGGGCGGGATGGACGCATGGCAGCCGATGCTGGTCCTTCTCGGTGTGGTCGGGGCCGGTCTGATCGCCGTGTACGGCCTGGGGCTTTGGCTGGCTGCAGCGCGAACCCCCCTCGAAACAGGTCCTTTCGCCGGAGGCCTCAAGCCGGGAGAGCACGCCGTGTCCCGGTTCCATGTGCGCTGGTACGCGGTCACCATGATTTTTCTGGCCTTCGACATGGAGATGCTGTTCATGTACCCGTGGGTGAAGGTCGTCTCGGAGGTGGGGACCACGGCCGTGGTGGAGATGTTCCTCTTCCTGGGGATCCTGTTCGCGGCGGTGGCCTACGCCTGGCGTGAGGGGGCCCTGAGGTGGACCTGAGGGGCCTTCTGAGGCGCGCCGCGATGCAGCGCCCGGCGGTGCTGGCGGTCACGCTGCCCGGAGCGACGGATGTGCGGGTGGCCGTGGAGGCGGAGGTGCGTCGGCAGGGGTGGCCGGTGGCGGGCGCCCCTGCCGACGCCGACCTCCTGATCGTCTGTGGCAGCGCGGAGCCCGGGGAGGCGGAGTGGCTGGAGGACATCAAGCGGTCGATGCCGCAACCGGCCGTGCGGATCGTTGTGCAGGAGGCCGGGCAGGTCGTACGCGCGCTCGACAGGGCGCGGAGGGATCTGACGGACACGGCGTTGATGCCGGACGAGGCCGACGCAGGCGACCGGCAGGACGCCGTGCGGGGCGAGCCCGGTGGTGATGTGCACGGAGGGGGCCACGGGCACGGTGACGATCATCGCGACGGCGCGCACCACGGCGGCCCGCAGCCCCAAGCCCCCGACGATCAAGGTCACCACAACCACCCCATGGGCCACGCCCACCGCGACCATGCGGTTCATGAGGGCCACGAGGGCCACGAGGGCCACGAAGGCCATGAGGGCCACGAAGGTCATGAGCATCACCAACCCGACGACCATGCGGCGCACATGGACCACATGGACCACATGGACCACATGGATCACCAAGGCCATGCCGGGCGTATGGACCACATGGACCATCAAGGCCATGCCGACGGCCATATGGACCACATGGGTCACGACATGCACGCCATGGGTGAGGTAGCAGGACTGCCGATGGCCGAACGGGGCGACGACCGTGACGAGTT
>Ga0136846_1231100_pt1 | contig 29335 bp, 30 predicted proteins | sample HopSoiMetagenom2_FD_96841 | JGI IMG/M metagenome (GOLD analysis project Ga0136846, IMG submission 96841) | Grasslands soil microbial communities from Hopland, California, USA - 2 Assembly 2016 (version 4) | ecosystem: Environmental > Terrestrial > Soil > Grasslands | place: USA: Hopland... | reverse complement strand
TCGCAGAGCCGGCGCACCGCGTCCCACCCGTCGCAGGGCGTCACCAAATACCGCCCGCGAATCGCGGCACGCAGGCGGTGAAGTTGTTCGGGACTCTTGAGAAGCGCCGCGACGATTCCCATTAGCGGGATTGCTGGTGACTGTAAGGCTCGCCAGAAAAGACGGTTGGCGAACGAGGTGGGTCACCCGTAGGGAATCGGGAATAGGAATCGGGAATCGGAAAAGCCGGGGACGGACGACGGGCGACGTTCCCTCTATTCCCGATTCCTATTCCCGATTCCCTACAAAAGGCGGCCCTGATCCTCGTCCCGCCGGGGGATCTGGTGGCACGCGCGGCAGCGCGCCTCGTACGACTCCGTCCCACCCACCTGGATCACCGGAGAGTCGTAGCGCGCCGGCCGGCCCTCCACGAGGCGCTGATTCCGGCTGGCGGGAGACCCGCACAGCACGCAGATGGCGTGAAGCTTGTCCACGACCTCCGCGACCGCCATGAGCTGCGGCATTGGGCCGAACGGCTCGCCGCGAAAATCCGTGTCGGTCCCGGCGATAATCACCCGACGACCTCGCGCGGCGAGGGACGTCGTGAGCTCCACGATCGCGTTGTCCAGGAACTGCGCTTCATCGATCGCGATCACCTGGGCCATCGGATCCAGGGACTGCGCGATCTGTGCAGACGAATCTACCGGCACCGCCTCGACACTTCGGCCGTCATGGCTGGAGATCGCGTGGATCCCGGCATACCGACCGTCGAGGTGCGATTTGAACACCTGCACTCGTTTCCGAGCAATCATCGCTCGCCGGACGCGCCGGATGACCTCCTCACTCTTGCCACTGAACATCACACCTGCAATGACCTCGATCCACCCTCCAGTGAGCTGAAACGCCGTCACGACTCTTCACGCCGCGGACGCTTGGCGTTTCGGACTCGTTCCCCGCGCTCGCTCCACTCATCCCGCTCGCGCGCGGCTCTCGGAACACGCCCTTCGTCGGACCGATCGCGAAATCCGCCACGGCCTCGGGGGCGATCGTCGTCACGCCGCGGGCGTCGTTCGCCCGCATCGCGGTCACGCCCGAACCCTCGGGACCCGCGTTCCCCTCCGTCTCGCGACCGATCGCCACCGAACCCGCGTCCGCCCTCGCGAGAGCCGCGTCCCGCGTCCCGGAATCCTCCCCGTCGCGCTTCACCCGGTCCGGACCGTCGCGGGCCTGCTGATTCACGCCTGCCCTCGCGACCCCCTTCGCGTGGCCGCGACGCTGGGCGCTCGTCCACACGCGCGGTGATCCGACGTCCCTTGATGGTCAGGCCATTCATCTTCTCGATCACCGCCTCGGCATCCGAGGAGGCGATCTCCGCCACGGAGTGACCATCGCGGATATCGAGCTTGCCAATCCGGTCGCTCGTTATGCCCGCTTCCCCTGCGATCGCCCCGACGAGGTCTCCCGGCCTCACCCCGTCGCGGTCACCGATGCTGATGAAGACACGGGTGAACTCTCCTGACCCGCGGTCACCACGGTCACTTTTGGCGCGAGCCCCCTCCGTGCGCTTAGGGCGTGCTTCACGCCGTTCCTCTCCACGGTCCGGAGAACGTTCCGCAGAACGTTCCGCAGAACGTTCCGCGGCTCGCGGAACCGGTCGTTCCGCATCGGCGTGTCGAGCACTCTCGTCGCTCCGGTTGCGCTCGAAGATCCGGAGCGCTGCAGCCGCGATCTCCAGCCCGTCGAACTCCGACAAGAGCGGCTCGAGCGCCATCACTTCGCGCGCCGGGAATCCAGCCTGCAACTCGGCACGAATCGCAGCGCGCACGCGCTCGTCCCGGCCACGCGCTTTCATTGCGGCTCGCGAGATGTCGAGCGGCTCCACGGCGCCCGTGGTGAGCCTTCGGAGCGCGGGTACCTGACGCGGTGCCACGAGCGCGACAACCTGCGCGGGGGCTGTGGCCTCGACCTTCGCTACGGGGTCGGCCGTGAGCGGCAGGTCGTAGAACACGACCAGCGCTGCCTGTTCCTCGATCGGTGCGCCTTCGACGCGCACGCTCGCGTCCCCCTCGAAGCCAAGTGATGCCACGGCCGCCCGTGCTTCCTCGACGGCGTTCGAGTCGCTCGCCAGCACGATCACCGACGGCGGGTCGAGGTCATCGAGCAGGCGTCGTAACGCGGCGTGTCGACCGGCCGGCGTGGTGCTGACATAGCGAATTGCCAGCGACGCCGAGCTACTCTCCTCTGCGCCGAGCTTCAACCGGCTCGCCCGACGGAGGTGCCGCTCGACCAGCGCTTCGACGTCGGGTGTAAGGTGGTCGGCGACGACGATGCGGCTTGCGTCCTTCGGGATTTCCGCGAGCACGATCTCGAGCGCCTCGCCCTCGCGCGCTTCCAGGAGCTCGTCCGCCCACGCGACGATGATCGTGCGAACGCCATCGAGCTTCACGGCTGAGCTCCGCAGTAGCGCCACGATCGTGCTGGGCGTGCCGGCGACCGCAGGCACCACACGCGATCCGAGAAGTCGCGCACCTCGACCAGCCGCGCTGATCGCCACCAACGGTGGCGCCGAGCGATCCCGCGCCGACCGGCTGACGGCCGCCATCGCGACCGCGGTGTCGGTGTCCGGTGTGATCACGAGCAGCTGCGTCGCATCTGCGCCTGCCGTGATGCGATCGAGCGCCGGTTCGAGGATGCGCGCCATCGCGAACTCGGCGTGCGGAAGCACGTGGACTGCGTGCGGGGCGGACCGTCCGACACTCGCTTCTCGTTCTGCCACTCGGGCTCCTTGCGATCGGAAGCCGCCACAGGCGGCTCGAAGGTGTATTTGCGAGCCCGAAGTATAGTCCCCTGGGGTGCGCTCTGGTCAGCGGATCACGGGCGTCACTATCTTTGCGCCACCGAAGCGGGGCGGTTGCGTTCACCAGCGTCGGACTGCAATGGATCGGTGTGCGCCGAGCGCACCCGACGTGCAGATTGGACGCTCCCGTAGTGGAGACACACCGTGAGCATTGCAGTCCGGGTCGAGCCATTGGATGGAAACCCAAGCGACGTGGAATATCGATGGGATACCGACACCGACATTCTCACGGCGAACCTGCGCACGCGCGCCGCGGGCGACGGCGCATCGGGCTCCGTCGAGATCGAAGGCAGCGACGGATCCTGGCTGATCCTCGACCTGAACGGTGGGTCCGTCCACGGCGTCGAGGTTGCCGTGTGGCCGGAGGTTCGGAAGCGCTCAGCCCTCGCCCCGCCGAGCGAAACGACCGACGGCCGCGTGATGGTCGGCGGGTCCGACAACGGTATCGCGTCGATCGAGATGAACACGGCCATGGCCGCCGAGGCGGATGACTCGGAGCGCACGATTCACTTTCGTCTTGGGCCCTCGCGGCAGACGAAAACCGTGCGGATCGCGCGCGACATTCTCATCGACGTGGACGGGAAGGATCGCATCGCAGGCGTGTGGCTTCTCGCCGTTCCTCCATTCCCGGAAGGCCAGTGATCACTACTATCGTCCTGATCAAGGCCAACCCGAAGCGGATTCCGGAAGCGGCCATGAAGCTCGCCGGCATCGACGGCGTTCAGGAGGTCTACTCCGTGTCGGGCGAGTGGGATCTGGTCGCGATCGTGAAGGTCGCGGAGTACGAGCAGATCGCGCAGGTCGTGACGGAGCGATTCCCCGAGGTCACGGCGATCGAGCGAACACAGACGCTCACGGCGTTCCGGGCGTATTCCAAGAAGGATCTCGAACAGGCCTGGGACATCGGCGTCGAGTAAGGCCAGCCGCGTCGTTCCGCCTGCCTAACGGTTCGTCGGCAGGTTTCTTTCAGCCGGGCTCGCGTCGCGTTGGACCACCTTTCCGAGTATATCGTGTCGCTGTTCGCGCCCGAGGATGAGCTGCTCGGCGCATTGCGCGAGGAGGCTGACCGTACCGGGCTGCCTCCGACGGCGATCTCGGCGGACGCCGGCCGTTTTCTTCAGGTCCTGCTGCGCTCCATCGGCGCGAAGCGCGTGCTCGAGGTCGGAACGTTAGGCGGGTATTCGGCGATCTGGATGGCGCGGGCGCTGCCGCCGGACGGGGTCGTCGTGACCCTGGAACGTGAGGCGCGGCACTCCGCGCTGGCGCGACGGTACATCACGCGCGCTGGACTTGCGTCGATTGTCGATGTCCGGCAGGGTCGCGCGCTCGACATCCTGCCGTCGCTGGATGGGCAGGAGTTCGACCTGGTCTATCTCGACGCGGACCGCGCGCCAATGGCGACGTACTATGACTGGGCGATGCGCCTCGTTCGCGTCGGGGGAATGATCGTGGCCCATAACGTTCTCCTCGGCGGTCGGGTTGCCGACCACGCGTCGCGCTCGGACGACGAGGATCTGCGTGCCGTGCGGGCCTTCAATGCCAGAGTGGCCGGCGATCACCGCGCTACGTCGATCCTCATGCCGGCGTACGACGGCTTCATCGTCGCCGTCGTGAACAGCCGTTAGGCAGGCATCCGACGTCGACTCGCCGAGACGCTGCCAGGGTCGCTATTCCGTGGCGCGTTTCGTTTTCGACAGGCACCAGCTCGACCGACCGCGAAACACCTCGCTCCACTCGCCGTTCGCGTAGCCGAGGATGGAAATGAATGTCTCGCCCGCGAACTGCCAGCCTTCGAGCACGATCTCGTCGATCCCGTCGCCATTGATGTCGAGGTGGTCGATGTACCGGCGAAACTCGGCGGTCCCGACGGGGCCCGACGCCGTGTGCCGGAACGAGGCGTGGTAGCCGTTGCCGGTGTCGTCCGCCAGGATGATGACGTGCGACGTGGCACCGTTGCGATCGCTCGGCTCCGGGTCGAGGAACGACGCCACGAGCGTGGGCGCTTTCGTCGCACCGGTATTGATAGCGGTGAAGTGGAACGCGGAGGGCCGAAGCGCTGTCGTGTCGATGCCCGAGGAGCGTGCGGCGTCAAGCGCCAGTCCACGCGCGCGCGCGTCGAGGTCCTTGGCGACCTTCAGGGCAGCCTTCGGCCTAACGACAACGCCGGACGTCGCCGCCAACGCTTCGATCGTGAAGCTCAACTTCGATTGGGTCTCCAGCGATACCGCCGACAACGGGGTAACGAGCGGACAGCTGGGCAGGGAATACAGCGGCTCGTCGGCACGCTCCCACATTCCCCGGCGTACGTGCACCTGGCCGATCTCCGCACCATCCTGGTAGAGCGGGTAGCTCTTGCCGGACCGCGTGTACATCGCATCGAACTCGTGCCAGCCACTCGACGTGAGCTCGATGGGCTTGAGCACGCCGTCGACGACTGCGCCGAGCGGAATCATGCGCGCGTCATCGCGTTCCCCGAAAAGCTGGAAGACGATGTTCGGCCGCTTCGAGAGGTCGAGGCGCGCCTCCGGCGGTGGGCCGTCAGGTTCAGGCGGACGCCCGAGCCCGAGCACTCCTTTTGTCTTGTCACACCCAGCAGCAGCTACTAGGATGCTCGCGATGAGCGCAAATCGCTTCATGAGCGGAACTTCCGCGAACGGCAAAGGTGCGACTCGGGGGCTCAGCACGCGTCGCGCGCGCGAGCATCCAAGCCGTCTTGCTGCATCGGTCATCGGGCGCGAAACGTGACAACGACCGCGACCATGGCCGACGCGCGATTTCGCGATGCGCAACGGCTCTTCCAGCATGACGCCGCCGCACTTCGCGATCTCGGTCCTACGCTTGAGACGACCGTCACCCCGCCCGAGCCACCTCGCGTCGTTCAGTCCGATGTGATCGAAAGCACAACGGTGCGCGCGCACCGGATTGTAGACCCGCCGAGCGTTGGCTTCGACGCGTTTCTCGACGGCGCGCAGGAGAGCAAGGTCATTCACTATGCCGACGGCGTACCAATCGTATTCGGTCGTATCGCGGCCGTGGTGCGCCAGCGCGTGCTGCGTCGCATGGTCACGTGGAAGCGACCGCTGTGTCGCTCGCGGCTCTACGTACCGCGGGACCTTGTGCCGCCCACCCTCTGGATGCGTGCCGTCGACGCGGGTTTCGAGCTCGTCGACACGAGCGACCGCCGGACGGATGCTGGCTGGACGGCCGACGACCCACACCCCTTCGTGCTGGCGCAGCGTGCACTCGACGCGGTGAAACGGGATCGCGAGGCGGCCGAGCGCCAGCTCGCGGAAGAATGGTGCGCGACCCAGCAGGACCGGTTGTTCATCGACGGCAGCATTGCAACGAGCGACCGAGTAGCCGCGGCCCCCAACGCGATCGGGATCATCAAGAGCCATCGGACGCTCTACGTTGCCGGCGCGGCGATGCGGGTCGTGCAATCGCTGCCGGTCAACCATCGCTCGAGCGTGATTCGCGTCGAGGCCTATCACCGCACGTCGGTCGCGAGCTGGTACCTGCGAATCCGCGACTCTGTCGGTCAGGACCCCATGTGGGGGCTGCTGCGCGTAGAGACCGCGCTGCCGGACATCGCTGCATCGCCCCAGGCGATCGCCGATCACGCGACCGTGATCTCGCGCTGGATTCTGGCCGAGCTCATGCCGCTATCGCTCCCCGACTCCCGCTGGGACAAGATGGTGTACGGGATCCGGGACTGCGAAGAGTTCCTGAGGAGCCTGCGGGCATAACAGCGGTACGAGCGATAGTTTTGTCCGAGCTCTGTTGCCCCTGGGCGCCAGTCGACTTACCCCAGCCCCAGCGTCCGCCGTCGTGACAGCTCCTCTGGATTCTGCCGCACCCCTTGGCCGCGTGGTGGCGACCGAGCGCCGCCCGAATACACCACACGAGTTCCATTTCTGGACCGCGCTCGCATCCCCAGTGGGCATCGGGACGATCGTGCGAGTGGATGGCCGCCCGGTCGATGGGCTGATCCCGCACATTTACGGGATCGTCGTCGAAGGGTTCAGCTACACGGACCTGATGTCGCCGCTGCACGACGTCATTGGCCACGACGGCACACCGGAGAGCGCGGGACACGCGCCGACGGATCGCGCGGAAATTCGGCTCTACACTGCGGCGGTACTTCGCCAGATCCCCGATGAGCCACTGCAGCCCGTGCCAATGGGCCAGGTCTTTCTCGCGACTGAAGACGACGTGGCCGTCGCGCTGCGGATGGATGGCTATCTGCGCGAGGGGAATCGAACGGGAATTCCGATCGGCGTGTATCGCGCTGGTGGCACCGACTCGGCCATCTACCTCGATGCGGATTTCCTCGTCGGTCCCGAGGCCGCGCATCTGAACATCACCGGCGTCTCCGGGCTCGCGACGAAGACGTCGGCCGTCGAGTGGATGCTGTCATCGATCTTCGCACACTTCCCGGCCGGCAAGGGGTCCGTAGCCGCCGTGTGCTTCAACGTCAAAGGGCCCGACCTGTGTTTCCTCGATCAGGCCGGGACGCTGGACGATCGCGACCGCGAGCTCTACGAGAAACTCGGAGTGCCGGCCGCGCCGTTCGCGAACGTGCACTACTACGCGCCATACAACGCAAAGGGTTTTTCGCTCAACACGCTCCGCTCGAATGAAGCGCTGCTTCACAACGTCACCCCGCTGACGTGGGGACTCCGCGAGGTAATGCGGTTCGCGGAAGTTCTGCTCAATAAGGATGATGTCGATGCAAAGGCCGACGCACTCATCGACTTCATCGCCGAGCGCGTGCTCGACAAGGATTTCTCCGACGAGCGACTGGGCCCCACGCGCTATCGGGTGCAGTCGTTCGCGGACCTGGACAAGTGGTTCCGTGACGTGCTCCGCGCGATGGAAGCCGCAGACGACCAGAGCTGGCGTACGCATCACGTCGCGACGATCCGCAAAGTGCGGAACCGCCTGTCGAACATCTCCACCCGCTGCGCCGGTCTCGTCACCGACGACGGCACGGTGAGCGACCTGCCGTTCGGCAACTTCGAGGACCGTGCGGTGTACGTGGTGGACGTCGCGAACCTGGAAGAAGACGCGCAGGACCTGATCTTCGCCCGCGTCGTCTCGAAGCTCCGCGAGCACCTCGAGCGTCGCGATCTGGGCGTGAAGCACGTCATCGTGTTCGTCGATGAGCTGAACAAGTACGCGCCGAGCGACGGGCAGGACACGTACGTGCGGAAGATGCTGCTCGACATCGCGGAGCGTGGCCGGTATCTCGGCCTGGTGCTGTTCAGCGCGCAGCAGTTTCGCTCGCAGGTGCACCGCCGCGTCGTGGGCAATTCCGGGACGGCGCTGTACGGCCGCATGGATGCGGACGAGTTGGCGACGCCAGGGTACCTCGTGTTGAGTCCGGCGACGAAGACGAAGCTGGCGACGTTGGAGAAAGGACAGCTGATGGTTCGACATCCGCATTTCACGCAACCGATCTTCGTACGCTTCCCACGGCCAGCCGTCATGCTGGGCCGTGATGGCGCCGAGCGCTTCCCGCAGGCGGCGGAGGTGACGCTCGAGCATGCCGTCGTGCGATCGCTCCGGCAGCTCGACCCCGGTATCACGTTAGGCTGGGTGAAGGACGTGATCGCGATTGCGACCGAGGAGGAAGTCATTCGCGCGCGCAACGCGACGTTGCACACGCGTCCCGACGACGTGAAGACATTTTTCGCGTCGCAGTTTCGTCGCATCGTGGCGCCCCGCCAGCCAGCCAGAGCCTCGACGCCGCCGCTCCGCACCACGCCGGCGGATGATCCGTACGGATTCTGAGCAGCGACCGTCTCGCCATGCACGCCCGGGTCGTATTGCTGGCCGTGTGCTCCGCGGTTGCCGCGTCGGTTGCGCGCGCCCAGTCGCAACCGATCGCGCTTCGAATCGAGCCGCCAGTTGGCGAGACGGTGCGCATGCGGCTCGATCAGCGCGTGGAGATGTCAGGCACCACGCGCATGAGCGCCGGCGATTCGACCGCGACCGTCGTCTCCACGCTGCTCGTCATCTCGCGAACGTTCGTCGAGCGTCGTGATCGCGACGCGAGCGTGGTGCTCGCCTCCACCGACTCCGTCGCGGCGTCGAGCACCGGAGCCGATTCGCAGTCGGTCGGCGTCGAGACACGCCGAGCACTGCAGGGCAAGCAGGTACGGCTTCGCATCTCACCTGACGGAGCGACGGAGCTGGCCGGCGGCGACGTTGCCGGGAACAGCGATCTCAACGCGCTGTTCGCGCAGATGCCGGCCACGCTTCCGAGCACACCCGTCGCGGTCGGTCAGAACTGGTCGCGCACGATGGTAGCCCCTATGGGAGCAGGGACGCCGACCGGCGGAGGTAAGCTCGAGGCGACCTTCCGGCTCGACTCACTCTCACGCAACGGAGACAAGGCATTCGTGTCGCTCGTGGGGGTGCTGAGCAGGCCGCCATCCGGGAAGGACGGATGGGCGACCCTGACGATGTCGGGCTCCGTCACCGGGAGCCTGGTCATCGATCGCCGATTGCGCTGGATCAGCGATGCCCGGATGACCTACACGGTCCGTTCGACGGTCTCGCCGAGTTCCGGAAGCACCAGTGCGGCCATGCGATTCCGGATGAAGGTCACGCAGTGGGTTCGGGCGATCCCGTGATGGTATCGTAACGCGTTCCGCGGCCTATATTTGGGACCATGCGGCTGATCCACATATCCGATCTGCACCTGGGCTTCCGCCAGTACCAGCGGCAGACGCCCACCGGGATCAATCAGCGCGAGGCGGACGTTGCCGCCGCGTTCAAGCGGGCAATCGACAAGATCATCTCGATCGCGCCCGAGATTGTGCTGATCGCTGGCGACGTCTTTCACACGGTCCGGCCTACGAACACCGCGATCGTTCATGCGTTTTCGCAGTTCAGCCGCCTACGGCAGGAACTGCCCGACTCGATCGTGGTGATCATCGCCGGCAACCACGACTCACCGCGCGCGTCCGAGACGGGCTGCATCCTCCGGTTGTTCTCCCCGCTCGGGATTCACGTGGTGCACGGCGAGGCGGAGCGCCTAACGTTTCCGGATCGCGATCTCTCTATTCTCGCCGTGCCCGACGCGCTGCGTGGCGATCACCCTGTGCTCGAGCCCGACTCGGCATTCACGCACAACATTCTCGTGATCCACTGCGAGATCACCGGAATGCTGGCGGCGACCGCTGCGGCGCCGGAGCGGACGGTTGTGGAAGTGAGCCCCGAGGAGATCGGACCGGCCCGCTGGAACTACGTTGCCCTCGGGCACTACCACGTGTACCGCCAACTCGCGCCGAACATGTACTACGCGGGCTCCATGGAGTACACGAGCCCGAACGTGTGGGGCGAGCTGGGCGAGGAGCGCGCGGTCAAGCTGCCGGGGAAGGGCATGATCGAGTACGACCTCGCGACGAACAAGCGGAAGTTCCACTTCCTGCCGTCGAGCCGGCCCATCATCGACCTCCCATCGATCTCGGCGCGCGGTATGTCGTCGGCCGACGTGGACGCCGCGATTCAGGCCGGGGTCGAGCGCGTGAGCGGAGGGATCGACGACAAGGTCATTCGTCAGGTCGTTCGCGATGTCCCACGGCACATCGCGCGAGAGCTCGACCACAAGGCGTTGCGAGACCTCAAGCGGCGAGCGCTGCACTACCACCTCGACACACGACGCCCGGAGATCATCCGTGCCGTCGCCAGCGGTGGCCCGGGACGACGGCCGTCGCTCGCCGACACGGTTCGGGACCATCTCCAGCGACGTGTGATGACGAGTGACATCGACCGCGAACGGCTCGTGACGCTGGGACTCGATTACCTTCGGGAAGCCGAGGCGCTCGAGGCCGCGGTACCTTTCAACTCCGTCGGGACGACCGAGTGAAGCTGCACCGGCTTCAGCTGCAGAACTTCCGCCAGCACGCGGACTCTGTGCTCACGTTCCAGACCGGGTTGACCGGCGTCATCGGGTCGAACGGGTCCGGCAAGACGACGATTCTCGAAGCGATCGCGTGGGCGCTGTACGGCAACTCGGCCACGCGCGGGACGCGCGACTCGATCCGGTTCTCTCGCGCCGCACCGCGCTCCCCGGTTCGCGTCGAGCTGGACTTCGAGCTTGCCGGACACCGATACCGCATCGTTAGGCGCCTCACCGACGCCGAGCTGTACCTCGACGGCGCCGGGCAGCCGATCGCCAATTCGATCACCGGCGTCAACGAGCTGCTGCAGCGGCGGCTCGGCATGTCGCGCTCGGAGTTCTTCAACACGTACTTCACCGGCCAGAAAGAGCTCAACGTGATGGCGGCCATGGGGCCGTCGGAGCGCGCGCAGTTCCTCTCCCGGGTGCTCGGCTACGAGAAGCTGCGGTCGGCGCAGACGCTCGTACGCGACCGTCGCCGGATCATTGCGGCCGAGGCGGCCGGCTTGCGCGCGGGGATGCCTGACGCGGAAGCTGTCGCGCGGTTGCTCGCGGATTCCGAGCATCGGCTCGCGGTCGCGCGTCAGGCCGCCGCGGCGGCGGACCGCGCGCGTCACGAGCGCGAAGCCACGCTGGCTGAGCTCACGCCGCGCTGGGAGCGCGCGCAAAAGGAACGTGATCGTCTGCAGGAGCTGCTCGGCGAGCTTCGCGTTGCCGAGACGGAGGAAGCTGCCCTCGCGCGTGAGGCGGACCGTATTGCGCGCGAGCACGCCGCTGTCGCTGCCGCACGCTCGGAGCTGGAGGCGCTCGCGACGGAGCTCCAGCCACTCAGTGAAGTCGCCGAGGAGTTCCAACGGTACGAGCGGCTCGCTCGCGAAGAGGGGCGTCGCCAGACGCTCGTGGAAAACGAGCGACTGTTGGTCGACGAGCTGACGCGCCTCCGCGAACGCCGCGCACGCATCTTCAACGCGCCGGTGATGGAGGAGGAAGCCACCATTGCCGTGGAGGCAAAGCGCAAGGAGCTCGAGGAGAGTCTTGGGGCCCTCGAGGCGCGACGAACCGAGTGGGTGCGCGACCGCCAGGAGGCGGAGACGAAGCGCGACGCACTGCGACGCCAATACGCCGAGCTCAAGACGCAGCGCGATCGTATCGTCGACTTGGGTGAGGACGGGACCTGCCCGGTCTGCACGCGGCCGCTCGACCAGCATTTCCGTGGCGTTCTCGAACACTTCGACGATCAGCTCGAGACGATCGCGGTCGACGGCAAGTTCTACAACACGCGGCTCGATCAGCTCGAGGAGATGCCTGACGAGATCAAGGCGCTCGATGAAGCACGTCGTGCGTTGACCGCGGAAGTCGGCACGCTGGAGCGGCGACTGGCGAAGGTGCAGGCTGCGGTTCAGGAGTTGACCCAGCTCACGAAGGACATTGGTGCGAAGGAACAGCGGCACGAATCAGTGCGGCGCGATCTCGCTGCCATTCCTCCCGGCTACGATGGTGCGAGGCACGCCGCGCTGCGCCGGGAGGTCGAGCGACTCATGCCGCTCAATGATCGCGCGACGCGTTTGAGCGCGCAGATCGATCGCGAGCCACAGCTCGACCACGATCGCCAGCACGTGACTGAGTCGTTAGGCGCGCTGCGCGAACGCCTCGCGTCGCTTCGCGAGCGGACCCGAACCATCCCGTTCTCGGAGTCCGAATTCGGGTCACTCCGCACCGCGTTCGAGACCGCCGCTGCCGAAGCGCGTGCGGCCGACGTCGGCGCGGCAAAGGCGCAAGGTGACGCCAATGCCGCGCGGCTCGCGCTCGACAGTGCGGAGCGGTCGCGGCGCGAGCTCGACCGCATTCAGGCGACGCTCGATGGCCTCCAGGTCGATCGCCGGTTGCACGACGAGCTCGATCGCGCGTACTCCGATCTCCGCACGGACCTCAACTTCCAGCTGCGCCCCGAGCTGTCGGAGCTCGCCAGCGCTTTCCTCCACGACCTCACGGACGCGCGGTACTCGGAGCTCGAGCTCGACGACAACTACAACGTCCTGGTGTTGGAGGACGGCATCCCGAAGCCGGTGATCTCCGGCGGTGAAGAGGACCTCGCGAACCTCGTGTTGCGGCTTGCGATCTCCCAGATGATCGCCGAGCGCGCGGGTCAGCAGTTCTCGCTACTCGTGCTCGACGAGGTCTTCGGCTCGCTCGATGAATCGCGACGCAACAACGTCGTGGAGCTGCTCCGGCGTTTGCAGGACCGCTTCGAGCAGGTCATCCTCATCACGCACATCGAATCCGTGCGCGAGGGTCTCGATCAGATCATCAACGTGCGTTACGATGAGGAGACGGGCGCGTCGGTCGTGACGCAGACTGACCAGGCGGTGCTCGAGCTGCCGAGCTCTGATTCGGGCGAGCAGGGTGACGACGCGTACGAAGAGTTCGAGGCCACGGGGTGATGGCGACCGCACGCGATTGGAAAACCGCCCGTCACGCTGACGGACCACACCCGGTCCGCCTGAGCGACATCCCTGGGCTGAATCAGGTATTCAGCGACGCGTTCACCGAGCGTTACCGGCGCGACGGGATGGTCGGCGTCCGCGTGCCCTTTCTGAATCCGGCGATCTGGCGTTATGCGATCGAGGACGCGGGCTCCGGCGCCATGGCGTGGCGCGGAGAGCGCGACGAGATCGTGGCGTTCAACATCGCGCATCGCTCGGGCATCGAAGGATGGATGGGGCCACTCGCCGTTCGTCCGGAGTGGCAGGGCGGGGGGCTCGGGAAAGAGATCGTTCGCGCCGGCATCGCCTGGCTGGCGGACGACGTGACACGCGTGATCGGGCTCGAAACGATGCCGCGGACGATGGACAACATCGGCTTCTATTCCGGCCTCGGCTTTCTGCCGGCGCGTCTCACGGTCACGCTGACTCTCGATGCGGCCAGCGGCGATGGCGCGCCGCTCCTCTACGGCCGGCTCGCCTCGCGCGAGAAGGACGACGTGCTGAGCGAGTGCCTAACGCTGGCGCACGGCATGGTGGCCGGCTACGACTACACGCGCGAGATCGCGCTGACGGATTCCCTGTCCCTGGGCGATACGCTGCTCGTGCGCGAGGCGGGGCGTCTCGTGGCGTTCGCGCTGTGTCACACGGCGCCCCTCGTGGAGGGGCGAACGCGCGAGGAACTGCGCGTGCTCAAGCTGGTCGTGAGTGATCCGTCGTGGTTCGAGCGGTCCTGCCGTGCGCTCATGGACTACGCGCGACGGAGCGGCACTCGGCGGGTCGCGTTCCGGGTGCAGGGGGAGTACGTCGACGCGTACGCGCGGCTCGTGGCGATGGGTGCGCGTGTTCGGTGGACGGATCTCCGGATGACTTTGGCGGGATATCCGGAGCCGAAAGCGGAACGTGGTGTCGTCCTGTCGAACTGGGAGATCTGACCGCGCCGTTGTTCAGCGCCTGGACGCCCGCCGCTCCGTCCAACAGGTTTGAGCTCGATTCCGGGCCGGAGCGGCGCTTGGAAGCGACTCGACAAGCCGTCAGTTGCCTCGCGACAGCCTTCAGAGTCCAATCAGCACCGCAACTAGACGCACCCGGACGCAACTCCATGGGCGATTTCGCTGGCTGGATCACTCAGTTTTCGCGTGAGGCCCTCGAGGGGGACAATCGCGCGCTCCTCGGGCTGGCACTGGTGGGCATATTCGTCGGGTTTGCCCTCACTCGGCGGAAGCTCTCGGGCTGGATGCTCGTGCCGATCATTGCCGGGGCGATCTGGTACGGCTTGATTCGCTGGGTTCAGATCAAGAACGGCTAGCGCATCGCAGCACGTTAGGTCGCACGCGACTAGAACACCGGCCTGAACTTTTTCCGGGCCTCGCGGTGCGAAGATTTGCGACCTACATCACAGTATCAGCACGTCTCACCCGACATATTGACCGGGTTGCGGACACCTCTACGGCGGGATCAGGCCGTGTCCGATCAGGATTGGCCGCGGGGAAACCCGTACAACGATCGGCACACGCACCTCAACCGACGGGCCAAGGCCGGCGGGTCATCGCCACCCCGCCGTAGGGAACACCGCCCGACGACACGACCCGGGGCCAACCGGCCTCGTCCAACGGACCGACCACTGGCATTCGCATACCTGCGAACATTCGGTTTGGGGGTCGTCGCCCTGCCGTGAAGGCGAACGGACGATGTGTACGAACGACAACGGGGGCTCACAGCCGTAGTGAGCCCTCGTTGCGTTTCCTACCCCCGAGTCGCCACAATCACCGTCACACCTAACGACGGAATATCCTCCACGGGCGCGCCGTGCCGCTCGACGCGGGCGTTCGCACGATTGAGCTCGACCGCCGGCATGTCAGCACGAACGTTGATCGGGACGCTCCACGTGAACCAGTTGCCCTTCCACTGGTACGGCTGCCGTGTGCTGACGACGTAATCCCCGACGGGAAGGAGCACGGTAATGACCCCCGCCTCATCCGTGTGCGCGATCACGGTATCGGCGCCCAGGCGCGTGAAGGCCAACGCGACGTCACGCGCTGGTGAGTACGGTGTCTCGGCGTCCGCGAGCGTCACGTTGACTCGCACGGCAATGCGGTTGCCGATCACCACTCCGGGATCTGCGCGCACCTGCGCCAAGACGGGCGCGGCGGCGAGCAACGTGGCGATCAGGCTTATGCCGATCGTGCGCATCGTGAATCCAGGGTTCAATAGCCCTCCGCGGCCATGATGGCGTGGGGCAAACATCGCCGCAACCCTCGGGACGTTACAGCGTGGCGCTCGGCGGGTTCCGTGGGTCGGTGTCGGGTGGTGCCGCGGACGGCCTCCGCGTCACCAGAACCAGCACCGCGAACAACGTGATGGCGGTCAGCGCAAACACCAGCGCGAATATCCAGTCGGCCGGTCCCGAGTGACCAGTGAGCTCCACGCCGTATTTGGCCTCGAGCCGACCGAGGAGCGGATTCATCATGACGGTGCCGGTGAACGCGAGAGGAAACGACACGACTGCCGAGACGAGCCCCAGAGCGATCAGGCGGAACGCGACGCGCAAGGCCTTCCGCTGTGCCTCAGGGCGCGCCACAATCACCTCCCGCGAAGTCAACCCTCGATCCGGTCATCGCTTGATTCTTTCCGTTCGCGTGCCCACATCGCAGCCACCAGAGCGTCCGGGGCAGATTCTCCGCGAGGAGTTCATCAAGACGGGTCGCCTTACGCAAGCGGCGCTCGCGCAGCGCATGGGCGTCCCGATCGCCAAAGTGCGCGGGATCCTCAGCGGCGAAGAGGGCATCACTGCCGAAACCGCGCTGCAGTTGGAAGCGGCGCTTGGTGTCGAGGCGGAGTTCTGGATCCGGGCCCAGTTCGTCTGGGATTGCTACCGGCTGCGCGAGGTGGAGCGTCGCACGGCGGTGCTGGAGCACGAAGGGAAGGCGAAGCGCCCGAAATCCTGACGCCGGCCGCCTGCCTAACGCTGGTCGTTCGCCGGTGCGCGGCCGCCATCCCCGTGATCCCATAGAACGCCTCGATCGCCCACACGATCATGCGGACTCGGCTGATCTACGCGGGCATGTCGCCGGATGTGGCGTTCAACGCTTCTTGGTCGTCGTATCCACGCCGGGCGTTCCACGAACGACGATGCGGTAGATGATGAGAAAGACGCCGACGCTCAGCAGGAGATGGATCCAGCCTGGCGCTTCGAATGCGAATGTTCCGATCGCCCAGACGACGAGCATTGCGACGCCGGCGAGAATACCGATATCCATGAGTTGACCGCGTTCCGATCAGTCGGTAGGTTGGGTGAACCAAAACGCCCAAGGAATCGCGTTAAGCAATTCGCTTAGGGGCGAAGAGACTACCGTTTTTGAGCCAACAAGTCCACCGAGCGGGTTCGATAGCCGTGTTGACGTCATGCCCCAGTGCGGGGAAGGCGGGAGGCACGGTGAGGACCTTATGTATTCGACTGGGCTTCAAAAAACCCTCTTCGTTCCACCTTTGAAAGCCCCGCGGCCCGCCGCGGGGCTTTCTCGCGTTCCGGCCGGCAACTTACGGACCCGAACGCGCTGACTCAAGCGACCGCCAGCTCTGTTAGCGCGCGGCATGCCTTCGCCTTCGATCACCACGATGCCGATCGTTACTGTCACGCGACGGCTCCGCTTCAATGCGGCGCACCGCCTGCACAATCCCGCACTCTCCGACGAGGAAAACGCCGCCGTCTTCGGCAAGTGCAACAATCCGAATTGGCACGGTCACAATTACATCCTCGAGGTTGCGGTCGAAGGGCCCGTCGATGAGCGAACGGGGTACGTGATCGACCTCAGTAAGCTCAAGTCGATCGTCCAGCACGAAGTAATCGACCGCGTCGACCATCGCAACCTGAACATCGACGTCGAGTTCATGCGCGGCGTGAATCCCACCGCCGAGAACATTGTCGTGGCCTGCTGGCGCGTGCTGGAACGCCACGTCGCGCCCGGCCGGCTCCGCCGCCTGCGGCTCTGGGAAACCGACAACAACTACGTCGAATACGAAGGTGCCTGACGCTCGGGCGGCGCTGGGACGCCTAACGGGTACCACGGCGGTGGTCACCGGGGCATCGCGCGGCATCGGGCTGGCGATCGCTCGCCAGTTGCACGAGACAGGCGCCCGCGTGGCCATGATCGCGCGCACCACCGCCGCGCTTCGAGCCGAGGCGGAGTCGCTCGGCGCGCGCGCCCTGCCAGTCACGTGCGATCTCGCGAATGCTGCTGCGGTCGCCGATGCCGTTGCCGCCATCACCGATGCGTTTGGCGGTGCGCCCGATGTGCTCGTGAACAACGCGGGAGCATTTGCGCTCACAGCCGTCGACGCAATCGCGCCGGAAGACTTCACGGCCGCGCTGGACATCAACCTCGTCGCGCCGTTTCGGCTCATCCACGCGTTTCTGCCATCGATGAAAGCACGTCGTGCGGGCCACATCGTGACGATCGGATCGGTTGCAGACCGGGCGATCTTCCCCGGCAACGCAAGCTACGCACCGAGCAAGTACGGGGCGCGCGCTCTGCACGAGGTGCTCAGGCTCGAGACACGCGGCTCGGGCGTTCGCGCCACGCTCGTATCGCCTGGTCAGGTAGACACGCCGCTCTGGGACGAGGTCGACCCTGACAACCGCGCGGGCTTCACGCCGCGCGCGCAGATGCTGCGACCGGAGGCCGTCGCCGAGGCGGTCCTGTACGCGCTCACGCAGCCTGCGGAGGTGAATGTGGACGAGCTGCGATTGTCTCGCAGCTAGCGCCTAACGCCCAACTGCAGCGCAACGGGCGGCGACGCCACGACAGTTCGCTCCGCTACCCACACCCGATCATCGCGAGCGAGCACCTCCACGCCGTCCGGCACCGCCGCGTCTGACGGGGCGACCAGACGCCCGCGGCTTCGCAGCAGTAGCGCGGTAGACGACAGCAAAGACGGCAATGCGGCGCTGCCATCGACCGCGACGCCGCGAAGGGCGGCAGGGCCGAACGGGAGGCGGTCATCCACCACGATGGACGACACTTCCTGAGCACTGGCCTCACTCCCCCGCGCGTTCAGCACGACGACGTGCGCCACCCCGAGCTCGGCCACCGCGTCAGCGTACGCCGCCCACGACCCGCCTAACACGACGATTCCGCCGGGTTGGCTCAGGTCCAGCAGCGCCGCGGCGCGGGTCAGGTGCACCGGATCGGCGTCGGCGACGAGCGTCGTTAGGTCCCTGTCCGCCTCGTCCGGCTGGCGCTTCGAAAACGACGCCGTGCCGTTGCGGACGGCGTACGTGCGCCGACAAACCGGACATCCCAGCACGCCGTCAATGAGGTGGCGGCCGTCCATGCGGCTGGCGGCCGCGACCAGCCACGTCTCGTCGTGTGGCTCGAGACACCGCAGAGAGTCCACCAGCTCGATGAACATCGTGAGACGCGGTCGGTGTGCGGCCGGCGTCAGTCGGTGTAGAGACCGTCAATGACGGCCTTGTAGTTTCGATCGATGACCCGGCGCTTGACCTTGAGCGTCGGCGTGAGCTCGCCGGAGTCCACCGAGAAGTCATGCTCGAGCAGGGCGATCTTTTTCGGCACCTCGAAGTGCGCGAGTCCCTCGAACCTCGATTGCACTTCCTTCTCCATCTTCGCGTGCACCGTGGGCATCGCGAGCAGCTGCGCGCGTTCGGTCCACAACAGGTTCTCGACCTTCGCCCACTTCTCGAGGTTGTCCCAGTTCGGCACGACGAGCAGCACCGGGAACTTTCGCTTGTCGCCAATCATCACCGCCTGGCTCACGTACTTGTTCGTCTTGACCGCGTTCTCGATCGGCTGCGGCGCGATGTTCTTGCCGCCGGCCGTGACGATGATGTCCTTCTTGCGGTCGGTGATGCGAATGAAGTCGTCCTCGATGAGGCCGATGTCACCGGTTTTGAACCAGCCCTCGTCGTCGATCGTGTCGCGGGTCGCGTCGGGCTTGTTGTAGTACCCCTGCATGACGTGCGGGCCGCGCGTCAGGATCTCGCCGTCCTCCGCGATCTTCACCTCCACGCCGTCGATCGGCTTGCCGATCGTCCCGATGCGGAAATTGTCCGGGGTATTCACGCCGATCACGGGCGACGTTTCGGTGAGCCCGTATCCCTCGAGAATGACGAGGCCCGCGGCGTAGAAGAATTTGTTGATCTCGGGGGCGAGCGGTGCCCCGCCGGAGACGAAGTATCGCAAACGCCCGCCGGTGCGCGCCTTGAGCTTCGAAAACACGAGCTTCTGCGCGATGCCGTACTTGAGCGCCAACAGTCCCTGCGGCTCACGCCCCGCGAGCTTCTCGTCCGCCCATCGATCGGCGACGCCGCGCGCCCAGAAGAAAATGCGCTGTTTCACGGCGCCGCCGGCGAGCGCGTTCTCGAGTACGCGCGCATACATCTTCTCGTACAGACGAGGGACGGAGATGGCGATCGTCGGACGCACCTGCGTCATGGCCAGCGGCACGAGGTCGAACGAGTCGACGTACGCGATGCTGGTGCCGGTCGCGAGAAACCAGTAGTCACCCATCCGCTGCAGGATGTGCGACAGCGGCAGGAAGCTGAGCGACACGTCGTCGCCGCGCATGACGAGCGCGGTCCGCGTCGCCGCGACGTTCGAGTAGATGTTGTCGTGCGACAGCATCACGCCTTTCGGCTCACCCGTCGTGCCGGACGTGTAGATGATGGTCGCCAGGTCGTTAGGCCTCACCCGCAGCGCCTCGGCGCGGAACTCCGCGGTACGCGCCGGAGAGTCGCCTGTCGCGCCGCTGGCCTCCAGTGATTCGAGCGTCATGTCCGCGCTCGTCGCCGCCGAGCGGTCGAACACGATGACGGTCTTGAGCGCGGGCACCTCGCCCCGAATGGCGGCGATCTTCGCGGCCTGCGCTTCCGTGGAGACGAAGATCGCGATCGCTCCCGAGTCACGGAGCGGGTACGCGAGCTGTTCGGCGGGAAGACTCGGGTAGAGCGGAACGTCGGTGACCCCGCTCGTCAGGCACGCGAAATCGGCGATCGCCCATTCCGGCCGATTCTCCGAGAGGATCGCGACGCGGTCGCCGTGCCGAATCCCGATCTCACGCAGCCCGTAACTCACCCTGCGGATGCGATCGAGCAATGTCGCATGCGAGATCGGCGCGTACTGTTCGCCGACGCGGACCTGCATCGCGTCAGGCTTTTTGAATTTCTCGACCGCCTCGAACAGGAGCTCGTTCAACGTCCCGGGCTGCGGACGCGGTCCTCCGCGCGCGTACATCGACGTCCCCGCTCGGGGGCGAGAAGGGAAGGACGTCGAGGTCGCCGGTGCTCCTGTCTGGGTCATTTCACGCGAAGCCGAGTCACGGAGTCGTTGATGGCCGGACCACGATGATCGTCGAATCGGTGACCGGAGCCGAGTTCGCCGTGCGGAGACGTACCGTCGCAACCAGTACGACGGTGTCCTCTGCTACCGAGATCGAGCGGACGAATACCCGGCGACTTGCGGCGCCACTGCTCTCCGTCGTGTCGATGTATGTCGCTATCCGCTTCTGGTTGATCAACTCGAACGTGAAGGCATACGACGTGTCGGCAGGCTCGATGATCTGCCCTTGGTGCCGAAGCTGCAAGGACACCAGCCAGGACGGAACGGGCGCTTTTGGTTTTCCACTGGCGGTATCGCCGAACACGCTGAAGATCATTCTGCTCACATCAGAGCTGGTGCCGCCGATGCCATTGGTGACGAAGATCGTGTCGGTCGGCTTCGTTGCCTTGAAGGAATCAGGGCGCTGCACCACTAACAGGGTATCGGGCACGCTCTGAAGCTTCCCCGCAGTCGCAAATACGCGCGCCGGCGTCCCGTCAGGCTTTCTGCGAGTGGCGAACACGTCGCCGGTCTCGTACACACGCAACACGGTGTCGGGGCTCGAGAACACGAACCCCGCGCCTTCGATCGGATCACCCTTGTAGTTGAGACCTGTCGCGCGCAGCGGCTGCAGGGCGCCAAGCGAGTCGCGCAGCGAGTCGCCTGCAACGATCGACGGATACGCCGAGCCATCGAACTGCACCGCGACGATCGCGTTAGGGTCGGTCGTGATTTCCGTGCACGCACCACCCGCCACCAGGGCAAGCACGAACAGGAGGCGTTTCACTCGAATCGCTCGGCGAGCACCGTCGCCAGGTTCACGTACGCCTGCGAAGCCGCGTCCGCCGGCTCGCGCAGCACGACCGGCTGACCCGCGGCGAACGCTTCGGTCGAAGCGATCGTGCGCGGAATCACCACGTCGAACACCATGTTCGCTGGCAGATGCGATCGGACGTACTGCGCCACTCGCTCGCACGCGGGGTTCTCTCGCTCGTACATGGTCAGCAGGATACCGTCGAGCGTCAGCTCATCGTTCATCGCGACGATATCCTGTATACCCCGCAAAATCTGCGGCGTTGTCTGCAGCGCCAGCGGCTCGCACTGCAACGGTACGATTACGTGCTGACTCGCTTCGAGGACCTTGTGGACGATGGGTCCGAGCCCGGGCGGCGTGTCGACGATGACCACGTCGCAGCGCTCACGCGCCGCCGTCAACAGCTCCTTCAACACGTCGGTCTCGGCGACCAGCGCGTGGTAGGTCCCGTGATCGGCGGCGTCGGTCACCGTCCCGGCGAGCATCACTCGAAGCCACGGCAGCGCCGTCGGCAGGATCACCTCGCGAAGCCCGCGGGCGCCATTCAGGTAGTCGGAAAACCCGTGCGTTGGATGGCCGCGCTTGAGACCCACGCCATAGCGTACGGCTCCCTGCGGGTCCACGTCCACGACGAGCGTCTTCAGCCCTCGTCGTGCGAACGCGGCCGCAAGGTTCACGGACGTCGTTGTCTTTCCAACTCCACCCTTTTGACTGACGACAGCGAGCACATGCCCCACGGCTATGGCTCGGTCAGTTCGCGGGCGGCCCGAGGCTCGGTGCCGTTGCGCAGGTCGTCCAGCGTCTGTTGAGCGTGCCGAACCCAGCGCTCCGACTCGGCGCCCGACGGCGGCTGGCGCAGAAATGACTCGAGGTGCTGAATCGCGCCCTCGGCGTCGCCCTTCTTCAGGAGAAGAAATGCGAGCCCATAGTGCGCGCCGGACAACTTGGGCTCGAGATCGAGCGCTTTTCGATAGCACCGGACCGCTTCGTCGTGTCTACCGGTTTTCGAGAACGCGATCGCCATGTTCTGGAGGACGCGGTGATCATCTGGCTTGTCGCGCAGGGCAAGCCGATACGACGTCAGGGCAGCGTCGTAGTCGCCCTGTCGTTCGAGCATGAGCGCTTCGTTCAGATAGTCGAGGCGCTGAGGCTTGACATCACGCGGGGATTTGCCGCCGAACACGCGGCTCCACCAGGACATTCGGTCGGGATCGGCTTGTTGAAGAGCGACCCGGCGCGAGGCACGCCCTGCCGAAGGGCGCCGGCCGAATCCGGAGCGGAAAAGCTAAGATGCTGGGGGACTGCGAGCAACGCTAATGCAAACGCACTCGTTCCCCGATTCCCGATTGGCCGTTCCCGCGTAACATTACCCTCCTCACTCACGGATTGCATCATGCCACGCCGCTACGAAGTCGACCCGACGAAGGGAGTGCTCGAGATCGAGTGGCCGCTCTTTGGCGAGCTCTCGCGGGCGCTCGCGCTCAAGGTCGCGCGCGAATACGACCCCGAGATCGTGATCGGGGTTGCGACCGCGGGTGTGGTGCCTGGTGCCGTGGTCGCGGCCATTCTCGATCGCGAATTTCACTCGATCATGGTCAGCCGGCGCTACCGTGGCGAAACGGTGCGGCAAACTCCGGCAGTGATGGGGGCAGCCCCCGTCGAGGTCCGCGGGCATCGGACCCTGATCGTCGACGAAACCTGTGACTCGGGCGCCACCATGCGCCTGGCCGTCTCCGCGATCGTCAACGCCGGCGCGACGGAAGTGAGGACCGCGGTGTCGTTCCGTACGGGCGCCTACGAGCCGGACTTCTACGCGCTCGCCACCGACAGCACCATCATCCTGCCCTGGGATCGGGAAGTGCTCGTGAACGGTGAGCTCGTTCCCAACCCGATGTACGCCGGCGTACTGGGGAAGACCAGCTAAAGGACGGACCCGACCGCCTCTTCGTAGTCGACACCGCGGCCCATCTCGTCGTACACGTGCTCCATCACCGCGGCGTTCCCAACGAGGAAGCGACAGCGGGGAGCACCCATCGAGCGACACTCCACCTCGAGTACCGCGAGCGGAGTGTCGGCGATTCTGCCGAAGAAGTCGGCGAACATGCCCGTCGTGAAGTGACAGGCAGGATGGTCCATGCCGCTCTCAGGGTCCGACTCACCCCAGTCAGTCGAGTCGAGGGTCGCGACAGCGTCGTTGAGCGTCCCGACCTTGAGCGATCCCCAGCCCGCGTCACGGAAGTAATCGGTTGCGAAACGCTCGAACTCCTCGACCCCAAGCTCCTCCGCCTGTGCCTCGGTGCGCATCGCGAGCCAGCTGCGGAACGAATCGAACAGCGTCTCGCCACCAGCGTAGCCCGCTTCCTGAAGGTACGCCGCTGCCGCGGGGCCTGCGTCGCGAATCAGCGCTGTGCGGAGCGCGGCGAGCGACGAGCGTGACAGCGCGAGCAGTTGGTGATTCGCGAGGTCGAGCGATTGTGACATGTCTTCCGTTCCGTGGATGCTTGAACTGAACGATCCAGCGAGATGACTACCGCCCGATTCGCGCCAGAAGCCCCGCCTCGTCGATGGTCTCTACGCCGAGCGACCGTGCCTTTTCCAGCTTGCTGCCAGGGTCTGCGCCCGCGACGACAAAGCTCGTTGCCTTGCTGACACCGCTGGTCACGCGACCTCCTGCTTCCTCCACCAGAGCGGTGGCCTGAGCCCGGCTGAGCGTCGGCAGTGTTCCAGTGATGACGACCGTCATCCCTCGCAGGGCACCGTCCGCGGCGGCACGGCGTGGCTCGGTGAGCGTCAGGCCCCGGTCCGCAAGCTTCTTCACAAGGCCCCCCGCCGAAGGATCATCGAGGTAATGCCGAACCGCCTGCGCGATGATCTCCCCAACGCCACGAACGTCCGCGATCTCCTCCATGGACGCCGCCATGATCGCGTCCATGGACCCGAAATGACGAGCCAATACTTCTGCGACCGTCTGGCCGACGTGGCGAATGCCAAGCGCGAACAGGAGACGTGACAACGGTTGCTGCTTCGATGCCGCAATGGCCTCCACCAATTGCGCGGCGCTCTTTTCCGCGAACCGCTCGAGCGATTCGACCTTCTCAGTGGTCAGGTCGTAGATGTCCGCAACGTCATGGATCAGTCCTGCCGCGATCATCTGCTCGATACGGGCGTAGGAAAGCCCGCGGATGTCCATCGCGCCACGCGATGCGAAATGAACGAGCCCTTCGAGCTGACGGCCCGGACATGCCACGTTAGGGCAGTACGTGGCGGCTTCCTCCTCATCCTTCTCGACCGGCGTCCGACAGACTGGGCACGCCTTGGGCATCTCCCAGCGTTGCAGATCGCCAACACGCTTTTCCGGGACCGGCCCGATCACCTGCGGAATGACCTCGCCCGCGCGCTTCACCTGCACGATGTCGCCGATTCGCAGGTCCTTCTTCTGGATGAGGCCCTCGTTATGCAGCGTCGCGAGCTTCACCGTCGTGCCGCCGATTTCGACCGGCTCGAGCACCGCGAACGGATTCAGCATCCCGGTTCGACCCACGTTGACCTGAATGTCGTTGAGCCGGGTCTCGGCAATGTCGGGCGCGAACTTGCGCGCGATCGCCCACCGCGGCTCGCGCCCGCCCACGATGCCTAACTCGTCCTGGAGCGACAGCGAATCGATCTTCACCACACCGCCGTCGATCGCGAAGCTGAGCTGAGCGCGGATCTTGGTCTCGACCTCGTGGGCCCACTGTGCGACGTCGTCCAGCGACGTGCATCGGACGTGATGCGGGGCAACTGGAATCCCCCATTCCGCTAGCGTCGTGAGCACCTCCGTCTGCGTCTTGAACGGAAGCGAGACTCCTGGCGGTAGTGCCACCGAGTATCCGTAGAACCGCAGCGGCCGCGTTGCCGTTACCGCCGGATCGAGCTGTCGCAGTGCGCCGGCGGCCGCGTTCCGTGGGTTCGCGAACACCGGCTCGCCCGCCTGAACCCGCGCCTCGTTCATCTGCTCGAAGCGGTCGAACGGGTAGTAGACCTCGCCCCGAATCTCGATCATGTCCGGTGGCGCGGCCGTTCGCAGGCGCAGCGGCACATCGCGCAGCGTTCGGATATTCGCGGTGATGTCCTCGCCGATGATGCCGTTGCCGCGTGTCGCGCCGGTAACCAGAACACCGCCGCGGTACGTCAGGCTTACTGCCGCGCCATCGATCTTGAGCTCGGCTGAGTAGCCACTGTTCGCCGCGTCCTCGCCAACCAGCCGCGTGAGGCGATCGGCCCACTGTCGCAGCTCATCGTCGTTGAACGCATTGCCGAGCGACAGCATGGAAACCAAATGCGTGTGCTTGGGGAGCGACGACTGCGGCGGAGCTCCAATGCGCAGGGTCGGCGAGTCGGCGGTGCGCAGCTCCGGGTTTGCTCGCTCGAGATCCTGCAGCTCACGGAATAGCTGGTCGTATTCCTTGTCGGAGATGACCGGCCGGTCGAGCACGTAGTAATCGTACGAGGCCTGCTCGATGCGCTGACGCAGATCGGCGGCGCGAGCGGCGAGCTCACTCAACGCGTCCGGAACCGAGGTCTCGGTGGGCTTGGTCTGAGACACGCGGGAAACTTAAGAGCGGAAACGCCACCTGTTACCTGTTCTGTTGCGCTTTTCCGTTCTCGCTTAACCCTTTGCTTCTTCTTCGAGCACCTGCATCGCGACGGAGACGAGCCTGTCCAGCTCATCGTCGGATGCACGGGGCAGGAGCGTCTCGGCCCACATGTGATCCTCGCGGGCAGTGTAGCTGTCGAGCAGGCGCCGCAGGAATGCGACGAGTGCGATGCGCTCGAGCTCCGAGCGGCGACGCGTGTCCTCGTGATCATCGCTCGACCGCAGCAGCGACTCGAAGCGATGGGCGTTGCGGAGCGCCTTCGCCGTGAGCGAGGCAATCACCTGGCAGAAGCGGACGTCGCTCTCGGTGAACGGCTCGGACTCCCGCTCGGTCCGCAGGAAAATCGCGCCGATGACCGACGACCGCGAACGGATCGGGACGACGACGATCGATCGCACGTTGCGCAGGTCGAGCGCCGCGCGCGCGTTCTGCAGCATCGGATCGTTAGGCGCGTCGGGAATGAACACCGTGTCGCCCGACTCGAACGCGCGCTTGAGCTCCGGATAACGATCCAGGTCGACGACGAGATTCCGGATCGACGGGTCCTCGTAGCTGGCGACGAGGCGCACATCGGCGTTGCCGCCCGCGAGATAGATCGAGCAGCGGTCGAGCCCGAACGTTTCGCCCATCTTGCGGGCGATCGCTTGCAGAATGTCTACGAAGTGCAGCGAGGATGAGATGTCCTGCAGAATGTCGACAACCGCGACGAGCTGGTCACGCTCGCGTTGCAGCTCCGCGATCTTCTCCTCCAGCCGGGTGATCTCCGGGTCCGGCGGGGAATAGCGTTCGATCGCTGACATCAACCTCGGCGTGTTGATCATCGGTGGTGGACTGGGTGTGCTCGTTGAACGCTTGACTGTCGAAGCGAATGACACGGTTTCTTCCCGTCTCCTTCGCCACGTACAGCGCGTCGTCAGCAGCCTTGACGAGGGCATCACAGTCTTCGATCCGCGGATGCGGCCAGGCCGCGACGCCGCAGCTCATCGTGCGCTGCAGAGTCCCGCCGTCGAAAGTGAACGTGTGAGCCTCTACTGCTTTACGCGCGCGCTCGGCGAAGGTAACGGCCGCGTCGAGCACCGTACCCGGCAACAAGAGCATAAACTCTTCTCCCCCATACCGACCGACGCGGTCGATCTCCCGCGCCTCCTGTTTCAGGATACGGGCGAGCTGCTTCAATACCGCGTCGCCCGCCTGATGGCCGTAGGTGTCATTCACACTCTTGAAGCGATCCAGATCACACATCACCACCGCGACCGGCTCCTTGAGCCGGCGCGAGTGACCAAACGCTTCTTCCAGCCGCTCCTCTAGGTAGCGCCGGTTGTCGAGCCCCGTCAGTGAGTCGGTCTGCGCCATCTTCAGCAGCCGCGCGTTCACCTCGGAGAGCTCTCGCTCACGCTCTTCGAGCGCATCCTGCAGCCGCTTGATGCGCAGCATCGACTTCACGCGCGCTTCGAGCTCGGCGAAGTTGATGGGCTTCGTGATGTAGTCGTCGGCGCCGGCATCCAGTCCCTCGACCTTGTGCTCGGTGGAATCGAGCGCCGTCTGCAGAATGATCGGGATGAACGGCAGGTTTCTGTTGGCCTTCAACCGGCGCACGACCTCGAAGCCGTCAATGCGCGGCATCATCACGTCGAGCAGGATCAGGTCAGGCGGCGATTGCTCCACACATCGAAGCGCCTGCTCGCCATCCATCGCACTCTCGATGACGTAGCCACGTGCCTCGAGGCGCGCCCGTAACAACTCAATGTTGTCTTCGTGATCGTCGACGATGAGGATTCGCGCGACGGAATCACGACCCATTGTCGCGCCCGAGGAACCGCTGTACCTCGGCGACTACCGCTCGTGGCTCGCACGGCTTCGCGAGGTACCCGTCGCAGCCGACTTCCATGGCCTTCTCGCGATCCGATGCGAGGGCATGCGCCGTCAACGCGATGATGGGGATGTCGTTGGTCGCAGGATCGTGCTTGAGCACCTGCGTCGCCTCCCACCCGTCAATGATGGGAATCGAGATGTCCATGAGGATCAGGTCCGGCTTCTCAGCTCTGGCCTTGCTGATCCCTTCCTCACCATTGAGGGCTTCCGTGACGGTGTAGCCGAAATGCCGTAGGATCGTGGAATAAACGATGCGGTTATCCTCGTTATCCTCCACGAGCAAGACCGTTTTCCCCTTCCCGTTCATGCGAGTCCTCACGGCTGACGCGGATGATCCTTTCTTTTGGTCGGTGAACATGGTGGCGATTCGGCACTCAAGAGTGCGCCTAGATCATTGGTCATTGGCGCGTCAGGCAACAGAATCGTACCCGACCGCCCGAGAACGTCCGTGGCGAACAGCCCAAGCGGTTATGATGCACCAATCTTTCTCCGCCGAGCCGACGTGCATCGACAGCGCTCGCGATCCCGCCCGAACATAGCAAGATTCTTACCAGCCCCAAACGAGAGCTTGTCCCATGTCTTTCGCCGATCCGAGCTTACCTCGCCCAAACGCCACCCGGGCAGAATCGCACAAACGACCCGCCGCGAGCGCCGACGTTGGCCGCCGAGCGCCCGTAGATGATGACGACGCTCCCGTGCAGCGGCCACGCGGTTCGTCATACCGCCGCTCGGTAGACTGGGAGCACGTTGGGCTCCTTGGCGCGGGGCTCGTCGTGGGCGCCCTCGTGGGCGCGAGCGCCGCGCTGCTGCTGGCGCCTCAGAGCGGTCGCGAAACGCGGACGGCAATTCGCCGTCGTGCGCGTTTCGCACGCCACCGCGCCGGTGACGCCTGGGCCGAGCTGGCCGACGAGCTGGCCGCGGTGGCACGGCGGGGCCGGAGGCGAGCCCGCCGCGCAATGCGTCGCGCCCGGTGGCGCGCGAGCGACGTGATCGCCTAACCGCCCAGTTTCGCCAACGCGGCCTGCCCCTCTCGCTGGTAGGCGGGGTCGTTGAAATCGGTCCGGCGCCCTTGCACGACGAGCTCGAGCTGCGCGCGCGCCTTTGCCTTGTCGCCGACGTCCGCGTAAATCTTGCCGAGGTCGAGATGGTGTACGATGCGATCGGGGTCCGCTGCAACCGACCGCTCCATGTATGACACCGCCTTGTCCCAACTCGCTTCGCCAAACACGCGCCCGCCGAGAACGTTCTTCGCGAAGAACCGTTGGATTCCGTTCAGCCGCATGATCTCTGCGTTCCAGACGCCCATCACATGGAGCGCGCCCGGGTGGTTGGGATCGAGCCGCAGCGCGGCCATCGCTTCGTCGTGCACCGCAGTTCCGAACTTCACGCGATCCCGCACTCCGACGCTGAGCGCGCGCCGGCCCAGTGCGCGCGCGAGATGAAAATGCGC
>Ga0136846_1213547_pt1 | contig 29380 bp, 21 predicted proteins | sample HopSoiMetagenom2_FD_96841 | JGI IMG/M metagenome (GOLD analysis project Ga0136846, IMG submission 96841) | Grasslands soil microbial communities from Hopland, California, USA - 2 Assembly 2016 (version 4) | ecosystem: Environmental > Terrestrial > Soil > Grasslands | place: USA: Hopland... | reverse complement strand
GCCTACGTCGTGCCGAGGCAGTACAAGGTCGCGGCCCTCGGTCGCGTCCTCGACATGGAGAGCCCGACGTCCGCGATCGTCTTCTGCCGCACTCGCACCGAAGTGGACGAGCTCACGGAAACGCTCGTCGGTCGAGGCTACCGCGCGGAGGCGCTTCACGGCGGTCTCTCTCAGGAACAGCGCGACCGGGTCATGCAGCGCTTTCGCGAAGGCAATACGGAGCTCCTCGTCGCCACCGACGTCGCCGCGCGCGGACTCGACATCGAGCACCTGTCGCACGTCGTGAACTACGACGTTCCGTCCGCCGCCGACGCCTACGTCCATCGCATCGGGCGAACGGGGCGCGCAGGACGCGAAGGCGTCGCGATCACACTCGCCGAGCCGCGCGAGCATCGTCTCATTCGCAACATCGAACAGCTCACCAAGCAGCGCATCGTCGTCGAGAAGCTGCCCACGATCGTCGATCTGCGCACGCGCCGCCTCGAGCTCACCCGTGCTGCCTTACGAGAAGCGCTGGTCGCCGGCAACTTCGACGGATTCCGCGTCGTGGTCGAAACGCTCGCCGAGGAGTTCGATGTCGTCGATGTCGCGACCGCCGCGGTGAAGCTCGCCCACGAGGCGACCGTCTCCGGCGGAAACGAGGAGGAGATTCCGATGGCCGCCGTACCGCGTGACCGGGAACGGGAACGCTCCCGAGATCGTAACGGCAAGCCGAAACGCGAAGAGCGTGAAGGACGGCCGAAGCGCGAGGAGCGCGAGGGACGCCCCAAACGTGCCGCGCGTCGCGATCGCCGCTCCGATGAAGACGTCACGCGGCTCTACATCGCGCTCGGCCGTCGCGCCGGTATTCGCCCCGCCGATCTCGTTGGGGCGATCGCCAACGAGGCGAATGTCGACGCGCGCACCGTCGGCTCGATCGAGATCGCAGACCGCTTCTCGATTGTCGAAGTGCCGGACGAGTCCGCGGACGACATCATCGGCGCGCTCCGCAGCACCACGATCCGCGGCCGGCGCGTCATGGTTCGCCGCGACCGGGAGGACTGGTAGCGATCAGCGACGCCCGAACCTCCAAGTCGATGTGACCGTGAATCTTGGGCAAGAAGGACGGAGTTCGCGGGTACACAAACATCCAGTGACGCGCCGCGGCGGCGACCGTCCTCTTCCAAATGCCTGCTCACCGCAACGATACGACCACCCCGGCGCGACCACTCGGCTCCGACCAGCTGCGTGCGGGTGCCGAGCGGGCTCACGGTTTGGATGGCGCACTCGCGGCGGCACTGGAACGCGTGGCGCGGATTGCGGCGACCAGCCTCCGCGTTCCTTCGGCGGCGGTCGTATTGCTCGGTCAGGATCGTCGATGCTTCAGCGGCGGCGGCGACGCCCACCTCTGGCTCTCGCGTGACCCGGGCGCGCTCTTCCGGTTAGGGCTCGCGGGCCGGGTTCTCGATTCCGCGGAGCCTCTCGCCCTCGAGGACGCGCGCACGCTTGGGCAGGAGACACCCGATTCGCCCCAGTCGTTAGGCATTGCCGGTTTCCTCGGCACCCGCGTCTCGGGCAGCTCGGGTGAGCCGCTCGCCCTTGTCGTTGCCATCGACACCGAGCCGCGCCGGTGGAAGGCGGACGAGATCGAGCACTTCGTCGAGATCGCGGCGTCGGCCGTGACCGAGATCGAGCTGCAGCGCCGCACGGTTGAGGCGGAGCGGATCGAGCGCCAGCTGCGGCACGACGCCTTGCACGATGGACTCACGGGACTCCCCAACCGCGCCTGCTTCGTTGAGCAACTGCGCCACGCGGGGGAGCGCGCGCGGCGAGATGTCGCGAACTCCTTCGCCGTGCTCTTCGTCGATCTCGATCACTTCAAGATGGTGAACGACTCGTTCGGTCATCTCGCGGGTGACGAGCTCCTCGTCGAGGTCGCGCGCCGACTCGCCGGGTGCCTTCGCTCCGTGGACACGCTCGCTCGACTCGGAGGTGACGAGTTCGCACTCCTGCTCGAGGAGGTGTGTGAGCCCAGCGATGCCGCCCGCGTCGCCGAGCGGCTGCAGGTGGCATTGAGCAATCCGATGACGATCCGCGAATCGGAGGTCTTCACTTCGGCCAGCATCGGTATCGCGCTGTCCACCAAGCTCGAGGATGCACCGCAGCATTTGCTGCGCAGTGCCGATCTCGCGATGTACCGCGCCAAGGAGCACGGCCGCGCCAGATTCGAGCTCTTCGATCCCGCGATGCACACCGCGGCGATGGAGCGTCTGCGCATCGAGATGGATCTCCGGCGCGCAGTCGAGCGCGACCAGCTCGTTCTGCACTATCAGCCAGTCGTCTCGCTCACGACCGGCGGCGTCGTAGCCGTGGAGGCGCTGATTCGCTGGAAGCACCCCGAGCGCGGTCTGATCCCCCCGCTCGACTTCATACCAATCGCTGAGCGCACGGGACTGATCGGCGAGATCGGTCGGTGGGTGCTCGCGCGTGCATGCGAGCAGCTCAAGGCCTGGGAGCGCGAGTTCGGCTACGACGCGCCGCAATCGGTGTGGATCAACGTCTCGCCGAAGCAGTTCGCCCAGCAGGACCTCGCCGAACAGGTGGGCCGCCTGTTCGAGTCGCTCTCCTTCGAGCCACGCCGGATCAAGTTCGAGATCACGGAGAGCATCATGCTCGAGAACATCGACGTTGCGATGCGCACCCTGGGCGAGCTGCGTCGGCTCGGCGTGCAGGTCTTCATGGATGATTTCGGCACTGGATATTCCTCGCTGACATACCTCGGCCGGCTGCCACTGGACGGCATCAAGGTGGACCGGAGCTTCGTGAGTCAGATGGGGACAGATGTCCGCCAGGCGCAGCTCGTGAGCACGATCATCAGCCTGATTCGGAATCTCGGGCTGGAGCCGATCGCGGAGGGTGTCGAAACCGACCAGCAGGCGAGGCTCCTTCGTGAGATGGGCTGCGCATTCGCACAGGGCTTCGTCTTCTGTCGTCCGGTTCCCGCGAAAGAGATCGACGTGCTGCTCCGCCGCGCGGCGCAGCACTGAGCACCGCGAGCCCGGGAACAAACGCGCGTACCCCGTGATTCGAGAGGGAAATTCGCCTTTTTCTCTCGGAGGACATCATGCGGCTCGCCGCTCGAATGACTCTGCTCCTGATCGTTGCGGCCGTAGGATGCGGCGGTGCCAGCACGGGCCCCGCCAACGGCGGCACGACCACGGGCAATAATCCGCCCCCGCAGAACAATCCCAGCACGAGCAGTAGCATCACCGTCATCAACAATTACTTCGACCCGTCGACGACGACGGTGGCGGCGAACACGAAGGTGACGTGGACCTGGGACGCATGTGGCAGCGATGGCTATGGCGGCCAGAGTTGCACGTCGCACGGAATCCTGTTCGACGACGGCACCGCATCCGGCGCGCAGACTCAGGGCACGTGGTCACGCACCTTTGCGGCGCCAGGGACATACAAGTACCACTGCACGGTCCACGGAGCGGCGATGTCTGGAACGGTCGTCGTCCAGTAGCTTGCCTAACGAGTTGTCGTGTCGCGCCGGGCGTCCAGGATCACGCGCCCGGCGCCGTCGACGCGGAATCGGGAACGGCGGCCGTCGGTGACGAACACGTCGTAGCACCCCGCGCGCAGTGGCTCCGGCCCAACACTCACGACGTAGCCGGGCGGGGTCTCGCCGTACACGAGACGGGCCGGCGCACCATTCGATCCGTTGGCGGCAATCTGCCACACCGCGGTGTCCGATCCACAGGGGACGACGGACATGCCGTAGATCGTGCCGCTCGGCGCGAGCCCGGTGGTGTCGGTGAGCACGAAGACCGGCTTCAATGGTGTGGTGCCCGGCTCGATGCGCACTTCATTCAGCGCCGGCCCGCAGGCGGCGCCGCCGAGCACGATTGCGACCACGAACGGAATGACACGCGTGGTGACGGAACTCACAGCATTCGCACGGCTGTGCACGCACAGTGTGCGCGCGCTGCGCAATGATTTGTGAGCGGCGCCCTTTCCAACTGATCAACCTGATCAACTTCGGTTTCGGTCGTCGTTGTTCCCATAGGCACGCTGAATGCATTGTAGACGGTTGCCGCGCGATGGAACGTAGCGCAGTAGGTGGGGGCGCGGCGAGGGAGTGTGGGGCAGTTCGAGTGGGGGAGGAGCCACTGGCTCCTCCCCGCTCACTTTTGTCGGCCGATGCCGGCCTTGGCGGTGAGTGGTGGACACGCACAGCGCGGCTCGGGGGACGGACCGGTGCAAGACTTGGATGAGCGGGCTCTAGTCGACCGAGTCATGGTTGAGTGGTGGGATTCCGCCGCGCACGCATTGCCGTGGGCGGGGATGCCACTCGACGACCGCTATGGCGAGCTGCGGAAGCTGGCCGCCGCGCTCATCTCGGCCGCGATCACGACCGGCGGACACACGCGAGATCCGCAGGAATCTGGTGCGCGGAACGGCGTCATCGCCGCCGCCATCGATCATGGCCGGTACCGGGGAAATCAGGGTGGGACCTGGGAGCTGCTGTTGTTCGAGCTCACCTTCCTGAGCGACGCGCTTCGCATCGCGGTGCGTGGCTCGGCTCTGCCGCCGACGGTCAGCAATCAGTTCGAGCGCGAGCTGGCGGCGGGTTTGCGCGTGGCGAAGCCGGCGTGCTCACTGGGTCTGCGCGAAGCGGCCCACGAACAGAGCTCGTCGCATCGCGGCCTCGAGGGTGACCCCGGTTTCGCTAGCTGACAGCATATAGGGCGCAGCAAAAAGGGGGGTCGGCTATGCCGACCCCCTTTCGTTTACCTCGCGCTGGGCTGTGTCAGTCGCTGAGCATCGTCGACGGTGAAGGAGTCGCCGCGACGCTGACATCGATGGGCATCCGGTGTCCGTTGCGCTCCTCGACCTTGTCGAGCACACCCTGCCAGACCGCGGCGAACGCGTGGCCTACGTCCGCTGGCGTTTTCCCGGGCGCGAATTCGGCGGTGTTGCCGGCCACCCAGAACGGCGGCTCGCCGCTGATGTTGAGCGAATCGTAAACACTCTTCACGTCACGGTAGATCAGCGCCGCGTTGGCCGTGTGCGCGTAGAAGCCCGGCCGGTAGCGGCCGTCGGCGAGCACGCGCGCCGTCCACTCCTTGTAGTAGTCGCGCATTGCCTGCGGCACGGCGTTCATATGCTCGACGTCGAGAAAGATCACCGTGCCGCGCGGAAAGCCTTCCGCCTCCGTGCGCGCGATCGCGTCGTCTGCTTCGGCGCGGCCGCGAGACGCACTCACGAAATGCGTCGAGCAGCTGGACCCTGGCTCGGCGCGCGGCTGGACGAGCACCTTCACCGGAACGCGCTTCGTTGCGTAGCTGACGACCTTCCGGCCATGGCGCGTCTTCACCTGCCTAACGCGGCGCTTCACGTACTTCGTGACCAGCTCGGCCTTGCCCGGCGTCTTGCCCCACGTCTGCTGTCCGACGTAGACGACGGCGACGCCCCAGCCCATCTGCGTGAGCTGCTCGCGCTTGCCCGACCAGCTGGCGTCACGGTGACAAGGCGCCGTGGGCAGATAATAGCCGACCCACTCGTACGAGCCGTCGTCGCGCCACGCCTGCATGGCGTCATCGCCGGGGTACTTGCTCGTATCGAAGCCGAGATGGCCGCCTGTCGCGGCCGTCTCCACGTTTGCGGCGACGGTCTCGATCGCCGAGAGAGGATCAGCCAGATCCGACAGGCCAGATCCATCGCGGCCGCCGACACCGAGCACGACCGCACCAGCCAGAAGAAACGTCAGAACGTCGCGTCGTTTCACCACATCATCTCCGGATGCGCTCGTCTCTGACGCCCGCATCAAAGGGCGTCTATCGCCCTACCCTCGGTGGGAGGTCAGGTTCCGTGATTAACGGAATCCTGCGAAGCGGTACCGGGCTGTTCCGAATCGCGTGTGCTGCTCGACAACGGCGCAATCCTTGTAACACACGCAATCGAGCAAGCATTCGGATCGGAGGGAGCAATGAAACGGATTTCATGCCGACTGACAGCGCTCGTGGGCGTCACAGTAGCCCTCGGTGCATGTGGCGGCAACAAGGCCGACTTCAAGGCCTCGGCGGACTCGATGGGCATACATCTCGACAGCACCAAGCGCGCGCTCGATTCGTCGAAGACGGGCGCGGCGGTGGGCCAGCAGGTCGACACGACGAAGCTCGGCGCTGCGAAGACCGAGAGCATCCTCACCAAGGCGCGCAAGAATCCGTGACGAAGCAAATCGTCCTCGTCGACGGCTCGAACGTCGCTCATTCGACGGAGGGCGAGAAGGCACAGCTCGCGAACATCGTCGCCATGCGGGAGAAGATGCAGGAAGAGGGCTTCGATCCGGTGGTGGTGGTGGACGCGGCGCTGCGGCATCAGATCGACGACACTGCCGGATACGAGCGACTCGTGGAGAGCGGCGTGGTGCGGCAAGCACCGGCGGGCACGGACGCGGACTACTTCCTTCTCAGCTTCGCGCGCGAGCTCGATGCACGCATCGTCTCGAACGACCGGTTCCGCGACCGGCTGAACGCTTTTCCCGACGCGGCGGATCGGCTGATTCGCTACATGATCGTCGAGCGAGAGGTGGTGCTCGAGCGGCGCGCGGGCAAACGCGAAGCGGGAAAGGCGAAGCGGCGCGATCCGAACGGCAACGGCGGCCGCGGCCCGCGCGCCTAACGATCGCGTGAATTCCCGGCTGCCGCTCCGCGGTTGTCTCCTCGACGTGGACGGCACGTTGATCGACAGCAACGATGCCCACGCACGGTCGTGGGTCGACGTTCTGACGGAGGAGGAGTTCGACGTCACCTACGCGCAGGTGCGCGCGCTCATCGGCATGGGCGGCGACAAGCTCGTGCGAGCGGTGACTGGGCTCGACGTCGAGCGCGGTCGCGGAAAGGAGCTCGCGTCGCGGCGCATGGAGCGTTTTCGCCGCGACTACCTCCCGTCGTTATGCGTCACGGCGGGCGCGCGGGATCTCGTGGCGCGGATGAAAGCGGACAAGCTGCGGCTCGTCATCGCGACGTCGGCGCGGGAGCAGGAGCTCGACGCGCTCCTCGAGCAGGCGGGCCTGTCCGACCTGGTCCATCGCCGGACGACGTCGGACGACGCCGAGGAGTCGAAGCCCGACCCGGACATCGTCCATGCCGCGCTGCGTCGCGGGCAGCTCGACCCAAAGACCACGGTCATGCTGGGCGATACGCCTTATGATATCGAGGCGGCGGAACGCGCGGGCGTTCGCACGATTGCTCTGCGGTGCGGTGGCTGGTGGGCCGACGATGCACTCGGAGGCGCCGTCGCGATCTACGACGACCCAGCCGAGCTCGTGCGCGAGTACGCGCGATCACCTCTGGGAGGGCGGTAACCTTTCCGCCGTTCGGTGCGTCCTAGACCGGCGCTCTGTACCCCCTTTCCTGAGGTCGTATGTCCTTCACGTCCGTCATGCGCACTGCCGCCGCCATCGCCGGCGTCGCCGTGCTCGCGTCTTCCTCTCCCTTCCATTCGCTCGCTGCCCAGGCTGCGGCCGTTCCGGCACCGACCAGAGTGACGAGCGTCGAAGGCATCACGGAGTATCGGCTGTCCAACGGCCTTCGCGTGCTGCTCTTCCCGGACAAATCGAAGCCGCAGACGACGGTGAACATCACCTATCTCGTCGGCTCGCGACACGAGGGGTATGGAGAGACGGGCATGGCGCACCTGCTCGAGCACATGCAGTTCAAGGGAACGCCGAAACATCGGCACCCCTCAGACGAGATCACGGCGCACGGCGCGAGCTTCGATGCGACGACCTCCTTCGATCGGACGAATTTCTTCGAGACGTTCACGGCGGCGGACTCGAACCTGACCTGGGCGCTCGATCTCGAGGCCGACCGCATGACGAACAGCTTCGTTGCGCGCGAGGATCTCGACAAGGAAATGCCGGTCGTGAGGAACGAGTTCGACAAGGATGAGAACAGCCCGTTCGTCGTGACGCTGAAACGCGTGCTCGGTACCGCCTACCTCTTCCACGCCTACAGCCATCTCCCGATCGGCGCGCAGAGCGACATCGAGAACGTCCCGATCGAGAAGCTCCAGGCCTTCTATCACAAGCACTATCAGCCTGACAACGCGGTTCTCATGATCGCGGGCAACTTCGACGAGCAGCGCACACTCGGCCTGGTGCAGGAGAAGTTCGGCGCGATCCCGCGGCCGGAACGCGTGATGGATCGGACCTACACCGTCGAGCCGACGCAGGATGGCGAGCGGATGGCGACGATCCGACGCGGCGGCAACGCGCAGCTCGTCATGACGTTCTATCACGTTCCTGGTGGAACACACCCGGATTTTCCGGCGATCGACGTGCTGACCCGCGTGCTCGGCGACGCAGCCTCGGGTCGTCTGCAGAAGGCGCTCGTCGAGACGAAGAAAGCATCCGTGGTTCAGGCGAACAACCTGCAGCAGCACGATCCCGGCGGCTTGTTCCTGGCCGCGATGCTGCAGAAAACGCAGTCCGTCGACAGCGCGGCGAACGCCCTCAACACCGTGGCAGCGGAGATCGCGACGGTGAAGCCGGCAACGGTGGAGGAGGTTGAGCGCGCGAAGGCAGACGTGCTGAAGGGCTTCGAGCTCGGGCCGACGAACACCGGCCGCTTCGGTCTCGAGCTGAGTGAATGGATGGCGATGGGCGATTGGAGGCTCTTCTTCTATCACCGCGACCAGGTGAAGAAGGTGACGGTGCAGGACGTTCAGCGCGTGGCGAGCACGTATCTCAAGCCGTCGAACCGAACGGTCGGGCTGTTCATTCCGACCGACAAGCCGGACCGCACGGAGATCGCGGCGGCGCCGAGCGCGGACTCGCTGCTCAGGAACTACAAGAGCGACGTCGTCGTCGCGACCGGCGAGTCGTTCGATCCGTCGCCGGCCAACATCGAGTTGCGCGTTCACCGAACCGCCCTGAAGTCGGGAATGCGCGTCGCGCTGCTGTCGAAGAAGAACCGGGGTGAAGCGGTGGCGGCGGTGGTGAGCCTGCACATCGGCAACGAGAAGACGCTCGCGAACCGCGGCATGGCGCCGCTGCTCACGACACAGATGCTGATGCGTGGTACGAAGACGCTGAATCGCCAGCAGCTCACGGATTCGTTGACCAAGCTGCGAGCCAAGGTGATGATCGCACCGGCGGCGGCGGGCAACATCCGCGTGACGATCGAGACGACGCGGCCCACATTCCCCGCAACGCTGAAGCTCGTCGGCGAGATGCTTCGTCAGCCGGCATTGGACGCGGCCGAGTTCGAGCAGGTTCAGCGCGAGGCGATGACGAATGTCGAGTCGCAGCGGAACGAGCCGATGATGCTCGCGCAGCTCGCATTCGCGCGACAGATCTCGCGGTACACCAAGGGCCACCCGCGGTACATGGCGCTCCCGGACGAGCAGACGGAGATGCTCAAGGCGGCCACTGTCGCGGACGTTCGCAAACTCTATACAGAGTTGTATGGCGCTTCCGCGGGCGAGCTGACGGTCGTCGGTGACTTCGACGAGCCGGAAGTCGCGCGCATCGCGGCGGACGCCTTTGGCAACTGGAAGAGCGCGACGCCGTTCAAGCCCGTGTCGGTGATGCTCGCGGCCGCGGCGAGCGCGAAGCAGACGATCGAGACGCCGGACAAGGCGAACGCCTTGTTCGTCGCCGGGCAGCCCTTCGCGATGAAGGACAGCGACGCCGACTATCCCGCGCTCCTCCTCATCAACTACATCCTTGGTGAGAATCCACTCGACAGCCGCTTGCCGAATCGCATTCGCGTGAAGGAGAGTCTGAGCTACGCGGTGCAGAGCGGGGTGAACGTCGCGGCGCTGGACAGGGCTGGACAGTGGCTCACGCTCGCGATTGCCAATCCGACGAACGTCGACAAGGTCAACGCCGCCTTCTTTGACGAGATGGGGAAGGTCATGAAGGACGGTCTCTCGGCCGAGGAAATCGAAAAGAACCGAGGCGCCTTCCTGCAGCGTCGCTCGATGGCTCGTGCGAACGACCTCATGCTCGCCAACCAGCTCGCCAATGGTCTCTTCCTCGGTCGCACGATGGCGTTCGAGGGCGAGATCGAAAAGAAGATCGGCACCCTCACCGCGGACGAAGTGAACGCCGCGCTGCGCCGCACGCTCGATCCGTCGAAGATGACGGTCGTGATGGCAGGCGACTTTGCGAAGGTCACGCAGGCGGGAAAGCCGCAGTAAGACAGTTATCAGTTATCAGTCGATAGTTATCAGGGGGTTCGGAACGAAGCGTTCATCCCACCAACGCTTCGTTCCTTGCTACCTGATAACTATGGACTATGGACTGATAACTCACTCTTACTCTCCTCGTCTTCGTTCCTGATCGAGCAGGTACGCGGCGAGGACGCGGGCGGTGAATGGGTCCTCGCCGACGTTGCGTGAGTAAGCTCTGAACGCGGTACGCGCGCCGACGAAGTCGCCGAGTTGGATGCGCGCGACGACGACGCCGTTGCGAACGAGCGAAATCGGCAGCCAGTCGACGGAATCGTGAGTGCGCGCATCGATGAGCGTCTGGCCGGCGCGGGACGCTTCGGCGAAGTCCCACGATGCGAGCCCGTGCAGGAAATCAATCGCGCCGCGCGCGGGAACAGGCGCGTTCACACGGGCAGCGTACGCGCGCAGCCTGGCGTAAAATGGCTCGTCGACGACGCCGGCGGTGCCGCCGTGAACGAGCCGCTCCGCTTCCCGCACGTCCTCTACCCAGACCCGCCAATCCGCCGGCGGCGCCGAACCGGCGAGCTGCCGCGTGAGCTGATCGAGGCGCACCCGAGCCTTCGCATCCTCCTCGTTGCGCCTAACGGCGGTGTCCGCGAGACGGCCGGACTCCAGCAGCGCGCGCATCCGAGCGCCGCGGGCGAGCTCGTCGACGTGCGTGATCTCGGGTGTGACGGAGAGCCCCGTCGTGCCGAAGGGACGCGCGTGGCCCGCGAGCGCGGCGGCGATGTCGAAGCGTCCCTCGCCGAATCCGCTCACGCCCTCCGCGTTGTTCTTGAGATACCGTGTTCGCTCGGCGCCGAGATCGAGCGCGGGATAGTAATCGGAGTTCGGCGCAACCTGCGTCGCGAGATAGGGATGCAGCAGCTGACGACCGCCGAGCCGGGTGGCCTCGAACGCCTCGGGAGTGAGCGGCAAGGAGCGCCGCAGATCTTCCGCGAGACCGGGAAAGTTTACGACGCTCCAGTCTGGCCGCGGCAGCGCGCGTCCGTTCGACGCGACGATGAGAATGTCCGCACTGGACGTGAAGAAGATCTCGTAAGCGGAGAAGTTCTGGTCGAGGGCGGCGAGCACCTGCGTCGCGAGCGCGTCGTCCAGCTCATAGAGATGCAGCCACTGTCCGAAGACGCCGCCATCCGCGAGATGGGTTCGTACCCGACGGTAGAATTCGGTCGTGAACAGGCCCGAGACGCCGCTCACCCATGGGTTCGACGGCTCGGAGAGGATGAGATCGAAGCGCCGACCGCTCGCGGCAAAGTACGACTTGGCGTCGTCGAGGACGAACTGTGCGCGCTTGTCGTCGAAGACGCGGCGATTCGCGGGATAGAACGCGCGCGATGCCGCGATCATCTCCGGCTCGATCTCGATCGTCGCGAGGTGCGTCACGTTGGGACTTCCGAGCAGCAGGTGCGACGTCATTCCCGACCCCTGGCCGATGACGGCGACCTCGCGTGCGTCCGGCCGATGCGCGAGAGTGACGACCGGGAGGAGGACCTGAGTCGCGATGTCGCGCTCGAGCGCGTGCGGCGGACCGGTGAACGACGTGCTGAGCCAGAAGTCGTCCATCGACGCGTCTGGCTTGCCATTCGTCGCGAGCGTGAGAAAGCCGCTCTTCATTCTGCGAATGCTTACCGTCGCCGTACGGCCGTCACGATAGAAGGGAATGCTGTACTCACCCTTACGCGGTACTACGGCGTAGCGATAGACACCGCTCGTCAGGCGTATCGGATCGAAGTCCACGCCGATCGTGATGAGGGCGATGAATGCACCGACGCCGACGGTGAGCGCGGTGAGGCGCGACATCGGCTGCCGCAGCCGGGTGGACGGGCGCGTCGGGTCACCCTGCGCCGCACGCGCGACAGCGAGGAGAAGGGCGAGCCCGAGGCCGATGTCGACGAGCGCTCCGGCAATGAGGAGCAGCTTCAGCCCGACAAGGGGCATGAGGAGCAGGCCGGCGAGAATGACGCCGGCGATGGAGCCGAGGGTATTGAGCCCGTACACCGCCCCGATCGCGCGCTCGCCGCGCACGCGGCCGCTGCCGTCCATGAGCATCTTCGTAATGAGCGGCAGCGTCATGCCGGCGCAGAAGGTCGCAGGCATCATGACGAGGAGGCAGATCGCATAACGAGCGATGAGGAATCCCCGATAGCCGGCGTTGCTCTGCTTGAAGGTGTCGAGGAGCGTCGCGACCCAGCCGAACGACGCCATGTAGAGCGGCAGGGTTGCAATCGCCAGCGTACCCATGATCCACTGCACCGTGCCGAGCAGCGCGATCGGGTCTGCCACGCGATCGGCCCGGCCACGGATCCAAAAAGCGCCGAGGGCGAGGCCAAGAATGAACGCGGAGAGCATCAGCTCGAACGAATGCGTCGCGCTCCCGAGCACGAGGGAGAGCATGCGGATCCAGGCGATCTCGTAGATGAACGAGGCGACCGCGGTGCCGAACGAGACGACAAGGAGCAACGTCGCTGGTGTCGGGGTGACGCCGCGCCGCGACTCGTCAAGCAGCGCCGCGGCCGAGGTCTCCGCGCTGCCGGGCTCCGCGGATGCGCCGAGGAATCGCAGGCCAATGACCACACCGCCGGCCGCGACGAAGTTGCAGAGTGCCGCGGTGACGAGCGTTCCCGGCAGGCCGAAGCGCTCGAGAAGGTAGAAGCCGGCGGCGAGCACGCCGATCGCCGCACCGAAGCTGTTGGCGAAGTACAGAAGGCTGAGGACGCGGCCCGTGCGCGCCCGCAGCAAGCGGATCGCTCCCGCGCTCATGAGCGGGAAGGTGGTACCGAGGAGGATGGATTGGGGAAGGATCATGAGCGCGGCGAGAAGCCACTTCACGACGATGAGCGCCCAACCTCCTGCCAGCGCCGGAAAGATGCGGCCATAGGCGAGATCCGAGATGTCGACGTACAGGTAGTTGAAGAGGAGCCCGATGATGCCGACCAGCGTCTCCACGGCGGCGTACCAGAGCAACGGTTGGCGCAGGCGCTCCGATCGCTGACCGACGAGGAGCGCGCCTAACGACATCCCGCCGAGGAAGATGACGAGGACGATGATCTGGGCGTAGGCGCTGTGGCCGACGAGGAGGCTGAGATAGCGGCTCCAGATCGACTCGTAGATGAGCCCCGCGGCGCCGGAGACGACGAAGACGAGAGTGAGAAGCGCGTTCACATCGGTGGTCCGTCGTCGGTGGTCGGTGAACGGTGGTCGGTGAACGGGGGACGGTGGCCGTTCACCGTTCACGGTCCGCCGTCCACTGGATAACATCGCCCTCGTATCGCGGCGGGCCAGTAGGCCCACGGTCCAGTGCCGCTAAACGCTGAAACCCGCGTGGCCCGCGTTCCGATATATCTGCGGATATATCGGTAGTGGGATCTTGGCCACTTCAAAGGGCGAGCAAGGCCAAGGAGTTGAAAGCAAGTAACTACTTGCATTCAGCAGACAGCCCACTTATCATCTGCGGCCATGGACATACGTGAGCGAATACTGCAAGCGGCTGCGCGCGTGTACGCGCAGCACGGATTCCGGGGTGCGACGACGCGTCTCATCGCCATCGAGGCCGGTGTGAACGAGGTCAGCCTCTTCCGCACCTTCGGGTCCAAGGCGGCACTGTTCGAGGCGATGATGCAGTCGCACTCGGCGTCGCTCCCCGTGCCGGAGCTGCCCGAGCGGCCGGTCGATCCACAGGCTGAGCTCATCCCGTGGTGCAGCCTACTGCTCGCCCACATGCGGCAGTGGCGCTCGATCATCCGGAAGTCGTTCGGCGAGCTCGAGGAGCGGCCAGAGGCGGCGGTCGTGATGTGCGAGGGCCCAAACTGCGCCGCCCTCGCGCTGACGGCGTACGTCACTCGGTTGCAGGCAGCGGGTCTCGCCGACGAGACCGCTGACGTCTCGACCGCGGTTTCCATGTTCATCTCGTCGATGTTCGGCGACGCGGTGGGCCGCGACGTTCTGCCACCCGACGCCTTTCCTCAGCCGGTGGAGGATGCGCCGGCGAAGTACGTGAACGTGTTTCTGCGCGCCGTTGGCGCGTTAGGCGTGGGCGACGTCGTCCCGCTGAGGGCCGCGCAGACCGCGGACGATCGACGTGCGGTGGCGCAGTAGCCACCGGCGTCACTCACTACTCATCAGGCATCAACCATGTCTCGGACTCAGACCCGAGGTGTCGCCATCGCCGTCCTGGGCGCGCTCATCGCGCTCGCTGGACAGCCGCCGCGGCCACTCGGAGCCCAGCAAGACACGACCCGGAGCGCGACGACCGTCGCGTCGCGTCGCCTGTCGCTCGAGGACGCGCTCCGCGCCGCCGAGGCGCAGAGTGAGGCCGTCCAGATCGCCCGTGCCGGCCTAACGAGAGCCCAGGGTCAGTGGTATCAGGCGCGCAGCCAGTACCTGCCGCAGCTGAACGCGACGGCGGCGTATGCCCGCACCCTGCGATCACAGTTCCAGGGTGTGAGCTTCGGCGGCGGCACGGACACCGCGGCCACACCGACCCCACAGGCGGTCTGCGCACCGTCGATTCCCGCGAACGCAACGCCCGCGGAGATTCAGGCGGCGCTCGGGCAGGCGAGCACCTGCCAGGCCGCCGGCGGCGGTTTCAACTTCTCCAGCGTCGGCTTCGGTGCACCGAACCAGTGGACGTTCGGTGTCAATTTCTCGCAGAACGTTTTCGCCGGCGGACGCATCTCTGGCCAGTACCAGGCCGCGAACGCATCGGTGAGTACGGCGACGATCGAGGTCGCGGCGCAGCGGGCACAGCTCGCGCTCGACGTCACGCAGGCGTACTACGACGCCGCGCTCGCCGACCGTCTCGTCTCCATCCAGGAAGCGGCGCTGACGCAGACGGACGAAGTGCTTCGCCAGACGCGGGTCGCGCGCCAGGTGGGGAATCAGGCGGAATTCGATCTGCTGCGGGCCCAGGTGACGCGTGACAATCAGGTGCCGGTCGTACTGCAGGCGCGGAACGCGCGCCGGGTCGCGTATTATCGGCTTAAGCAACTGCTCAACTTGCCGATGGACGAGGCGCTCCAGCTGGCGACCCCGCTCGACGACTCGACAGCGACGACGAGCACCGTGGTCGCGGCGGTGAACGCGGGGAGCTCGCGTGCCCAGTCTGGCAGCGTCGCGGCGCTCGTGGCGGACACCAACGTCGCCGACCGCGCCCCCGTGCGTCAGCTCGAGCAGACGGTGCGCGCACAGCAGGCGCTCGCGAAAGCGGCGCGTGGCGAACGCCTGCCGTCGATCCAGATTACGTCAGGGTATCAGCGCCTCTACTTCCCAACCAACGTCTTTCCGCAGTGGAACAACGCGCGCGAGAACTGGACGATCGGCGCGTCGCTGTCACTGCCGCTCTTCACGGGTGGCCGCATTCGCGGCGACGAAATGATCGCGGAGAGCAATCTTGCACAGACCAAGGCGCAGCTTCAGCAGACGCGTGAGTTCGCGGCGCTGGACTCCCGCATCGCGCTGAGCGCGCTCGAGCAGGCGCAGGCCACCTGGCAGGCGAGCGCGGGAACGGCGCAGCAGGCATCGCGCGCCTACGAGATCGACCAGATCCGCTTTCGCGAGGGCATCTCGACGCAGACGGATCTCTCGCAATCGCGTCTGCTCCTGGAGCAGTCGCTGGCGAACCGCGCGCAGGCGGCGCGAGACCTCGCTGTCGCGCGGGTGAAGCTCGCTCTTCTGCGGGACCTGCCGCTGCAAGCAGGAGGGAGTGGGCAGGCGCAGTCGCAGTTCCAGACGCAGTCGGGCAACGCCGTGAACGGCGCCACGCAGGGCGGACAGGGTGGCCCGACGCAACAGACACAGACACGAACAACGACACAAGCTGCCGCGAGCGCGAGCGGTGTTTCGGGGGGAGGAATCATACCATGAGTGGCATGAGCGGAACGTGGAGCCGGGAGTCGCGAGGAGTCGTTAGGCTGGCGGTGCTGGCGGCGCTCGTGACAGTAGGGGCATGCCGTCGAGGTGACGCCAACGCCGAGCCGGCGGGAACGGATGCCGTCGTCATCGGACCGGAGAACATCGTCATCGTCAGCGAGCAGGAGATTCGAACGGGCCCGGCGCTCTCGGGCACGCTCGCGCCGGAACGTGAAGCCACCATTCGCGCCGAGCTGCAGGCACCGGTCGTGGAGACGCTCGTCGAGCAAGGCCAGCGTGTGGCCGCCGGCCAGCTTCTGCTCCGGCTCGACGATTCGGCAATCCGGGATCAACTCCTCTCCGGTCGCTCGGGAGTGACGACGGCACAGGCCAATCTCACCGTCGCGCAGCACGAGGAGGAGCGCAACGACGCGCTGCTCAAAGCGGGGGCGATCGCCGAGCGCATGGTGGAGCAGTCCCACGCGCAGGTGACCGCGGCGCGAGCGCAGCTCGCGACGGCGCAGGCGCAGCTGGCGTCGGCGGAGAAGCAGTCGGCGAACACCCGGATCGCGGCACCGTTCGCGGGGATCGTCAGCGCGCGGTCGGTGAGTGCGGGCGACGTCGTCTCGGCCGGCACGGCCTTGATCACAGTCGTCGATCCCTCGACGATGCGCCTCGAGGCATCGGTACCGGCCGACGCGTTAGCCGCGGTGCGTCTCGGCGCGCCGGTGGATTTCACGGTAACGGGCTATCCGAATCGGCATTTCACGGGACGCGTCACGCGTATCAATCCAATCGCTGACCCTGCGACGCGTCAGGTGCGGATCATCGCGTCGCTGCCGAACAACGGCGGCACGCTCGTCGGCGGTCTCTTCGCCGAGGGTCGCGTGTCGAGTGAATCGCATCGGGCGCCGATCGTGCCGCAGAGTGCCGTCGACGAGCGGGGACTGCGGCCGAGCGTGGTGCAGCTGAAGGGCGGTCGAACCGCGAAAGCGGAAGTGACGTTAGGCCTTCGCGACGCCGCGTCGGAGACGGTCGAGATCACGCAGGGACTCACACCGGGCGACACGGTGCTGTTAGGCGCCGCCCGGGGCATCAGCGCGGGCACGCCAGTCCGGGTCTCGGCGCCGACGGATGTGAAGAAATAGTGGAGTCATCCTGAGCGAAGCGAAGGATCTACTGGACCCGGGTAGATCCTTCGGTCGCTACGCTCCCTCAGGATGACAGTGGGCCACGGGCACCTCATCACAGGCCATTCTCAATGTTCATTTCCGATTTTGCCATCAAGCGGCCGCTGATCACCGTCGTGTCGATGCTGGCGCTGGTTGTCTTCGGCATCTTCGCGCTGCTGAAGCTCAAGACCGACGAGTTTCCCGACGTCGCGCCCCCATTCGTGTCGGTGGGCATCGTGTATCCGGGCGCGTCGCCGGACATCGTCGAGAAACAGATCCTCGATCCCGTCGAGGAGCAGATTCAGGCCATCTCCGGGGTGAAGCAGGTGATGGGAAAGGCGTACGACGGCTACGCGCTGATTCTCATCGAGTTTCTCTTCGAGAAGGATCTCAACGAGGCGACGCAGGACATTCGTGACGGCATCTCCACGATCCGCGCCGATCTGCCCGTTGAGATGAAAGAGCCGATCATCAAGAAGGAGAACGACACCGACCGACCGATCGTCTCGCTCGCCTTATCGTCGACGACACTCACGCCGGCGGAGATGACGCGGCTCGTCGACCCCGGGATCACGCGCGAGCTGCGGTCGCTGCCTGGCGTCGCCGACGTGCTCGTCTTTGGCAAGCAGGAGCGCGAGCTCACGGTGGAGCTGAAGCCGCAGGCACTGCAGGCTGTGGGAGTGAGCGTCGGCCAGGTCGTGCAGGCGCTGCAGCTGCAGAACCTGGCCTCGCCGGTCGGTCATGTCACGGGCTCGCTCGACGAGCGGTCGATCAGACTACGGGGGCGGCTCCAGGCGCCCGAGGAGTTCACGCATCTCGTGGTCGCCGAGCGCAATGGCCAACTGATTCGACTCGGGCAGGTCGCGGAGATCAAAGACGGAACGATCGAGCCCCGCACGCTCGCGCTGTATGACAGCCGCGAAGCGGTGGGCATCGACATCAAGAAGTCGAAGGGCTTCAGCACGACCGATGTGGCCAGCCGGCTGATCGCGCGCGTGGACCTGATCAAGAAGCGCCTCCCGCCCGGAACGACGATGGAGGTCGTGAAGAACTCGGGTGTTCGCGTCGACCACGCGGTTCGCAACGTTCAGGAAGCGCTCATCGAAGGCGCGATTCTCACCGTGCTCGTCGTTTTCCTTTTCCTGAACTCATGGCGCTCGACGGTGATCACCGGCCTCGCGCTGCCGGTGTCGGTGCTGGCGTCGTTCATCGCGGTGTGGGTGATGGGGTTCAAGCTGGAGACGATGTCGCTGCTCGGCCTCTCGCTCGCGATCGGCATCCTGATTGACGACGCGATCGTCGTGCGGGAGAACATCGTTAGGCACGTGGAGATGGGGAAAGATCACTACACGGCGGCGCGCGAGGGCACCGACGAGATTGGACTCGCCGTCGCGGCGACGACCTTCTCCATTCTCGCGGTCTTCGTGCCGATCGGCTTCATGCCGGGCATCGGCGGCCAATGGTTCAAGCCGTTCGCGCTGACGATTGCGTGCTCGGTGCTCGTGTCGCTGTTCGTCTCCTTCTCGCTGGACCCGATGCTGTCCGCGTACTGGGCGGATCCGCACCGCCTCGAAGAGGAGAAGTGGTGGATCACGAAGCAGCTCGATCGCTTCAACCACTGGTTCAATCGTCAGGCGCAGAATTACAGGAAGGTCATCGCCTGGGCGCTCGATCACCGTGCGGCAATGATCACGATCGCGATGGGATCCTTCATCTCGGCGTTCATCCTGCCGGCGAAGGGGCTCACGGGTCTCGCCGCGGCGCTCGTCGGCGTCATCATCGTCGCGTACGCCTTCAGCAGCGAGCGCTTCTCGGGAGTAATGCGGGGCGTCGTGGCGCTCGCCGGCATCATCGTGGCCTTCACGCTCGTGCGCTCGGTGCCGGCGGTGCGCACCGTCGGCGTAGGATTCTTTCCCGAGGACGATCGCGCCGAGATGACGATCGCGATCGAGACGCCGCCCGGGTCGAATCTCGAGTACACGCGCCTCAAGGCTGAAGAAGCGGCGCGGATCGCGCGGTCGCACAAGGAAGTGCTCTACACGTACACGACGTTAGGCAGCGGCGCTACCGGAACGGTGGACGTCGGCAACCTGTACGTCCGGCTCGTGCCAAAGAACGAGCGCTCGATCAGCGCCGAGCAGTTCGCGAACGTGCTGCGCGCCGAGACGAAGCGCGTCGCCGGAGTGACGCTGTCGGTGTTCACGAGTGACTTTGCCGGCGGCCGCAAGCAGCTCCAGATGCAGCTCCGCGGTAATGAGCTCGTTGCGCTCAATCAGGCCGCGGAGATGGTCAAGGAGGAGGTGCAGAAGGTGCCGGGCGCCGTGGACATCGGCCTCTCGACGAAGGGTCAGAAGCCCGAGCTCAACGTCGAGCTGAACCGTGGAGTGGCGGGAAGTCTCGGCATCACGGTCGGCGAAGTGGCGCAGGCGCTCAGGCCGGCATTCGCGGGCCTCAAGTCGGGCGATTGGGTGGATCCGAGCGGCGAGACGCGCGATGTCGAGGTGCGGCTCGCTCCCGAATCGCGTCGTCGCGCCGCCGATCTCGCGGCGCTGCCGCTGGTGGTGGCGGGTCCGAACGGCGTGCCGAGCACGTTGCCGTTAGGCCAGGTCGCGACGATCACCGAGAGCACAGGGCCAGCGATCATCGATCATCTCGATCGCGAGCTCGTAGTGACGGTGGAGGCGAACACCTCGGGCCGCGCTTCGGGTGACGTCGCGAGCGACATCGAGCAGCGTGTGAAGCGTTTGACGCTGCCTCCGGGCGTGCGGTACACGATGGGTGGCGAATCGAAGGACCAGAACGAAGTGTTCGGTCAGATCTTCTTCGCGCTCGGCGTGGCCCTGATGCTGATGTATCTGATTCTCGTCGTGCAGTTCGGGTCGTTCCTGGATCCGGTGGCGATCATGATCTCGCTGCCGTTGTCGCTCATCGGCGTGATGGTGTCGCTGGCGATCACAGGGAACACGATCAACATCATGACCCTGATCGGTGTGATGATGCTGATGGGCATCGTCGCCAAGAACGCGATCCTGCTGATCGACTTCGCGAAGTGGGCGCGGGAGAAGGATGGACGACCGTTGCGCGAGGCGCTCATCGAGGCCGGCGCGATTCGACTGCGGCCGATCCTGATGACGACGTTCGCCCTCATCGCGGGCATGATCCCGGTCGCGCTCGGCCGCGGGGAAGGGGCACAGTTCCGCGCGCCGCTCGGTATCGCCGTGATTGGGGGCGTGATCACGTCGACGTTCCTGACGCTGCTGGTGATTCCGACGGGCTACGAGATTCTCGACGAGTGGCGTCGTGGCTTCGCACGCATCGCGGGCTACCGGCCGCGGCAGATGACGGCGGAGCACCCGGTGCCGGCGATGGGAGATTAAGGGCAGTCCATAATTATCAGTCCATAGTTATCAGTCCATAGTTATCAGGGGGTTCGGAACGAATCGTTGATGGGATGAAAAGCAGATCCCTCGCTAGCGCTCGGGATGACAGCCTCCATGAACGCTTCGTTCCATAGTCCCTGATAACTATGGACTGATAGCTGATAGCTGCCGTTAGCCCCTGTACGCCTCACGGGCGACGCTGTACGCTTTGGGATGCTCGTCTATCTCAATGGCCAGTACAGCCCCGTTCGTGAGGCGACCATCTCGGCGCTCGACCGGGGGTTTGTGTTCGGAGATGGCGTGTACGAAGTGTGGCGCGTGGTGCGGGGGCAGATGTTCGAGGCGGAGCGACACCAGGCTCGTCTCGAGCGGGGTCTGAGCGAGCTGCGAATCGCGCGACCGAGAGAAGCCACGCTCGACGGCATAACCGAGATCGCTGAGCGGCTGCTGAGCGAGAATGGCCTCGCCGGCGGCGAGGCGACGCTCTACGTCGAGATCACGCGTGGCACCGCGCCGCGGACGCATTACTTCCCCGCGCCGGGAACCACGCCGACGATGCTGGTGATGGCGAGCGCATTCACTCCGTCGGAGGCGCGCTTCACCGGGACGCGTGTGATCACGCAGCCTGACGTGCGCTGGCTGCGGTGCGATCTCAAGACCATCCAGCTGCTGCCTAACGTACTGGCACGTCAGGCAGCGACCGAGGCGGGCGCGAGCGAGGCGATCTTTGTCCGCGACGGTGTGATCACGGAAGGAACGCATACCACTGTGTTCGCGTTGATCGCTGGCGAGCTGCGGACGCACCCCGCGAACCACCTGGTGCTTCCGGGCGTGACGCGCGACGTGGCGCTGGGGCTCGCGCGCGACGCCGGCGTGCGCGTACGCGAGGCGGCGATCCGCATCGACGAGCTGCCTAACGCGACGGAGCTCTTCCTCTCGGGAACGACAACCGACGTCACGCCGATCCTGCGCGTCGACGACCGCGTGATCGGCGACGGAGTGCCAGGTCCGGTCGCCCGCGCGCTGCTCGAGCGACTGCTCGAGCGGATGGGACTGACGACGTCCGCGCTGGTGAGCGCGCGGAACTGAGGGCTGGCCATCCTTCTGTCGACGCTGCTCCTCGTTATCCCCCGCGCCGGCGACTCGCTCACGGCGTTGCAGCGGCTATGGGCCTATATCACCCTCGCCGCGACGGGGATCGTGACCGAGGAGGCGTCGCCGCTCGTCGGCGGCCTGATGGCGCACGATGGGCATCTGAAGCTGGTCGCGGTCGGCGCCTGGATCACCGCGGGCACGTGGATCGCCGACATTCTGTTGTACTACCTCGGCCGCTGGCGGGGCGATTGGCTGCGCGACCGTTGGCCAAAGCTTCGCGCGTTCATGCTGCGTGTCTTCGCCGTCGTGCGGCGCCATCCGTGGCGATGCTCGCTGGCCGTGCGTTGGGCGTACGGGTTGCGCCTAACGCTTCCGCTGGCCTGCGGTGCCGCGCGCGTGCCGTTTTGGCTGTATGCGGTCGGCAGCTTCATCAGCGCTGCGACGTGGGCGTACCTCTTCACCTTCGCCGGCTGGGGCTTTGGCGAGGCGGCGCTGCGCCTCCTCGGCCACGTGCGACGCTACGAGGTGAAGATCGCGCTAGGGATCATCGTGGCTGTAGTGATCGCGTTCTATTTCATGCGCAAGCGCGACGTGGGCGGGGAAGTGGTCGATGCGCTCGAGCGAGAGAGGAGGAAATAGTTATCAGTTATCAGTCCATAGTTATCAGGGGATTAGGACCGAAGCGTTTAGTGGATGTCATGCTGAGCGAAGCGAAGGATCTACTGGATCTCGGGTAGATCCTTCGTCGCTTCGCTCCTCAGGATGACAATCCGAACTCCCTGATAACTATGGACTGACAGTTATTGACTGCTCTTTAAGGGTTTCCCATGCGCGCCGGACGTGCTTCTCCTCCGTCCGGATGTTGCCGACGGCGAGGCGGAGGACGTAGCGGTCATCGAGCTTCGTGTGGGAGAGGAATACCTCGCCGGTCGCGTTGACTCGCTCGAGGATTTTCGCGTTCAGGTCGTTGAGTACTTCCTCATGGATGCCTGAGGGCGCGAAGCGGAAGCAGACGAGCGAGAATGGGACTGGCGCGACGACCTCCCAATCCGGATCGGCATGCACCCAGTCAGCGAACTGTCGTGCGAGGGCGCAGTGCGCGCGGATGCGCGCCGCAAGCCCGGCGGTTCCGAAACCACGGATGACCATCCACAGCTTGAGTGCACGGAAGCGGCGGCCGAGCTGCACGCCGTAGTTCATAAAGTCGACTACGGACTCGCGCTCCGGCGTCACGAGGTACTCGTGCACGAGGGAGAACGCCTGCTCGAGGAGGTGGGGCTTGGTCGTGAAGAACGCCGAGCAATCGAACGGCGTGAAGAGCCACTTGTGCGGGTTGACGACGAGGGAATCGGCGTGATCGACGCCGGCGAGCACGTGTCGCATCTCCGGCACGATGGCGGCGACGCCGCCATAAGCACCGTCGACATGGAGCCAGATCGACTCGCGGCGGCAGATCTCGGCGATGGCGGGGACTGGATCGATGCTCGTGGTACTGGTGGTGCCAACGGTGGCGACGCAGGCGAGCGGCAGGAAGCCGTTCGCGCTGTCGTCGGCGATGGCGGCGGCGAGGGCGTCTGGGCGCATCCGGAACTCGTCGTCGACGTCGACGTGGACGACGTTCTCGAGGCCGATGCCTAACGCGAGCGCCGCCTTGTCGATCGAGGAATGAGCGTGGCGCGACGTGTAAACGCGGAGCCGGGGGAGATCGGCGCGACCCGCCATGCCGCGCGCACGAATGTCGAGCTCCGGCTTTGCCTCGCGCGCGGCCGCCAGCGCGAGCATTGACGAGATCGATGCCGTATCGTTCAGGAACCCGAACCAGCCGCCGGGCAGGCCGAGCATCTGCCGCAGCCAATCGGTGGTCACCTGCTCGAGCTCCGTCGCGGCGGGGGATGTCCGCCAGAGCATCGCCTTCACGTCGAGCGCGGCCACAAGCAGCTCGCCGAGGATGCCGGGGACCGACGACGATGTGGCGAAATAACCGAAGAATCCGGGATGGTTCCAGTGCGTGATGCCGGGAACGATCTGCGTCTCGAAATCGCGGAGGATGTCGCCTAACGGCTCCGGCTGCTCCGGCGGAGACACGGGCAGCATCTGCCGGATCTCGCCCGGAACGACCTGTGAAAGAACGCTCACGCGCTCGGGATGATCGAGATAGCGCGCGATCCAGTCCAGGGCAGTGCGTCCGTGGGTCAGCAGCTCCGACGTCGGAAGATCGCCGACATCGGAGGCGGAGCCGAGCGCGGGTGCGGAAGTCATGACTCGAGTTCCTTGCGAGCGTCGAACAAGGAATGTAGCGTCACGCGAACCGCCACCGACCCTCATGGCCGACGCTCCACTTCCACCGCTCGACCGCATCGTCGAGACGGCGCTCTACTGCGACGATCTCTCCCGGTCTCGCGCCTTCTACATCGATATTCTCGGCTTCGAGCCGCTGCTCGAGAGCGCGCGTCTCCTGGCGGTGAGCGTCGGCGGGAATAGCGTGCTGCTGCTCTTTCAGCGTGGGGCGACGAACGTGCCGCTGCCGACCGCGGGCGGCATCGTGCCGCCACATGGCGGAACCGGGATTCAGCACATTGCGTTCGCGGTTGCCGATCGCATCCAGCTGGACGCCTGGGCCGCTCGGTTCGACCAGCGGGGCGTCGCGATCGAGAGCCGCGTGCGCTGGCCGCGGGGTGGCGAGAGCATCTACATTCGCGATCCGGACCAGCATTCGATTGAGCTGATCACGCCTGGACTGTGGGCGATCTATTGATCGGCGCCTAACGCCAGCGAAACCACTTGAGCGCAAGTAGCAGCGTTGCCACCGACCACGCGCCGAGGATCGCGATCTCCGGGCCGATGACGCTCCAGCCCGCGCCGCGGAGCATGCTTGCCCGCAGCGCATCGTTCGTCGCCGTGAGCGGCAATGCCTGGATCAGCGGCTGAAAGGCGCGCGGGAAGTTCTCGGACGAGAAAAAGACGCCCGAGAGCACCCACATCGGCATCATCGTCACGTTCATCAGCCCCGACGCGCCCTCGATCGTCCGCGCGCGGGAGGCGATGAGCAATCCGAGGCCGCCGAAGGCGAAGACGCTCGCGAGAACGATCACTGCGAGCTGGAGAATGGGCCCGCGGACGGGCACGCCGAAGAACAACGCCGCGAAGCCGAGCAGGACGACGACTTCCCCGACGAGCAGTGCGATGCGCGAAATCAGATACGAGACGAGATACTCGGCGCGCGACATCGGCGTCGCCACCAGCCGCTTGAGCAACTTCTTACGCCGGGCGTCGACGATAGTGTAGCCGAGCCCCCAGATGCTGCTCCCCATGATGTTCATCCCAAGGAGGCCGGGGATGACGAAGTCGATGTAGCGCGAGCCACGCTCGCGGACATGACTCTCGCTCACCGTCACGACGTCGGCGCGTCCGTTCCCGCGCTGGATCGCGTTGTCCGCGAGGAGCCTCGCATTGCGCGCGTCGGGCCGCGTCTCGTCGAATTGATACTGGAGCTGCGCATCCGCCTGTGGAAGGACGACGAGCGCGACGCGCCCGGTGCGGAGCGCAACCCGCGCGCTGTCCGCCGACAGCTCTTCGACGGCGAGGCCCGAATCCGCGCGCGCGGCCGCCGCGACTCGGCTCGCCGCCGGCGAGGGGCCGACGACGGCGATGTGCACGACCTCCGGGGGTCGGTTCCGGAACGCGATTCCGAGCCCGATGGCGAGGATGATCGGGAAGGCGAACGTCCAGAAGAGTGCTTCGGGTTCGCGGATGAACTCCTTGAACCGCACTGACGAGAGCTGGACGAGCGAATCGGAGGGAAAGCGGCGTCGGGGACGCGGAGTTTCGATGTTACTCATCGCGGAGCTGCCTGCCGGTGAGGTGGACGAAGACGTCCTCGAGCGTTGCCGAGTGCGTGCGCAGCTCCGCCAGATGGAGATCGCGACGTGAGAGCTCGGCGAGGAGCGCCGGTACGGTGCGGTGCAGCTCCGCCACCTGCAGCTCCCAGACGGTGCCATGGTCTTCGCCACGGCTGCGCGCGGCGCTCACACCGGCGAGGCCTCGCAATGACTCGGGCGTCAGCTCGGCGGCGCCATTTCCCGCATGCGCGAGCACGAACTCGACGACCTGCTCGCCGCCTAACGAGGCAATGAGGTCCCGCGGGGTGCCGAGGGCGATCACCTTGCCGTGGTCGACGATCGCGACGCGATCGCAGAGTCGCTCGGCCTCGTCCATGTAGTGCGTCGTGAGGAGGATCGTGCGCCCAGTCGACTTGAACTCCTCGACGAGATCCCAGATCTGGCGGCGCGACTGTGGATCGAGCCCGGTCGTCGGCTCGTCGAGGAAGAGCAGGTCGGGATCGCCGACGATCGCGCAGGCGATCGCCAGGCGCTGCTTCTGACCGCCCGACAGCTTGCCCACACGCCCCTCGCGCTTCTCATCGAGCTGCACGAGACGAATGACGTCGTCGATGCTCCGGCCCTTTGCATAGAAGCTGCGAAACAACCGCACTGTTTCCGCGACGGTCAGCTTTTCCGCGAGCTGCGTCTCCTGCAGCTGAATGCCTAACCGCTCGCGGAGCTCGCGCTCGTCAGTGGCCCATCGGCGGCCGAGGACGATGACGTCACCCTCGTCCGCGGAGTTGAGCCCCTCGCAGATCTCGATAGTCGTGGTCTTGCCGGCGCCGTTAGGCCCGAGAAGCCCGAAGCATTCGCCGGTCGCGATCTCGAGGTCGAGCCCGTCGACCGCGACGACGTCCGCGTAACGCTTGCGGAGGCCATGGACCGAGACCGCGAGGTCATTCCTCACGGCGTGACGCGCGTCCCCTGCGCATAGCGAAGCACGTCGTACAGGTAGTGCACGCCGAAGCCCACATTCTCCGCCGAGAGGCGCTCGTCGTTGCCGTGCACGCCACGCTGCGCGTCGGCCGATTCCACCTTGAACGGATCGAAGCCATAGGTGACGATGCCGAGCTGTCGATAGGTCGGCCGGTCCGTGGCGCCGGTGAGCATCGGCGTCGTCACGTAGGCGTTCGGGTCGCGGTCGTGCGCAGCCTTCTCGATGGCGTGGAAGAACTCCGTCTCGATCGGGCTCTCGAGCGGCGGCTTCGGCGCGAGGAGCGGCGCGAACTGCACCGCGGTGTCACCAACGACCCCCTGCAGAGTCGCGAGGAGCTGCTTCGGATCGGCGTCGGGAAGGAGTCGGATGTCTATGTCAGCGGACGCTTCGGCCGGGATGACATTGGTTTTGTTGGATCCGTGCAGCCCCGTGAGGCTGATGGTGTTTCGGAGAATCGCGTTCCAGTACAAGTCGTTGAGAATCCATTGGCGAGCCGCGGGGTCGGTTAGCGCGACCTTCACGTTCGAGAGCCACTGCTTTTGCTTCCCGGTGTAGCCGCGGGCGATGTCGCGGAAGTACTTGTCGACGCCCGGGGTGATGTGCAGTGGCGTCTCGTATCGGCCGATCTTGTCGAGCGCAGCGACGAGCCGCGGCACCGGATTCTGCTTCGTTGGACGCGAGCCGTGCGATGGAGTGCCGTGCACGGTGAGGTGCTGCCAGAACGTGCGCTTCTCGGCGATGCCCACGCCGTAGTACGCGAGCTTGCCGTTCTCGAATTTGTTGTCGCCACCTTCGGTGATCAGATACTCGACGTCAGCAAGGAGATCCGGGTGCCGCTGGACGAAGACGATTGCTCCCGTGCTGCCGAGCTCCTCGTCGGAGTTTGCGATGAAGACGATGTCGCGATTGAGCGGAACGCCGCTTCGCTTGAGCGCGATCATCGCCATGAGGTGAATGATTCCCTCGCCCTTCATGTCGAGTGCGCCGCGGCCCCACACGTAGCCGTCCTTCACGAGGCCAGCGAACGGATCGACGGCCCAATAGCGCGTGTCCGCGGGAACCACGTCCATGTGATGGACGAGCGCGATCGCCTTCTTGGTGCCGTTTCCCTTCAGGCGCGCGTAGAGGTTCGCCCGACCCGCTGGCTTCAGCTCGGCCGTATCGAGGATCTGCGCCTCGATCCCTTCCCGATCGAGAATGCGCTTGAGGTAGAGCGCGGTCTGGAGCTCGTTACCGGTCGGGTTGGTCGTGTTGATCTTGAGGTAGTCAGCGAGAATCTGCACGGTCTCGTCGCGCAGCTTGTCCCAGTCGATCGGTTGCTGCTGCGCACCTAACGACGTGAGCGGCGCGGCGGCGAAGACGAGAAGCCAGCGGCGGACGGAACGAACCAAGCGGGGCATCGGCGGAATACGGCTGGGGGCGGCGAACGGGGGAACGCGTAATCGACAGAAACGCTTTCGAGAACGCAATCGCGAGCCCGTCACGAAGCATTGGAGGTGGGCCGAAACCCATCGCTCCTGCCTGTCGTACGCCCCGGCGGACTCCCTCCCACCCCCGTCGTCCAATGTCCCTCCTCCTCGCTGTCGCCTTTCCACTCCTCGCATCGGCCGCCCCATTCCAGGTGCCAGTGGACGTCAAGAAAGACACGGCCAAAAAGGGCAACATCGCCATAACACTCGGGAGGCGAGGCGACCCGAACGATACGATCACGGTCGTCCGGGACAGCACCGATTCCGTCGTCGTGGGCGCGCACGGACGCCGGCGGCACCTGTCGGCGCGACGGCTGCCCGTCACGGCCCAGCTCCTGGCGTCCGCGTTTCGCGATCCCGCGGCTCGTCAGCTGCTCGAGCGGGCGCGCGTCGCGCGCATGTCACAGGATTCGGCGCTGCAGGGGTACGACGCCACCTCCTATCAGCGGATCTCGGCCGGCATGGGGTTCTCGAGGATCGGCCGCGACCGGCTCATCTTCCGCACCGAGAACGTGTCGCGCGTTCGCTGGCAGCGCGGCCTTGGCGCCTGGATCGACGTCAAGGGTGAACGAACCGCGATCCCGGTAGCGCCCGACGAGGCGCAAAAGGAGGCCGAGCAGGACATGGCCGAGGATGCCGACATGACGGCAGTACCGTACTACCCGGGTTATGAGGCGCTCTGGGTGGGCATGGGCGCGGCGCGAGCCAACGTGAACGAACGAGAGCTCGTTCATCCGCTCGCTGGGGGGGCGGAGGCGTATTACGTCTACGAGAGCGGCGACTCGATTGACATCCGGCTCCCGGACCAGGCGACCGTGAAGCTACGCGAGCTGCGGGTGCGGCCACGCACGGCCAAGTGGAACGTCGTCGTCGGATCGCTCTGGTTCGACGTGAAGAGCGGACAGCTGGTGCGCGCCGCCTATCGGTTTGCCGTGCCGCTCGACGTCTGGGCAATGGTGAAGGACGAGGATCCCCACGCGCTCGACGACGTTCCGAAGTGGGTGATGCCGATGATCTCGCCGATGCACGGCCAGATCACCGCGGTCGCGATCGAGTACGGGCTGTACGAGAATCGCTTCTGGCTGCCGCGCATCCGCGCCGCGGAAGGAAGCGCGCAGGTGTCGTTCATGCACGTGCCGTTCAAGATGGAGCAGAGCTTCAAGTACGCGTCTGTGAACGCGCTTGACAGCTTGCCTGGGGTGATAGCGGCCGCGCCGAGCATTCTCGACACGCTGGCCGACTCGTTGGCGGACAAGATGCGCGACTCGCTGCGCGCATTGCGACGCGCCCGGCGTGACTCGATCAAGGCCGGACTCCTCCAGGCACCGCCCAAACAATGCGACACGAGCGAATACCGAGTCGTGCGGCG
>Ga0136846_1231198_pt1 | contig 29408 bp, 17 predicted proteins | sample HopSoiMetagenom2_FD_96841 | JGI IMG/M metagenome (GOLD analysis project Ga0136846, IMG submission 96841) | Grasslands soil microbial communities from Hopland, California, USA - 2 Assembly 2016 (version 4) | ecosystem: Environmental > Terrestrial > Soil > Grasslands | place: USA: Hopland... | reverse complement strand
GACTGCGACAGCTGGAGCGCGAACGCGGTGCCGTTGCCGAGGAAGCTGCGCATCTCGGGTGGAACGTCCCAGCGGTCGCTGCGCACCGACGCTTTGAGCAGCGCCCGCGACGTCAGGCGGTAGCCGAGGCCCGCCTCGCCATTGTACATGTTCGTGGGGTTGGCGACCCAGGCGACGTCGGAGATCGGCTGGATGTACGGGTAGTCGTTGCGCTCGAAGCGGCCAGCGGCGAAGAACCGCGGCGTCAACGTGTACTTCGCCTCGGCGTAGTAGGTCAGTCCACGCACCGTCTTGATCCCGGCCTCACCGTCGGGCACTTCGTAGGTCGAACGCGCGAGCTCTCCGTGGAGCTCGAGGTAACCGCGACTGAGCTGCGCATCGGCCGCGTAAATGCCTTCGCTGTATGCTCGCCACGAGCGGCCCGCGAGCAGCGTGGGCGCGAGGTCGCGGTTGAGATACGGACCCCACGTCGCCGACACGCCAATGCGCGCACCGATCGCCGGCGTGAATCCCGCACCGATCGCCGGGCGCGGCGTGGGTGTCGGCTCAGGCGTGTATCCCTCGTGCTGAACAGGCAGGGAGACGACGGCGGCCCGATAGTCGAACGGTCCGCTCGCGCCCGACGCCTGTACGCCGAGCGGATACTGCAGCGGGTAGCCGTCAGGGATCCCGATGAGCGGGTTCCGTGTCGAGTATCGCCGCGCCGCGAATGTTCCGACGACTGGTTGGATCTTGCCCGCGTCGACCACGAACGCATTCGACTGCGTGTACCGCACTCCGGCCAGCTCGGTGTACCACTCCGTGCCTGACTCGTCGCGCGCGCTGCCGGTTTCCATGGTGCCGGCCGCATAGATGACAACGTGTCGGCCGAGCCCCGCGGCGCCCCAGAGATTCATGCGTCCGAGGAATGACGGCCGCCCGCCGTTGCGGGTGAGGAGGACGGAACCCGAGTCGGTCTTCCACGCCTCGGCGTCAGCGATCCCCTGGATGAGGATGGCACTCTGCGCCTTCGCCGCGGGTGTGGACGCGGTACCGGCGACGGTGATGGCGATACCTAACAACGCGCGCCGACTCGCCGTGACGACGAGCCGGCGTGGCCGGCACGGCACGGTATGAGCCAGCGGGGAGCGTGACATGAGAGAAGGACGGACACGCGCGCCGGCGGGTCACTCCGGCCTCAGGGTCATCCCGGAGCTCGGCTGTGATCGCGATCACACGTTAGGCAGCGCCAATCTTGCTGCTCTACTCCTTGCCTGTTACCATAGCTCGGCCGACGGCGGTTCTCGTACCGGCGTGCGCCACGGTGTCGCACGGCTCAGGGCGTTAGGCCGGGTCGGCTCGACGTGGATTCGTTCCATTTCATTCGGAGGATCTGACGATGGGCGTCTGCCACGACAAGACCACCACGATGCTGCGGACGCAGAACTACAACGTGGTGCGCCATCCGCGCGACGGGATCAACCCGCTGGACCTGCTTGGCGCGTTCAAGGATTCCGTTCATCAGTTGGGCGGGCTCGACAAGCTGATCACCAACCCGCCCCCGAACCCTCCGGTGATCGCGCGCAACCAGGTCGCGGCAGACCTCGAGGGCCAGCAGTCCGATAAGCAGGCAGCCGGCATCGGGCTCAGCTTTCTCAGCAGCATTCTGAGCGCGCTCGGTGGCGATCTGGATGTGAGCGCTCAGTACCAGAACGCTCGTCGCCTGCAGTTCACGTTCACCGACGTCGTGACGGATACGGTCGCGCCGCTCGATGTTGGCGAATACCTGAAGAAGGGCCAGGTGAACGCCGACAACCTCGTGCTCCAACAGTTCGTGCTCGGCCAGGGGACGCTCTACCTGATCACGCAGACGCTCAAGGCGAGGAAGATCTCGGTCAAATCGGAGAACGAGAACGGCACGGAGGTGAAGGTCGACGTGCCGGTGATCAAGGGTATCGCGAGCGGCAAGGTGAATGTCGAGGCGAGCGCCGACCAGTCATCACTGGTTACGTATTCCGGCGACAAGAGCATCGTCTTTGGCTTCCAGGCCTTCCGCGTAGGCGTTGCGGGTGGCGTGCTCTCGCTCGTGCCCGCTGCGCCGGGGTCGGTGTCGTTCGGTGTGACGTTCGATCCCACGAAGGCGAAGAACCCCGGCGACCCTGTGCTCATCGAAGACGAGGAGACGCTGCTCGACTTCTCGACCGACGACTGGGAAACCGAGGCGAAGAAGCGCCTCCGGAGGTGATCCCACAGCGGAGGTGATCCCACAGCGACGCAACTCGTTTCCATGTTCTACGCCGACCTCGAGATCAGGATCGTCGCGCGCGACGTCCAGGAAAAAACAGACGGCTACCGGATCGAGCTGACGCTCGATCAGGGGCAGGAGTTCGGCCCGGGGTTCGCCAAAAAGGCCGACCTGACGGTTTTCGACTCGACAGGCACCGAGACGAAGCAGGCCTACGGCGAGCGCCTCTTCAAGGCATTGTTCGCCGACCCGACCGTCAAGTCCGGGTGGGATCGGGCACGCGGTCAGAGCCCGCAGCGGCGCATCCGTCTCCGCATCGATCCCGAGTTGTCGGAGCTCCATTCCATCGAGTGGGAATTACTCCGCGAACCAGGCGTCGAGTCGCCCCAACTGTCGCTACAGGCTGCAACACCGTTCTCCCGGTATTTGCCTCAGGACTGGCAACCAGGCACGGCGGTTCTCGACCGACCCATCAAAGTGCTCGTCGCGGTCGCCAACCCGTCGGACCTCGCCGCCTGGGGGCTGCAGGCGGTGGACGCGAAAACCGAGTATGCGAGTCTTCTCGCAGCCACCGCGGACATCAAGGACGAGGATGGTGCCGCGGCGATCCGGTTCGATCTGCTCCCACACCCCTGTACGCTCGATGCGATTCGCGACGCCCTGAAGCAGGGTTATCACGTGCTGCACTTCATCGGGCACGGGACCAGCCGGAACGAACAGGACGGGACCGGCACCGAGCGATTACGCACGACGCTGCTGCTGCCTAACGCGGCGAAGAGCGACAAGGTCGAGCAGGTGCCCGATACCGCCATCGCGGAGATGATCAGTCACCAGCTGGGTGACGCCGCGGTCAAGAGTGACGAGCGCCTTCGCCTCGTCTTTCTCGAGAGCTGCGAAACGGCGAAGCGCGACGCGAACGATGCCTACCGCGGCCTCGCGCCTCAACTCGTCAAGGCCGGCGTGGCTGCCGTGGTGGCGATGCAGGACCTCGTGGAGGTGAAAACGGCCCGCCCGTTCGCGGGAACGTTCTATCGGCAGCTCCTGCGACACGGTCAGGTGGACGTGGCGTGCAACGAAGCGCGTGACGCGGTGCGCACGCAGAAGCTGCGCGGCGACGACGTGCCGGTGCTGTTCATGCGCCTGCGCTCCGGCGAGCTGCTTCGGGTGCGAGGGCGCATCACACAGATCGACCGAACCGCTTTCTGGAAGCGTCTGAGCGTCAACATCAACACCGAGCAGTGTGTGCCGTTCCTCGGGCCACGCATCAACAGCGGCATCGTGCCACGCCCTGAGGCGATCGCTCGCTGGTTGGCCGCGGGGAACGGATATGCGCTCGCGGATGCCGACAAGCTCGCGCGCGTCGCGCAATTCGAGGCCTATAAGGATCCCTCCGCGTTCCGTGCGATGTACATGAAGCGGCTCAAGGAGGGCGTCTACCGCTCCGTGGGCCGCACACCCACCGCGGCAGAGATCAAGCAATTCGACAAGCAAACGCTGCGGGCCGTCACCGACGCCGTCGGTTGGGGCGAGGCCTCGAAGAAGGTGGAGGAGTGTCGGATCTACCACGCCCTCGCCGATCTCCAGCTACCGCTCTACGTCACGACGAACGTCGACGACTTCATGCACGAGGCGCTGGCGCATCATCCGTCGCTCAAGCCGGAAGACGTTAGGCGTATCGGGCCGCGTTGGCAGAAGGCGACGGAAGGTGCTCCGCCGCATTCCGTGCTCCAGCCTGAGCCGAGCACCACGACCCCATACGTGCTCCACCTCAACGGCTTCGACGATGAGAGCGACCGGTCGCAGTTCGACCACGTCGCGCTCTCGGAGGACGACCTTCTCGCGAAGTATGTCCGCCTGGCGCGCGATCAGGTGGAGATCATCCCCTCCAACATCGTCACGAAGCTGGCCGAGAGCAGCTGGCTCTTCCTCGGCTACGACATCGACGACTGGGAGTTCCGCGTCGTGGTGCAGGGTCTGCTGCAGCCGATTGCGCAAGCGAGGGCAACGACCAAGCTGCACATTGGCGTGCAGCTCGAGGTCGGGCCGGGTGGAACCGGGATCGATGAGCAGGCGGTGCAACGGTACCTGCAGGGATATCTGGAGCAGCGGTTCAGGATAACGGTCTACTGGGGCAGCCCGGCGCAGTTCGTGGCGGAGCTGAACCGACGACTCCTCGAGGACTGAGAGGCCGCGACATGGCGGAGCTGAACCCGTATGTGGGCCCGCGGCCGTTTGCCGAATCCGAGCACCGGTTCTTTTTCGGCCGCGCCGAGGAGGTCGAGATCCTCACGAGCCTCGCGGTGGCGCGCCGCGCGTCGCTCCTGTTCGCGCAGTCAGGCGCCGGGAAGTCGTCGCTCCTGCGTGCCGGCCTAACGCCGCGCCTGCTCCGCCACCGGCGAATCATCCGGGGGCGCGAGACCTTCCAATCGCTCGTGAGCGGCATCCGCATCGCCCGCGTCGGAAGCGGCCGGGAAGAGACGAATCCGCAGAACATCTTCGTCCAGAGCGCATTGCTCTCGTTGCAATCCGACCCGGCCGCGGCGGTGTCGAACGAGCTCACGCTGAGCAACGCCCTCGGCACGTGGCTCATGCCGAAAGGCCAACAGTCTGCGGGAGACCAGACGCCAGGCGCGAGCCAGGAGATGATCGACGAAGCGCCGCTGCCGTTTCTGCTCGTGTTCGATCAGTTCGAGGAGCTGTTCACCCGGCACACGGCGTTCCGGCACCATCGGGAGCCGTTCTTCAAGCAGGTGACGGACGCGCTGGCGGACCACGACTGTCTCCGTGTGCTGTTCAGCATGCGCGAGGACTACATCGCTGAGCTCACGCCATACGCGCATTTCCTGCCCGACCAGCTTCGCCCGCGCTTCCGGCTGGAGCGCCTGAAAGGCCAGGCCGCGCTCGACGCCGTCACGCGTCCCGCGGACCGCGCGGACGTCGCGCGACCATTCGAGGTGGGCGTTGCCGAGGCGCTCCTCAATAACCTGCAGGCCGGGGGCGCGGACGGCATCGAGCCGATTCTCCTGCAGGTCGTCTGCAAGCGTCTGTGGCAGAACCTTTCGGCGGACGCCGGCTCGATTCGGAACGACGACGTGCAGCAGCACGGCGACGTGGACCGCGCGCTGATGGACTATTACAACGACGCGGTGGAGACGGTGGTGCGCGAGGTCCAGGCCGGCGGCGCGTCGATCAGTCAGCGGCGGGTCCGGCGCTTCTTCAGCGAGGGCCTCTTGACGCCAGCGCGCACGCGCGCGCTCGTCTATCGGGACGACGTGAACGGCGTGACCGCCGGCCTGCCTAACGCTGCCATCGACATCCTCAGCCGGTCGGACGTGAACATCATCCGCGGCGAGGCACGCGGCCAGAGCCGCTGGTACGAGCTGTCGCACGATCGCCTGATCCCGGCGGTGCTCACGGCGAACGAGGAATGGACGCGGAACAACACGACGCCGCTCCAACGGCGCCTCCTCGAGTGGACGAGCCGCGGTCGCCTGGACAAGGATCTCCTGAGTGCGAAGGAGGTGCGTGCGGTCGACGATTGGCAGCGGAACCACCCGGATGATTCGCTCACGCCGCTCGAGAATGAATTCCTGCAGCGCAGCCGGCAGGGGTTGGCCACCGCGCTGGCGCTCGTTCGGGCGAACATCGACGAGCTTGGCTGGGCCGTGCTCTTCGCGGACGACGATCCGCTGCGCGATGCGATCCGTCGCGCGTTAGGTCCGTTGCTCGAGCACCGGAGCCGCCAGACCAAGGCGCGATTTGCGCGATCCGAGTACGCCGTGAAGCCCGGCGAGAAGGCGCAGGAGTTTCTCAAGCGGCACGGGGCGCTGGCGCGCGGCGTCGACGATGCGGACCGTATGCCGTACTACCTCCTCATCGTGGGCGATCCCGAGCGTATTCCGTTCGAGTTCCAGTATGCGCTCGACGCGCAGTACGCGGTCGGGCGGTTGCACTTCGAAGGCGCAACGCGAGAAGAGACGGTCGTCATGTACGCGCGGTACGCGCGGAGCGTCGTCGAGGCGGAAAGCGGTCAATGGGGCATGCCGCGTCAGGCGGTGATCTTCGGCCCGCGCCATGAGCAGGACCCGGCGACCGCGATGCTCGCCCAAAACCTCGTCGCGCCCATGATCCAGGAGCTCAGTCGTCCGGGTCTCACGGTCGAGGAGTGGCGGGTGACGCCTGTCGTCGCGGAGGTCGCCACCAAAGGGCACCTGCTCCGATTGCTCGGCGGCGACCGCCGTCCGGCGCTTCTCGTGGTGGCCGCGCACGGCACGTCGTACCCCAAGGGGCACAAGGATCAGTACGACGAGCAGGGTTCGATCGTGTGTGCAGACTGGCAACCGAACACGGGACCGCTCACCGACAATGAATATCTTGCCGGCCGGGATGTCGCGGATGACGCCAGCCTCCTTGGCATGATCGTGTTCACGGTGGTCGGGTTCAGCGCCGGGACACCGAAGCTCGAAAATCAGGTGAAGAATGAACCGCCGCGCGAGCTGTCCGACCGAGCGTTCATCTCTCGTCTCAGCCAGCGGCTGCTCGGTCATCCGCGAGGCGGAGCCCTCGCCGTCATCGGTCACGTCGATACGTCCTGGTCGGACACGCTCGAGGAGTTCGCGGACGCGCCGGGTGGTGCGAAGCAGTGGAAATCGGAAGGGAGCGATACGTTCGTCGGCACGGTCAGTCGGCTCGTCCGCGGGTTTACGGTCGGGTCAGCGATGGATTTCTTCAATACCCGATATGCGCAGACCGCCGCCGAGCTGGTGGATCAACTGCTCACTCCGACTCCGCAAGGCGGCTTCAACGGGAAGCGCGATCGCCTGATCAACGAGGCGATCGATGTCCGCAATTACATCGTGCTTGGCGACCCGGCGGTGCGGGTGCCGGTCGAGGGGCCCGTACTGGAGCAGCCGGCGTCGATCACCATCGACCCCGCTGAGATCGCCGCGATCGAAGCGAGCCTAACGCCGATCACCGCACCACCGGTTGCGGCGGCACCAGCGGCCCCGGCGGAACGACCTGCCGGTGGTGTGGGTGCCACAGGCGAAACGGCTGTCGTCGGCCCCGAAGCGAACGTGCGTGGCGGGTCTGCACCGCTCGACCTTGCGCCATCGGACGTCGCGATCACGAGCGGAATCGCCGACCAGTTCGTCTTCTTCAACGGCATCGACTTCGGGTCTGGACAGTACGCCTACCCGACGCCGACGCTTCCCGCGCTCGTGCAGTTGATCGTCGCCGGTACAATCGACCTCGACTTGATGCAGCTGGGCAGCCTGACCGACTACCGGTCGAGCGCGACCAGCTACTTCGAGCGCGGAGTCTGACGCATGGCACTCCCTCCGACCTTCGACCCGAATGACCTGAGCCAGGCCGGCTGGGGCGTGATCTTCGCGCCTAACGCGTACCAGAGGGTCCGACCGGTGCTGGAGCCGTTGCTCAAGTGGCGCCGCCAAGAGGCCGGGGAGCTGTATCGCGAGTTCGTGGGCGACGATGGCTATCGCGTGGGCGATAGCGCGGGAAGCTTTCTGTCACGGCACGGCATCGGCCAGGGGCGCGTCGCACCCGAGCGAATGCCGTACTATCTCCTGCTGGTTGGTTCGCCGGCGGACATTCCGTACCGCTTCCAGCAACAGCTCGACCTCAACTACGCCGTCGCGCGACTCCATTTCGATGACATCGTCGGATATCACCACTACGCCGTAAACCTGGTCAAGCTCGAGCTCGACGGCAGCAGTTCCAGGCCCGAGCGACGGATGTCCCTGGTCGCTCCGAAATTCCCGGGCGATGTCCACACGGCGACGACCGTCGAGGAGCTCGTGGTACCAATGGTCGCCGAGCTGCAAGAGCGCGCCAGGGGCTGGAGGATCTCGACCGCCATCGGCGACGACGCGACGAAAGCGAACCTTGGCGCGGTGCTCAATGGCGACGACGATGCCGCGCTGCTGTTTGCCGCGAGCCATGCGGCCATTCTCCCGGACTCGCACCCATTGTTCGCCAAGAGACACGGCGCGCTCGTGTGCGGAGACTGGCCCGGCCCACCTAACGCCAACGCGATCGCGACGGGTGTGTCGCCGGGACCGGGCATCCGGGCGTCGTTCGGCCGGGATGATCTCGACCCTGCCGGGAGAGGCTCCCCGGGGAGGATGGCGATCCTGTGGAGCTCGTTCAGTGCGGGATTCGGCCCGCTCGATCTGCGGCCCGAGGCGTCGCAACGCGCGTCGGTTGCTCCACTGGCGCAAGCGCTGCTCGGTGCCCCATCGGGCGGAATGGCGGCCGTCATGGGGTTCGTCGATCGCATGCTCGGCTTTTCGTCGCCACGGCTCGCAGCCGTGGACCGTTACCGCGAGGCCGTGTCCCGAGCCATCTGGATGCTGCTCACCGGCGCCCGTGTCGGGTTCGCGACGCAGAACTTCGACGAGGCGTACGCCGAGCTGAGTGTGGCGCTGAGCGCCATCCACGAGAAGCGGCGCTACGGGCAGGAGATCGCCCCGTCCGAGCTGGTGGGTCTGTGGGCGGCAACGAACGACATGCGCAACCTCATCCTGCTCGGTGACCCGGCGGTGCGGCTATCCGCGGCCACACCGATGATCGCGTGACGGACGCAACCCTCAGGCAGCGACACCATGCCTAACGGGACACCGGAGAGCGAGTACCACGCGAACGGCATCGATCCGGACGGGAAGTATCTGCAGCCCCCGGTACCCGAAAAGCTTCTCGCCGACGTGGCCGTGGGCGATCCCATCGATCCGGGCGCACTGGCCACGCTCCGTGAGCGGTACGAAACGAAGGACGCCGCAAACTTCGGTGTGATCGGCGACCGGACCTCGCTCGCCGATGTCGGGTGGGGAGTGCTTTTCGCGTACGAGGACACGGATCGCATCCCGGACCTGAAGCGGGCGCTCGCTCCACTCCTCGAGCGGCGCAAGGCCCAGGCGGGCAGTCGGTACTACGAGCTCGATGCCAGCCGCGCGTACCGCGCGGGCGAGAGCAAGACGCAGTTCCTCAAGCGGTTCAACCTCGGGCCGGGCACCGTCGATCCCGCGAAGCTCCCGTACTACCTCCTGATCGTGGGCGACCCACGCCAGATCCCATTTCGCTTCCAGTATCTGCTCGATGTGCAGTTCGCGGTGGGACGCATTCACTTCGATGCCAACAGCGAACAGGAGGCGTTGGACAAGTACGCGCGTTATGCAAAGAGCGTCGTGGAAGCGGAGGAGAAGGCAGAGCAGAAAACACTCGAGCTCCCAAAGAAGGCCGTGCTCTTCGGTCCGCAGAACGAAGGTGACAAGGCCACGGCGCTCAGCGTGCGCGAGCTGATAGTGCCGCTGGCCGAGGAGCTTCGGCACGAGGGCCCAGCCGGTTGGACGATCGTCGACACCGTAGAGGACGATGCCAGCAAGGCAGCGCTGCGTACGCTGCTGGGCGGAAGCTCCGCGCCGGTGTTCCTCTTCACAGCGAGTCATGGGCTCGGCCTCAAACCAGACGACGAGCGACTTTTCACGCACCAGGGAGCGTTGGTATGCAGCAGCTGGGCTGGACCGGGGTCGAAGGTGAACGACGGAGACATCTTCGCCGCCGGCGATGTGGATCCTGAGGGGAGCCTGCTCGGCCGCATCGCGTTCCACTTCGCGTGCTTCGGTGCGGGCACGCCGAAACTGGATGACTTCTCGACCGCGGTCGGCGGGACTGCCATCGCACCCTACGACTTCGTCGCTCGCCTGCCGCAGGCGATGCTCTCGCACCCCGGCGGAGGCGCGCTCGCGGTGGTAGGCCACGTCGATCGCGCGTGGGACTGGTCATTCCATTGGGGCACGGCCGGCGCGCAGCGCGCGGTGTTCCGGAAGACGATCGGCGATCTGCTGGCCGGGTTGCCGGTCGGCGTGGCGCTGGACGAGTTCAGCCTGCGCTACAGCGAGATTTCGACGCTGCTCACCGAGGAGCTCGCGGACGTCAAGGCGGGCAAAACGCGGGACGACGCGTTGCTTGCCGGGTACTGGACCGCGAACAGCGACGCACGCAACTACGTGCTGCTTGGCGACCCGGCGGTGCGGCTGCGCACCACCTGATCGCCAGGCCTAACGCCGGTGACGCGACGTGGCGCTATGCCAGCTCCGGCATGTCCTTCACCCGAAGCTGCACCGCCGGGTCACCGAGAATCAGGAAGTTCCGCGCGTCGTCGCGCGCGACCCAGAACTGCCCGAGCAGCTTGAGCGACACGTCAGCACCGTGCTGCAGGTCCACCTGCAGCTCGGCGAGTCGTGTCGAGAGTGCGGCCCACCGCATGTTGAACGTGTCGGTGGCCTGACCGACGCGGTCTCCGTTGAGCAGACGCGCGAGGACTTCGCGAAATCCCTGAATCTGGCTACCACCCTTGTCCGACTGGAACGAGTACGCCCAGGCGCGTTCTATGTGGGCGATCGCGGCGAGCGCGCCACCATCGTTATGCGCGAGCAGCGCCTGCGGCAGCTTCGACAGAAACGGCTTCGCGGCGATCCGCTTGGGCTCCTTGTTGAGTCGGTCGTAGTTGTCGAGCTCCGGCATGCCGCCGCCGTAACAGGCGAACATGAAGTGAATGAGCCCGTGCACCTTCGCGTCGGCCGGGACATCCGACGCCGCAAACCAGTCGTCCGCGCTAATGGCGCCGCTTCGGTCCCAATCCTGGCACACCAGCGCGCCCTGCTTGTCGATCTGGCGGGCGTCGCCCAGGTCGAACGCCATCCCGTGGCCGCCGCTGAACAGCACGGCGGGGGCGCCGCCAGGAATGTCGCCGCGAAGGATGCGCGTTAGGTCATGCTTCGTGGCGTCGTCGGCAAGGTAGGACTGCAACTTGAACTTCTGGCGCTGACCGACGGGGACGGGTTTGAGACCCGATCCATCGCGCATCGGCACAGCCACCTGTCGATTGAACAACTGCGTCGCCGCGTCGAACTCGTGCTCGGGCGCGAAGATCGCCATCTGGCGCGTAGTGGCGACCGTCGCCGCCTTCTCGTACTCGACGACACTCGCTGCATAACGCCGGAACTCGTCAGGCGTGTCGAACCACAGTCGTCCCACCGCCCAGTAGAGGTCGAGTGTGTACTGGAACTCGAACGGGATCACGTCCGGCGGGGCGACGATGAGCAGGTAGAACGGTACGCCCTGGTTCGGGTCAACGACGTCGAGCCGAGTGCCGCGTCGCTTGAGCCAGTCGAACGCGGTTTCGCCTGGCCGGTAGCCGTCCTGGTCGTAGATGACGACCGGGTTCGCGCCCTGCTCTTTGCGATGATCGATGAGTGGTTGGAGCGCGTCCTTGATCTTCGCGTCGATGTCGGGCGCGAAGATCACGCCCCAGCCGACGTCCGCGAGGTTGTTGCCGTCGAGGCCTTCGCCAACCGCGAAGGCCTGCTGTGCCGCTCCTTCCGCGCGCGCCGCCTGTGCGCTCTCCCGCGGGCCGGGTGGATTTGGCTGACCCACCTCGGCCTGAATCGCATCGTCCGAGAGGTCGTTGAGCGGTTTGCCGGTAGTCGCGGAGACGCCGAGTGCGTGAAGTGCTTCGACTTCGTCAGGCATGTGACCTCCTCACGCGGAGGCCAAGGCCGCCGACCAGATGGCGTGCGCGACTTCCGGCCCGGCGATGTCGCTGTGCGCGCCGCTCGGGCCTTCCTTCTTCGCGATGAACTGCGACGACTCGACGTTGTAGATCCTCCCCTTCTCCAGCGTGTACGCACCGTCGGCCGGAAGCATTTTCAGATCGTTAGCCACCCCGTCGGCGACTCCCTGGATACCGAACGCGCCAATCGCGCCGAACTCGGGCAGCTTCGTTGGGTCGAACGACGCGGAGCCCTTGACCTGCGACGCCAGCGGATAGAACACGCCCACAGCGGAGTCGTTCTTCGACCGCGTGACGATCACGGGACCGCTGACCTTGCGGTCGCTGAGAATGGGATTGAAATAGCCGGCGCCCCCGCCTCCGAAGGGGATAGTGTTGGCGTAGCACCAGAGGGACACGGCTCCCTGCACGAGCGCGACGGATTCCACGGACCTCATGAGTGGTCCTCTCGCGTTAGGTCCGCCGAGCATGCCGGAGACGACGATCGTGCCGAAGCTATGCCCCATGAGGTGGACGCGTACGGGCGTCGCGTTCTGAAGGTCATTGAGAAACGTGTGCATTCCGCCTTCGCCGACCGAGCGCCCGCGCTTCTTCATCGTCCAGTACGAGAGCCCGCGGAGCGGTTCGAGCAGGCTGCCGAGATTGATGCCGCCGAACGCCGCGCCTGCTTCGTTGGCGGCTTCGAACGCCGCCTCGGGGTCGAACGCCTCGCGGTCCGCGTCCGGCGGGCCGGCGACGCCCTCACTGCCGAGGCCTAACGCCTGGTTCAGATCGAGGTAGGCCTGCCGAACCTGCGGCGACAGCTCGTCCGGCGCGAGGTTGGTCCGCGCCTCTTTGATGATGATCTCGAGCGGTCGGCGGATCTCGGGGCGATCACCCAGGCGCTGGAGGTACGACTGCAGCAGCGCGTCGCTCGAGACGGCTACCTGCGGTGCGCCGAACGCACCGCCCCCGAGCTCTTCGTCGCCCCAGGGTTGGCTGGGCCAGTGGAGCCCGATGAACATCGGATCGAAGCCGGGAAACACCGTCGTGGCGCTCTGACGCTCGGGCGCTCTCGCGAACGCACCGATCCAGCGGTTGTACTGGTCGCGCGCGGCTGGGAGATCGCCTTTCCACCCGTGGCAGAAGAAGAAAACGTTCGTGACGCCGTCGCGCTTCGCCTTCTCGATCAGCTGCTGGCTCATGAGCGTTGCGCCGTCGGGCCGCTCCTTTCCGTCGGCATCGAACGCGATCAGTCCGTACTCGGTATCCGTCCCCGGAATTCGCTCGAACCCCATGTGCTGCCTCCCTAGTAGCCACCAGTGTCAGCGATCGCGTGCAGCGCGGCGAATGGCTCCGGACGATTCGGCGCGAGGAACAACGATCGAACCGGATCGGCCGCGACGTCACGAACGAATGCCTCGGTGCGCGCGCGACGAGTCTCGCTATCCATGTTCTTCACGATCCGGTACTTCACTTCCGGCACCGCCAGGTCGATCACGAGCGTCGACCCGCCACGGAACATGAACGTTGGGGTGTCCTCGTTGTCCTTCACCACCTCTTCCGACTGCGTGAGCGCGACGATCAGCTGCGTCACCTGCTTGCCATCGGGTGTCGCGCGGCCCGCGCGGCGCAGCTCGTGTACCTCGAACGTGCGGCCCGGCGCGAGCCCGAGCTCGTGCGCGAACTCCGGCACGACCTGGAACGTCCGCGCGAGCTGCGTGTGCAGCTTGAGCCGACGCTTCCACGTTTCGCGAAAGAGCTGCTGCCGGTTCTTCATGTAGAGACACGCATCGGCGTACCGCTTGAGGCCTTGCACGATCTCGAAGTACTGCTGTTGCACGGCCTGCGGGAAGCTGGACGTGTCGAGCCCCTGCCAGCGCAGCGTATCGACCGAGAGCGTGCGCAGCGTGTTTTGCGACGGGAGCCCGATGTTCAACGGGTAGATGCCACGCCGGCGGAAGCTCTCCACGAACGCGACCCGATAGTTGAGACGATCGTCGCGCACCATGTCGAAGTCGGCCGTGATGATCGCGCGCAGATACTCGAAGAACGTCACGTCCACGGGCGGTAGATAATCCAGCGCCCGGATGCACATGCCGAGGACGTGACTGGCCGACTTCGATGCCTCGTCCGCGAGGCGGTTCACGAGATCCGGATGCACCGCGCCACTCGGCAACACGCCTGTGCCACCCGTGTACAGGCGAATCAGGTCGGCGGTGCGCGTCGTGTAGATGGCGAGGAATGCATCGAACACCGCGCCCACGAGGAGCGCACCACGCTCGTGCGGCGTGACGCGCTTCTCGAGGTCGGCCGGATCAGGCACGAAGCGCTTCCACACGCCGTTCTCCACGTGGCCAATCGCCTCACGCAGGGCGCCGCGCCCGCCGGTGGCCTGGCCGAACTGCACGGCGAGGCTGCCTAACGTCGACTCGGCCTCCAGGTCGCCGCGGGTCTTCGCGATCTCGGCGCCGAGGACCTCGCGCATCGTGAAGTGCTGGAGGAGCGCGACGATGTCCGCGAAGCCCTCGTGGAGCGCGAGCACGTCGACGTTCGTCGGCTCGTTGAAGCGCCGGTACATGCCGTCGAGCACCGCGTGCGTGGTCTCGTGTGCCACGATGTCGTGCGACAGGCACGAGTAGATGCGGCTGCCCGGCATGTGATCGCCGGGCTGGTTCGCGCTCGCCTCGAAGTAGCCGAACAGGAGCGCGATCTTCTCGGGGCTGTAGAACGCGTTCGCCTGACGCAGCGCGTGCGGCTGCACGCGTAGCCGCGGCGTGAAGATGCTGTCGTCGAGCGGATCCTTAGGGTTCGTGCCGTGACGCCAGAGCACGGGACGTCCGAGCGCTCGCTCGAAATACTCGATCGTCGTCATCGCCACGGCGTAGACCATCTGTTGATGGAACTGCGCGTTCCCCTCCGACGGCGACCAGCCGTCCTGGGCGAGAAGGCGAGGGTCGTCGAGATTCACCGGCGTGTACGTCTTGCCGGATGGGTCGGCGTCCGTGACCTCGAGATATTCGCCCGCCGGCCCTTTGGCGAGCGCTTCCCATCGCACGTTCAGCGTCGCTTCGTTGACGGCAGCCGTGTCGAGACGCGTCGCGAAGCTGGGATCCACGGCGTACACGCGAAGCCGGCGATAGACGGGATCGCGAACCGCGGGCTCCGAGTCGCACGCGGGCAGTACGTCGGGCACGATGGGCTTCCGCGCCGGCGCGGGCGGAACGGACTGACCGGTAACGATCGGGTAGCGGGACGCGACGTGCTTGCGGAGCGCGAGCGACGCACCCTCGTCATCGATCACCGCTTCCATGATCTTCACCATCGTCGCGTCATCGACGCGCTCGGCCTGATCCGGATCGGCGACGAGCTCACTCAGCGACTTGTTGAGCAGCCATCGCTGCATGAGCTCGAGGTTGAGCATCTGCTCGCGCGGAGGCGCCTCGGCGAACCCCAATCCCGTGATCACACGGAGAAAGGCAAACGAGTCGCTGTCCGATTTCGTTTGTGGAAGCCCGAGCACGGGGCGCACGGCGAGAGCGGCATTCGCCTGAATGACGCCGTTGCCGAGTCGCGAGCGGTTGTCCGTGGTCTTCGCGGTGGTGAACAGCGCGTTGCGCACCGCTTCGATGCGACGCCAGTCGCGGGGAAGCTCGTTCTTGTACTTCTCGAACCAAAGCGCGACGGCCGCGGCAATCTGCGGCGTTGCTGACGACGTTCCGCCGCCGTTCAGCCGCACGGCGTCGGTGCAGCCGTACCTCGCCCACGGGATGTTCGGCGTGTACGCAGAGAGGGCCGCCTTCATGACGCTGTCGGGGCCGAAATTGCCCTCCATCGTCTTGAGCCCCGGAAATCCCGCGTACGGCTGCCCGTTGGCCATGACGCCGCACGCCGTGATGACGCGACCGAACCGCGCGGGATACACGATGTGCCGCGTGGGCATCCCGTTGAAGTTGTTGCCCGCGGCGGCGACGAGGCACAGACCGGCGAGGTAGGCGCGATCGATGCTCTCTCGCCACGCCTTCGACGGCAGCCCGCCCATGCTCATCGTGGCGACGTCGCACTGGATGTCCACGGCGTAATCGAGCGCGCTCGCGAAGGCGCTCGTTTTCAGCAGCACGACCGTGTCGGCGATGCGAAGCGGGACCACCTCGGCATCGGGTGCGCCGCCGATCCGGACGCCATTCGCGGCGGGGAAGGTCCCGCCGGCCAGGATGCCTAACGTGCCGGTCCCGTGGCCGGAGTTGTCGAGCAGGAACCGCTTGTTGTCGGGGTCCTGGGCGTTGGTTTGCTGCTTGTATCCGTCGACGAAGTTGGCCTCGACCAGGTGATTGATGTACTGCGGCACCGTGGCGTGGGCGGCGTAGTAGCCCGTGTCGATGTGCGCGATGCGCGTCCTCCGCTCCGAGAACTGCACCGCGTTCCGCGCGCTGCCGAGTTGCGAGAACTCGTCGTCCAGGTGCCAGGCAATCTTGTCGGGGCCGACCGCCTGGCCGTTCTCGCCGTTCTGACCGTCGGGTGCGCAGTTCTTCCCTACCGTAACCGTGCTGCCCGGAGCCGGAGCGCCATCCCCATCGTCCGGGAAGGCGCCGTGAACGAGATCGGGCTCGGCGAACATGACATCCGCGTCCGCAACCCCGAGTTGATCCGCGAGACGGGTGTGGGCGAGGTCCCACGGGTTCGCGACATCATTCGCCAGATCGGCGATGAACCATTGTGGTTCCGTGCCGATCCCTAACGCCGGCGCTGCTCCGGGAACGGTGACGCGCAGCGGGCGAAGATTGGCCCGGTCATCGGCCTGAAGCGCGGCGGCCGACGACCGGAGCTTGACCAGTACCTGCATGACTGCCTCTTCTCACTTCGTGTAAACCAATTCGCCGTTCACGTACACGCGCTGCACCCACGTCTTCACGCTCAACGGCGGCCCGTCGAGCACGACGACGTCTGCGTCCTTGCCCACCTCGAGCGAGCCCACGCGATCGGCGACGCCGAGGATCTGGGCGGGCACCAGCGTCACGGCCTTGAGCACCTGGTCGTCCGTCATCCCGTAGCCCGCGGCGAGGGCTGCATCGATGAGCAGCCACTTGCCCGTGCCGGCGGGCGCGAGCGTGCTGAACGCACGGGAGAACGTCGCCAGCGCCGTCGGGATGCCCGCATTCGTCAGGCGACCGGCGAGACGCTCGTCCGGCTTGGGATAGTCCTCCTTGTCGGGAATCTCCTCGTTGCTCACGTACGGGTGGGACACCTGGCCGAGGACGACGGAGACCTTCTTCGCGGCCAGCTCGTCCTTCATGTCCCAGGCGCCGGCGCCGCCGTCGATGATGACATCGAAGTTGAACTCCTGCGCCAGCCGCAGGGCGGTGCGAATGTCGGTCGCGTTGTTTGCCTGGATGCGCGCGGGGATCTCCTTGCGCAGGAGCTTGCCTAACGCCTCCATGCCGAGGTCCTTCGGCAGCGTCGCGTTGCTCGACTTGTTGCGCTGATACTCCTGCGCCTTAATGAACAGCTGCCGCAGCATCGCCGCCTCGGCCATGCGCGTGAACGGGTCCCGGTTGGCCGCGCGGGCGGGCGCTTTGGGCGGGGTGCCGAGCGCGATGTCGATGGCGGCCGGCTCGCGGACGACGAGGGCGTCGAGCGTGGCGCCGGCCGTCTTCAGCACCGCGCCCTGCCCGCCTAACAGCTGGGCGTCGGCCGGCGCGAGATATTGGCTCGTGACGCCACCGGACAACGCTTCCTTGTTGCGGAGCGGTGCCGGCTGTCCCGACCCGAACGTACCGAATGGGTTGTACGCCTCGAACACGCGATTCTGCGGCGTCATCGGGTCGGTTGGCTCGTTCAGATCTCCGTCGCTGAGCCCGATGTACGACGCCGCGTCCACCACGCCCGGCATGACGTACTTGCCGGAGGCGTCGACGATCTCGGCGCCGGACGGCACCTGCACGTTGGCGCCAACGGCCACGACCTTGCCGCCGCGAATGACGACGGTGCCGTTAGGTATGGCGGGTCCGCTCACGGGCAGCACGGTGCCGCCGCGGATCGCAATGGCTCGCTCCTGGGCCGGGAGCGACGCGGAGACGACGAGGAGGGCTGTCGTGATCGAGAGGAATGGTGTGCGTCGCATGGTTACTTGCCCTCCTTCGAGCGATCGTAGACCACCTGGCCGTCACCGATTACGAAATCGATGCGGGACTTGGGCTCGTACCACGGTCCGTTGAAGATCACGAGGTCCGCGTCCTTGCCGGTGGCGATCGTGCCCACGTGGTCCGAGACTCGGGCGATCTCCGCCGCGTTCGCCGTCACCATCTTGAGGGCTTCCTCGTCGGGAATCCCGTAGCGCATCGCGAGCGCGGCGCAGAGCCGCAGCCATTTCTGGTTGATCACTGGCGCGTCCGTGTGCATCGCGATCTTGACGCCGGCCTTCCAGAGAATGTACGGGCCGGCCATGGCGTCGTCGCTCAGCCCAATACGGTCGCCTAACGGGAGCACGACGGCGGTGACGCCGCGCTTCGCGATCTCGGGCGCCACCTTGTACGCCTCGGTGGAGTGATGGAGCGCGAGGTCGAACCCGAACTCGTCCTTGAGTCGCAGCAGCGTCATGATGTCGGTCGCGGCGTGCACGTGCGCGCGCACGTAGGTCTTGTGCGTGAGCACGTCGGCCATCGCCTCGTATCCCAGGTCGCGCGCCGGCGGATTCCCCTTCTTTCCGTCGTCCTCCCACTTCTTCTGCGCGGCCATGTACTCCTGGGTCTTGATCAGGTACTGGCGAAGGTTCGCCGCGACACCCATGGCAGTGGCCGGGTAGCGATTCCGGCCCTTGGGGCCCATCGCGAATTTCATCCCCCCCTTCTCGAGGAGCATGCGCTTGGAGTAGTCGGTGCCGAAGGTCTTGATGACCACGGCCATGCCGCTCACGTTCTCGCCGCTTCCGGGGCCGGTCACGATCGTGGTGACCCCGCCTTCCATGGCGTCCTGGAAGTCAGGGTCGTTCCAGTCGAGGGCGTCGAGAAACCGGTGCTGGGGCCCGATCAGCATCGGGCTGTCGTTCAGATCGGTCGACTTGGCGCCGATGTGCGAGTGATTGTCGATCATGCCGGGGATGACGGTCTTCCCCGTGGCGTCGATGATCCGCGCACCGGCCGGCGCCGACACGTTCGTGCCGACCGCGACGATCTTGCCGTCCCGGATCAAGACGCTGCCGTTGGTGATCGGCGCGCCGGCGGCCGTGTGGATGGTTCCACCGCGAACGAGAATCGCGCCGACCTGGGCGCGAAGGGGCAGCGTGAGGGCGGCAGTTGCCGTGATGGCAGTTGCCAGGAGCCGTGTCGCTCGGATCATTGCCGGTTCGGGATGGAGAGGGTCGCCCGGTGCGCGCGCGAGTCGAAATCGAACAGGCGATGTCTTACCGATAAATGGCGGCGGCGTCAACCGCCAGGGTTTCACCTTAGTGCCTAACGACCCGGGCTTGTTCTCCGAGATTTGGGGACGGCAGACGGCAGGTAACGGCAGACGGCAGACAACCGTCTGCCGTCTCACACGGCTCATATCCTGCATTCGCGGCGCACTAGTGGAATGAATCATGTTTCAAGGGCTCTGACCCCTTGAAAGTAGGTTTTCAAGGGGTCAGAGCCCTTGAAACGCGCGAACCTGAACGAACACGAGAACTCGAGTGACGAGGCGGGCTTCTTCTGTCCATCGACGCGCGCGTCGCGTCGGCCGATTCGTCGTGGGGTTAGCCGCCCTCGGGGCATTTGTCGGGTGCCGAGCCTCGCACGTCGCGACACCGAACCCCACCGGGGTCGTCGAGACCATCTTCCTCATCGGCGATGCCGGAGAGCCCGATCCGCGGCTGCCGGCAACCGTGCTGGACTCGCTCGCGGTTCAGGCAACCGCCGTCGGGCAACGCGGAACGATCCTGTTCCTCGGCGACAACATCTATCCCTCCGGCACGGCGGACTCCTCGTCAGTCAACTACGCGGACGTCCTCCGTCGCCTGGACGCGCAGATCAAGACCGTGCCCAGTGGCGGCACGGGCATCTTCCTGCCCGGGAATCACGACTGGTCCGACGGCGGGCAGGGCGGCCTCTTCGGCGCCGCTACCGCCGCCGACGGCCTGTTGGTCATCAGACGTCAGTCCGCCCTGATTCCACGACGGCCGAAGCACGCCGGCGCGACGGTCATGATGCTGCCGAAGGGTGGTTGTCCCGGGCCCGTCGTCGTGGACCGCGAACGTGTGCGCCTCATCCTCCTCGACTCGCAGTGGTGGCTGCACAACTACATCGTGCGCGACTCGGTCTCGGATGACCCCGAGCACGGCTGCTCGACCCACACGATGGGGGAGATCACGCAGGCAGTTCGCGACTCGCTGAAGACGACCCACCCCGGGCAGTCGGTGATCGTCGCGTCGCACCATCCGTTGAGAACCGGCGGACCGCACGGCGGCTATTGCGGTGCGTTCGCGCTGTTCCGTCGATGGGCGAACACCAGCCAGGATCTGCTGGGCAAGTCGTACACGCTGATGCGTGACTCGCTGAACAGCGCGCTCAAGACGCGTCCTCCGCTCATCTACGCCGCCGGTCACGATCACAGCCTGCAGGTAATGCTTGGCCGGACCTCGAGCTACGCGCTCGTGAGCGGCGCGGGGTCGATCGGCAAAGGCGAATGCGCGGCCCGGCTGCGTCAAAGCCTGTACGTTGGCCAGGCGACGAGCGGCTTCATGCGCCTCGACTTCGTCCCGGGCGACAGCGTGCTCCTGCGCGTCTATCGCTACGACAGCCATCTCGAAGGTGAAGTGTATTCCCGCTGGCTGCACGACCGGAAATAGGCGATGCGAATCATTTCTCGAGTCCGCACGCGCGTCGGTCGCTGGCCTGTCATCACCGCACTGGCGTCGCTGCCGTTCCTTTCGGTATCGACGCTCGGCGCTCAGTCGAGGACGGAGCTCACCCGCACGCTCGCCGCGATCGCGAGCACCCCGTTAGGCGCGCTCACGCCTACCGGCCCGGTCATGGCGACGAGTCGCGACGACACGCTGTTGTTCGGGTTCCGCCTGCAGTACGGCTCGCGCGGGCTGTCCGATTCCCAAAGCCTGAGGGCGTACGGCCTCACCACCAACCTGCAGATCCAGGGCGGCGCCCTGGTCTCCGGTACGGTTGGATATCAGCAGGGCAGCGATGGCATCTGCGCCGACGTGTCGTGCGATGACCATCGCCTGATGGCCGAGGTTCGGTATAGCAACAACCTCATCACGACTCGTCCATTCCTGCGAGTTCCGTTCTTCACGGAAAACGACGCGAGCGGAACCGCGGCGCTCCAGTTTGGCGTCGGGTGGGCGGAGAAGGGTTTCAACGAGCGGCAGCACTGGACGGCGGACGTCACGGTTCCTCTGTCACTCGCGGTCGGGCAGCGTGTGCGAGTGGTGCCATTTCTCACGCCGTCCTTCGCCTTCGCTTGGGGCACGACCGATCGGCAGTGGAGTCGCGGCCAGCGGTTTCTCGTTGGCGGCGGGATCACGACGCAGGAAGTCGGCAAGTGGGTCGGCCTAACGGGGCTCGACCTGTCGTTCGCGTTTCAGCGGGCGTTCAGCCCGCACGGGACCACACTCGGCGTGACGGTGTCGTGGATGCACGTCCCGGTGAGGTGACGCGGCGACGCGTGACTAGATGAGAATGTCCCGTTCGTTCGGCGCTTTCCCATCGAACGGCTCCATGTGCACCAGCACGGACTGCACAGCCGGCACGGCCGCGCGAATCGCGCTCTTCACTCGGCCACCGAGTATGTGAGCCTCGTTCAGTGGAAGCGTGGCGTCGGCCTGCACGTGAATTGTCACGCGGTACGCCATCCCGGTCCTGCGGACCGCGAGCTTCTCTGTCCCGCGGACGCCCTCCACGCTCTCGGCCGCGCGCCGTATCGGATCGACGACTTCGGGCCCCGGCATCCGGTCCATGAGGTCCTGTAGTGTTGGACGCAGCATGTTGACGCCGTTGAAGAAGATGACGCCGGACGCGATGAGCGCCGCCCAGTCGTCCGCCGACTCCCAACCGGGTCCACCCCAGAGCGCGATCGAGATGCCGACGAATGCTGCCGCTGACGTGACGGCGTCGCTCAGGTGGTGCCATGCGTCTGCCCTGACAGCGGTGCTCCCAATGTCGATCCCGATCGCGCGCACGCGATGCGCGAGGATCCATTTCGTGGCCATCACGGCCACGAGCACGACGAGCGTCCACGCGGCCGGCGTGCGATGTGGTGTTCGGATCTCCGAGATCGCCTCGATCGCGATTCCGACGGCCGCCGCGAGCAGCATGACCGACACGACCGCCGCGGCGAGCGGTTCGGCCTTGCCGTAGCCGAAGGGATACGCGTCGTCGGGGTCGCGTGACGCGAGGCGAAGCCCGCCCCACACGATCGTCGACGCGAAAATGTCGGCGGTGGACTCGACGGCGTCGGCGACGAGGGCGTACGCGTTGCCGACGATGCCGGCAACGAGCTTCGCGATCGCCAGGAACGTGTTGACGAGGATTCCGAGCTGCGCCGAGCGGATTCCGCGCTCGCCTGGTTGGGCCACGAATCGTGCTATCGGTGGTACAGGCCGGCCGCCATGCCTAACGATGGGAGGTCAGTGCTCTCGCTTCGCGCCGCCGTCGACCTCCGGCGGCGTTGGGACGATCGCGCGGTCTGGCGTGCGGCGCGCGAGCAGCGACGCCGGCGGTCTGTGCGGCTCGTGCCCCTTCGTGGCGTACGGGACGTCCTTCGGCGCACCGCCCGAGGGCCAGTCCGTTTCCTTGCCGGGTGAATCGGGACGCGGGTGCGAGTTCACGAAGGCCGCGACGTCGAACGCTTCCTGCGGCGTGAGCGATCCCGGCTTCGACTGCGGCATGTTGTGCCAGACGAAGCTTGCCGCACGCTCCTCACGCGCCATCGACGCCCCGATGGAGAACGACTTGGGTCCCCAGAGCGCTGGAAACGCGGCGTTCCCCTGGCCGTCCGCCTGGTGACAGGCGACGCACTCGCGCTTGAAGATGGTCTCACCGCGCGCGAGATCGCCCACGAGCGTGTCCTTCATGCTGACCAAGCCGCTGGCTCCGGCGAGGTTCGTTCCCACCGGCACGTCGTGCGAGATGAACGCGAGGTATGCGAGGATGTCGTTCATCTGACGGCTCTCGGGCGGGAGCACGTTTCCGGCGAGCGATCGCGTGAAGCAGTAGTTCACGCGATCGGCGAGGCCGATCACCGCGCCCGAGCGGGTCATGTACTTCGGGTAGCGCGCGTGCGCGCCGGTGAGTGGAGCTGCGCTCGCCTTGGTGCCGTCGTTCTGGTGGCAGCTCGTGCAGCGAAGGCTCGAGGTCGCGTACGCGGGAAGACTTTCCGGCGTGAACCGGATGAGGTAGAGACCGCGGCGAATCGCGGCGCCGAGGGAGTCGTTGGGGATGTCGGCTTCAGTGGGCGGCCGCCAGTTGGCGGCGACGAACGTCGCCGCCTTCGCGGCGGTGTCGCGAGCGGTCGCGGCTGATGCCGACTTGCTCGATCCCTGGCAGGCGAGCGCCGACGCGGCCGCCAACCACAGCAATGTTCGCTGAAGCACTGTGTCCCACGGAGCAGTCATCGGAATGACTCGCATATCTAGCCGTCTCAATATGCGACCAAATCGCCGCCGCGAAAGAACGACAAGGCAACACCAATTGAACCGCGGAGGCGGTGAAGAACGTTCTTCAAATCTCCGTGACCTCTCTGACCTCGGTGGTCAAACAAGTCGTACTCGCGCGTCCACCGCGACGACGCGATCCTCGAACGCCAGCAGAGGGTTGAGGTCGAGCTCCTCGATCTCCGGAAAATCGACCGCCAGCTGCGAGACGCGGCGGAGCACGTCCACGAGCGCGCGGCGGTCGGCGCCCGGGCGACCACGCATGCCGGCGAGGATCGGTGTGCCACGAATGCCGTCGAGCATGTCCTCCGCGTCGAGTGCGCTGATCGGCGCGACGCGGAACACCACATCGCGCAGCGCCTCGACGTAGATCCCGCCAAGCCCGAACATGACGAGCGGCCCGAAGAGGCGGTCATGGCTCACGCCGACGATCGTCTCGAGGCCGCCGCGCACCATCGGCTGCACCAGCACGCCTTCGAGTCGTGCGTTAGGCGACCGGCCTCCGACTTCGCGCATCATGACATCGTAGGCCGTACGCGTGGCGTCCTCGTCCTCGATGCCAAGGATCACACCGCCCACGTCGCTCTTATGGTCGATGTCCGGCGAGACGACTTTCATCACGACCGGGAAGCCGAGCTCCGACGCGACAGCGGCCGCTTCTACGGCCGACCGGGCGATCCTGGCCGGAGCCGTGGGAAGGCCGTACGACGCAAATAGCTCGAGCGCCTCGGACTGCTCGAGGTGGGCGCGGCCGGCAGCGCGCGCTCGCGCGATCACGTTGCCAGCCCGGTCGCGGTCGACCGGCAACGCTGTGATCGGTGTCGCCGGCCTGCCTAACCACTCCTGGTATCTGCATAACGCGGAGAGCGCGCGAGCCGCCGACTCCGGGAACACGAACGCCGGAACGCCCACCGAGTGAAGCTCGGCCCGACCCTCCGACAGGCCCGCACGTCCCATGAGCACCGCCACCACCGCTTTCCCCGGACTCTGCTGCACCGCGCCCCCGATCGCCTCGGCCACTGCAGCCTGGCTCACGCCGAACGGCGGCACGAACACGGCGACGAGGCAGTCGATTCCCGCGTCGGAGAGCAGGATCTCGAGCGCCTGCCGATAGCTCGCGGGTCGAGCCGACGCGATCATGTCCACCGGGTTGCGAATCGACGCTTCCTCGGGGAAGAGAGGCTTCAGCGCGGCGACCGTCTCCGGCCTCAGCTCTACGACGGCGAGGCCGTTCGCCTCGAGCGCGTCCGCTGCGAGAATGCCGGGACCACCCGCGTTCGTGAGCACAGCGGTGCGACGGGAGCGAGGCCGCGTTGTCGCGCCGAAGGCCATCGCCATGTCGAACAGCTCCTCGACCGATGCCGCGCGAAGCACACCGGCCTGCGCGAGCAGCGCATCCACCGCCGCATTGCTCACGGCGAGCGCACCAGTGTGTGACGATGCGGCACGCGCGCCACTCGCGGACCGTCCGGCCTTGAGCGCGATGATGGGCTTTCGCTTCGTGATGCGCGACGCGGTCTCGAGAAAGCGACGTGGGTTGCCGAAGTTCTCGACGTACATGAGGATCGTCGACACGGCGGGGTCGTCCTCCCACTGCAGCAACAGGTCATTGCTGCTCACGTCCGCCTTGTTGCCGACAGACACGAACTGCGCGAGCCCGATCTGATATTCGCGCGCGTAATCGAGAATGTTCACGCCCATGGCGCCGGACTGCGACATGAGCGCCGCCGGGCCGAACGGCGGCATGACCGGCCCGAACGTCGCGTTGAGCGAGAACGCGGGATCCGCGTTGATGACGCCGAGGCAGTTGGGGCCCACCATGCGCATGCCGCTGGAGCGAACGAGGTCGGCCAGCGCTCGCTCACGCTCAGCGCCGTCTGCACCCATCTCGCGAAACCCGGCGGTAATCACCACGAGGCCGCGCACGCCGGCGTCAGCGCACTCACCGGCGATGCCTAACACGAGGTGCTTCGGCACGACGATGACCGCGAGATCGACGGAGTCCGGCACCGAGCCGACGTCGGGATATGCCCTCACCGAGCACACCGAGTTGGCCAACGGGTTCACCGGATAGACCGAACCCGTGAAGCCGTGCTGGATGAGATTCGCCGTGATCTGATGGCCGATGTGACTCGGCGAGCGAGACGCACCGATGACGGCGACCGTGCGCGGCTTGAGGATCGGGTCGAGAGCGGCTGCCATTTCCGATAAGGATTATTGCGCGGTTCCGACCGAGGGGCGACGTTGCGAGGGAGCCTGGCGACCGGAGGCGTAGATCGCGTGACGAGCCCGATAATCTTCCATTGCGACCCTGAGGCTGTCGAGCTTCGTCAGACGGTGCGGCTGCAGGATCTCGACGGGTGCCTGACGATCGCGAGACGGGCCGATGGGCGACGACCGCGGTTCGTGTGGCGCGGCCCGGCGACGGACCCTGTGTTCTCCCTCGAGAACTGCCGCGAGTCGGTGATCGAGCACATCGACGTCGTGTGTGAGTCGCCGTGTACCGCCGTATTTCTCATCCGGCGCACGAAGAGTGGCAAAGGCATCATCCCGAGCACACTGCATCAGTTCCGTGACGTGCGAATCTTCGGCAACGCGCACGCGCGACGCGGCTACGACTACACCAGCACGATCGATGAGAACAACGAGCACGGACGATGGGATTCGTGCTCGGTGTATGGCTGTACCGACGCGGCGTGGGCGTTCTCCGGCCAGCAGTCGAAGGAGCACGTGCTCACGCAGTGTCGCGCCGAGTCGGTCCACGCGGGCGTGAGCGCGAGCTCGTCGTTCACGTGGATCGGTGGCACGGCCGCGGTGTGTCAGACCGGTGTCGTCCTCTCCGGCGTCGGCGATCCCGTGGTCATCGAGGGCGTGGGCTTCGAGGCGTGTGGCCGACTGCTCGTGACCAGCGGGCCCACGACCGCATCGCAGCCCGTGACGCTCACCGGTGTGCGCTACGAGGCCGATCAGCTGCACGAGGATGGCGACTGCATTCTCCTGCGGCATGCCGGTCCGCTGAACGTGACCGGGTGCCGGTTCGGTGGGGGAAAGCAGCGGGTTCCGCGCATTGCGTTGTTAGGCGCGGGTCCGCAGGTGGCGACGATCTCGGGCAACACGTTCGGCGCGTACGGCGCCAATCGCGTGTGCCCGGTTCGCGCGCAGAACCACGCGAATGCGAGCGTCACGTGGGGCAACAACGCCTATCAGCGCGAAGCGCTCGATCCCCAGAACGTCGAGAGTCGGCTCGCGTGGGCGGAGAAGTCCTACACGTGATGGCCGGGGCGATCAAAGGGACCAGAGGTTTCAAGGGGTCAGAGCCCTTGATCCGGACGGATCAAGGGCTCTGACCCCTTGAAACCTCTTTGAACTCCTTCCAGCCGAAAGCAGGTGGGGCGGCCGATATGGCAGAATTGCCATACCACGTTCGGATGTACCAGGCAAATAATCGGTGCTATGACAATTCTGCCATACAGGCTGATCCCGCCCTGCTTTCGACAAACGTTCAGCGATCCACTATCCGGCGGCGGCCTCGGGTTGCGTCGATCTTCGAGCAGCCCGCCGTTGTCCTTCGTGTACGCCTTCGCCGAACTCCTCGATCATCTTCTTGTTGAACGCAGGAATGTCGTCCGGCTTGCGGCTCGTCACAAGACCCTCGTCGGTTACCACCTCGCGGTCCACCCAATCGGCGCCGGCGTTGCGGAGGTCGGTGTGCAGGGAGGGCCATGATGTCACGGTGCGGCCGCGAACGACGTCCGCCTCGACGAGCATCCACGGCCCGTGGCAGATCGCGGCGACGGGTTTTCCTGCCTGAAAGAACGACTTCACGAACTGCACGGCCAGCTCGTCCTGGCGCAGCTTGTCGGGGTTCATCACGCCACCGGGCAAAAGCAGTGCGTCGTAGTCGTCGGCTTTCGCGCGCTCGAGCGGCAGGTCGACGCGGAGCTCGCCGCCCCAATGGTCGTGCTGCCATGCCTTGATGGTGTCGGGTTTCGGCGAGACGAGCGAGGTGCGTGCGCCCGCCGCATCCAGTGCCTTCCGTGGTTCCACCAGCTCGACCTCTTCCACGCCGTCGGTCGCTAGAATGGCGACACGTTTCCCGCTGAGCTTCTCTGCTGCCATATACTGCTCCTCGAACAACAGGTTGATGCCAAGAGATCTCGTGAGCCCGTGAAACGGGGTGTGCGGGGTCGCAAGCACCGAGCCGCCAGCCACCGATTGTTCGAAGTGCTCGCGATGCGCTTGTGGCGTCGCGCGGCGTGCGTCGTCCAACGCAAAACCCCGTCGTTGGACGTGGGTATCATTTCCTGTAGCGGCGCTCATCCCCATTATGGTGGCGCCCGCCACCACTATTGACGTGTCGGTCTGGCTGCACCCTCAGATGCATCCCGCCTCTTCCTTTCTCTTTGCCACAGGCATCGAGAACAGCTATCCCACGCTCGCCTCCGGCGCGCGCATCGACCAGATGGAGAAATGCGGTCACTACGCGCGCTGGGAAGAAGACTTTTCACTCGTCCGTGACCTCGGGCTGAACGCGCTGCGCTACGGGCCGCCATACTATCGGACCCACGTCGCGCCGAACCGCTACGAGTGGGACTCAGCGGACGCCCCGATGGAGCGGCTGCGTGACCTCGGCATCGAGCTCATTGCTGATCTCTGCCATTTCGGGGTTCCATCCTGGCTCGGCGGTTTCCAGGACGCGGCCTTCCCGGTGCTGTTTGCCGACTACGCGAGAACGTTTGCGCGGCGGTATCCCTGGGTTCGCTACTTCACGCCGGTCAACGAGATCTTCATCTGCGCGAGCTTCTCGGCGCTGCGCGGGTGGTGGAACGAGTGTGAGGCGAGTGATGCAGCGTTCGTTCGTGCGCTCCGCAACCTCTGTATGGCGCACGAGCTCGCCGTCGAGGCCATTCTCGGCGAACGGCCCGACGCCGTCATCGTGCAGGGAGAGTCGATCGAGTACTTCCACCCGGCCGGTCGATCGGCGGCGAAAGAAGCGGATCGGCTCAACGGCATCAAGCACCTCTCGCTCGATCTGACGTTAGGCAGGGAGCTGGGCCACGGCATGGCTGCGTACTTGAACGAGCACGGCGTCACGTCCAACGACCTCAGCTTCTTCCGGGAGCGTCGCGCCACGGGCCAGCGGTGGCTTGGCACGGACTACTACCAGACCTGCGAGCATCGCGTTGCTGCCAATGGGCGGCATACGACGGCACGTCGGGGCGTGGGCTTTCGTGCGTTGGCCGCGCAGTATTATCAGCGCTACGGACTCCCCTTGTTCCATTGCGAGACGAACCAGGTGAGCGGCCGCGCGGTCGAGTGGTTGAACGACCAGTGGAGCGACATTCTCGCGCTGCGCTCATCGGGAGTGCCGGTGCGCGGGTTCACGTGGTACTCGCTGACCGACCAGATCGATTGGCAACATGCGCTTCGTGTGGAGCGCAACGATCTGCATCCGGTCGGCCTCTATGATCTCGACCGGCGGCCGCGGCCGGTCGCTCATCGGTATCGCGAGATCGTGGCGAGCTGGAGCGCCGAATTCGTGACAACATGCGACGAATCCGGGCTCCCTCAGCAGGAACTCCGCGCAGAGGCGTAGCCGACGCCAACTGTCGGCGTTGACGGCAGTTGCAAACGTGGCCGGCGCGCGGCCGGTACACGCGCCGCGTCACGGCGCGTTAGGCATCGCGCCTCGCACACCGAATTTTGTGCCGGTCGGGGCATGTGACTTGCTCGTAGTTGGGAATCCAAATTCCCGAGCGCGTCACCCACTGCCTGTGCTGGATGTCCATGAGTGATGTACGCACGACCCCGACTACTGGATCGTCTCCGCTGATCGTCCACAGCCACCTGCGCTGGGACTACGTGTGGCAACGCCCACAGCAGCTCCTGTCGCGCTTTGCCCGGAGTCGCGCCGTGCTGTTCGTCGAGGAACCGGTCTTCGTCGATGACGTGGCAGCGGCAGGATTCGACCTGACGTC
>Ga0136846_1208912_pt1 | contig 29426 bp, 26 predicted proteins | sample HopSoiMetagenom2_FD_96841 | JGI IMG/M metagenome (GOLD analysis project Ga0136846, IMG submission 96841) | Grasslands soil microbial communities from Hopland, California, USA - 2 Assembly 2016 (version 4) | ecosystem: Environmental > Terrestrial > Soil > Grasslands | place: USA: Hopland... | reverse complement strand
GTTGACGATCGAGAGCGACTGCCACTCGAGCTTCTGCACCCGCTGCAGGCGCGGGACGATGCGGCGCCCGTAGACGTTGAACGACCAGAACAGGAAGGGCAGGACGATCATCGCGACCAGGGCGATTTCCCAGTCGATCAGGACCGAGATCACGAACATCCCGATCAGCGTCAGCCCGGCCTCCAGCAGCGGCGGGATCACCATCACGACGGTGCCGACCGAGGCCGCCTGCAGGTTGATCTGACTCATCAGCGCCCCGCTCTTACGGCGGTCGTGGAAGGTCAGCGAGAGCCTCTGAACGTGAGCGAAGAGGTCGCTGCGCAGGTCCAGCACCATGTTCTGCTCCATCCGTGCCCCGAGGAAGTGGTTCCAGACGGTGAAGCCGTTGCCGACGACGATGATCAGGAAGCGGGCGAGGATCATCGAGACGAGGACGACCCAGGTGGTCGGGTCCGATCCGAAGACGGTGCGGACGATGCCGGTCGGTTCGGTGTCGTGAAGGACCTCGTTGAGGATCACCGCCAGCGGCCATGGCTCGGCCAGCCCGAGCGCCGCGGCAAGCACGGTGAGGACCAGCAGCCAGATCAGCGAGCGGCGGTACGGGGCCAGGTACGGCCGCGCCCGCGGCAGTGCCTTCCAGAGATCCCAGGCACCGGCCTTGGGCCGCTTGGACCCATCCGCGTCCGCCGTGCCGGTCCCGCCGAGCTGGCTCCGCATCTTCAACGGGCCCATCCCGGGGCTCACTGCCTCACCTCGTCGCGCACAGCGTCGATCTCGGTGTCGGCATCGGCGCCTCCAAGCGGGACCGCCTGGACCCGGGGCGGGCGCCGGCGGTCCTTTTGGGCGGACACGGCCCAGCGCAGGCGTTCGAGCTCGGCCAGCGCGAGGTTCATCGCGGTCCCGGTGCCCTCGAGCCCGAGCCCGATCAGCAGCAGCAGGGCGGAGCCGATCGCAATCGCGAACTGGGGCCGGCCGCTGCCGGCGGCGTAGGCCGAGAGCGCGAGCAGAGCCGAGGCGACGGCGACCCCTCGGGCCGAGGCCCGCGGCAAGATCCGGACCCGCAGTAGCTGCCTGCCGGAGCCGTGCTCCTCGACCGCCGTGCGGATTTTGACGCCGCCGAGCGGGCCGGCGCGCAGCTCCAGATCCCAGCGGTCGAAGGGTCCGCCGCTGCGGACATAGCCGCCCCGAGAGGCAAGGGAGTCCTGCAGGAGCTGGACGAAGGCTCCCGGCTCGCGCCAGGATTCGCTCCAAACCTCGATCGTGCGCGGGCGGGGCAGGCTCGCGCCCGGCGGTAGCCGCCGCCGCCACGGGGAGAGTCCGTTGCGGAGCCGGCCGGCGAGCCGGGCCACCGGCTGCAGGAGGAACAGCGTCGCGGTCAGCTCGCGGCGTTGGAAGGTCCCGAAGACGGAGCGACCGGGGACCCGCGGGTGGGCCTGCCAGCCGCTGAGCACGGCCCGCCCGAGAACCGCGAGCACGGCCGCCAGAAAGGGCGGGGCCGCGAGCAGCAGCGGCGCCCAGAGGGTTCCAAGTGCCGCGACGCAGCCCAGCGCGGCGATGACGAGGAGCACCTCGGGGGCGAGCAGGAGGTTGCCGAGACGTCCCGGCGCCGGCTCGTAGATCGACTGGAAAAGCCCGCCGCCCCAGGTTCCGTAGCGGACCATCCGGCGCCGACCGGGGGTGCGGCTCGCCGGCGAGCCGTAGATCCGGCCCGACCAGCGCGAGGAGCCGGCGCGGTTGTAGCGGCTCGGCCACTTGCGCTCCAGCAGCGCCTCGGCCTTGCCGTAGCCATACTGCTGGCGCAGGTAGCGGCGCACCGAGTCGCGGCGGCGGTGCATGACCACGGCCCCGGCGCTGAACCCCAGCGTCCAGCCGGCCTCCTGCAGGCGCCAGCAGACGTCGACGTCGTCCCCAGCCACCCGGAAGCGCTCGTCAAAACCGCCGATCTCCTCCAGGGCCGATTTGCGGAAGGCCATGTTGCAGCCGGGCACGTGCTCGGCCTCGCGGTCGGAGATGAGAACGTGGATCGGCCCCCCGGGCGCCGCCGCCACGCACTCGGCGACGAGGCCGTCGTCGGGTGGGATGTTTGGGCCGCCGGTCCCAGCGTGGCCGTCGGCCCGCAGCGCCGCCGCCACGTAGTACAGCCAGTCGGGGTCGGGATAGGCGTCGTCGTCGAGGAAGGCAACGATCTCGCCACTCGCCGCCGCGATCCCGGCATTGCGGGCGGCGCTGAGGCCGCGATGGTCGGTCGCCACCACCCTCGCCCCCCGCTCGTCGGCGATCTCCCTCGAGGCGTCGCTGGAACCGTCGTCGACCACGATCAGCTCGAACCGCGGATAGGTGAGATCCCCTGCCCGGGCGAGGCACTCCGACAGCGTCTGGGCGCCGTTATGGGTGCAGACGACCACCGAGACCCGGGGCCAGGGTCCGGCTGTGGGGAACGGCGCCTCGGCGTAGGCCTCTCGAATCGCCTCCAGCGACGGCTTCGGCCGGCGCTCGCGATCGACCAGCCCGAAGTCCCAGTCGAGCACCTCGTGCCCGCCGCGGTGCCACTCGTCGGTCCAGGAGAAGACGAAGACGCCGGCGGCACCGGTCGCGAAGGCGTGCCGGACCTGCCAGCCGAGCACCTCCGCCTGGACCTCCTCGCCGTTGCGGCGGCTGTCGATCCCGACCTCCGTGACCAACAGCGGCCGATCGCCGGAGAGGTTCTGCAGGCGCGCAAGGTAGGCCTCGAACACCTCCTCCCGCTCGAGGAAAACGTTGAAGGCCGCGAGGTCGAGGAACGGCAGCTCCAGGTACTCGGTGGAGGGGTAGTTGACGTAGGTGAAGAGACCCTCGGGGTCCGCCGCCTTGGCCTCCCGGTAGAGCTGCTCGAGGAAGCGCTCGGTCCTGCTCTTACCGTGCCAGCGCACAATCGGCGCCGGAATCTCGTTGCCGAGGGCGTAGCAGAGGATCGCCGGGTGAGCCTCGCATCCACGCACCTGGCGGCCGACCTCGGCGACGATGGCACGAGCGCGGTCGGGGTCGTCGAGGAAGGTGACATGCTGCTCCCAGGCGAGCCCGACCATCACCTTCAAGCCGAGCTGATTGGCGAGGTCGAGCAGCCAGAGCGGCGGCGGCACGTAGGTGCGCAGCGTGTTGGCCCCCGCCTCCACCATCGCCTCGAAATCGCGGCGCACCGTCTCCAGCGGCGGGAACGGGTGACCTCCCGAGGGCTGAAAGGTGCCGTAGGTGACCCCGCGGACGTGCAGCTTGCGACCCTCGTTGAGAATCGATCGACCGTGAATCTGAAATCGCCGGGTAGCCATGGTTCTCAACAGCGGACGGCCGCCGACCGTACTGAGAAATTCCGCTATTTCCAGCCAATTGGACGAATGCACAAACATCGCCTTCTAACCGGTTTTCGAGGCCTGGCAGCGGCTACAGCTCGAGCTCGGATGGCGCCCCGCAACCGACCGCGAGCACGGACTCAGGGAAACGCTCATCGCTGTGCGGAACCAGCGACGCTCGCGTAGCGAAACAGCAGAACTGCCGGGGTTGACAGCGACGAGGGCATCGTCGACATCGCCAGAAATCGTATGCAGTCCCTGGTGAGGCTCCAGCCCACCGGACAACTAGCCGCGACGGCGAATTTAGGAGTAGGCTCGCCGCCGGTGAGCCGGGAAGACTGGTCGGCAAGGATCGCCCATGAGCCAGGCCATAACAACTTCCCCAAGAGGCCGCATCAGCAGCGCGCCACCGGCGCCCCGGCCGCGCTCGCAAAGCGTTTTGGCGCTCGCCGCCCTCGGGGTCGTTTTCGGCGACATCGGGACCAGCCCGCTCTACGCGATGCAGGCGATCTTCACCGGCGACCATCCGGTGCGAGCCACCCCGGCAGATGTCTATGGGGTGATCTCCCTGGTCGCTTGGTCGCTGACGCTGATGGTCTCGATCAAGTTCGTCGTCTTCGTCATGCGGGCCGACAACGAGGGCGAGGGCGGGGTGATGGCGCTGTACTCGCTGGTGCGGCGAACGACGATCGAGCGACCGGCGGTCAAGGGCGGCCTGCTTGCCGCCGGGGTCATCGGCGTCGCGCTCTTCTTCGCCGACGCGATGATCACTCCGGCGATCTCGGTGCTGTCGGCCGTCGAAGGTGTCGAAGTGGCGGCGCCGAGCCTCTCATCGATCATCCTTCCCGTGACGATCGGGGCCCTGGCGCTCCTCTTCGCGATCCAGCGACATGGGACCGCCGCGATCGGCCGGCTCTTCGGGCCGATCATCCTCCTCTGGTTTGCCGCCATCGCTACTGCCGGGGTCGCGGAGATAATTCGCAACCCTGCGGCTCTGAAGGGCCTCGCGCCCACCTACGCGGTTGAGTTCTTTGCCAACCACCCGCTGACCGCCTTCCTCTCACTCGGCGCCGTCGTTCTCGTCTTCACCGGTGCGGAGGCCCTCTATGCCGACATGGGCCACTTCGGGAGAACCGCGATCAGCAGGGCCTGGTTCTTCGTCGCATTCCCCGCCCTGATAGCCAACTACATCGGCCAGGCCTCACTGATCCTCCAGACGCCCAGCGCCGTCTCGAACCCGTTCTACCTCCTCCTGCCGGAGTGGTCGCGCGTGCCGATGATCGTGCTGGCGACCTGCGCGACGCTGATCGCATCCCAGGCGGTCATCTCCGGGGCGTTCTCGGTCACGCGCCAGGTCGTCCAGCTCGGCTTCCTGCCGCGCATGACGATCAGGCACACCTCGGCCGAGACGATCGGTCAGGTCTACCTGCCAGCGGTTAACTGGACGCTCTTCGTCCTCGTCGTCGGGCTCTGCCTGGGGTTCGGTAGCTCCGGGAAGCTGGCGACCGCCTACGGCATTGCGGTCATGGGGACCCTGCTCATCGACTCGATCCTCTTCCTCGTCGTGGCGCGGACGCTCTGGGGCAAGCCGCGCTCGCTGATCGCGTTCGGAGTGCTCTCGTTCGTCCTGCTCGACCTGCTGTTCCTCGGCGCCAACCTGCCCAAGATCGCCGAGGGGGGCTGGTTCCCGATGCTGGTCGGCATGGCGATCTTGCTGCTCTTCACGACCTGGCATCGAGGACGCGAGCTGCTCACCGCAGAACGGACGCGGACGGAGGGCGCGCTGCCCGACTTCATCGACGAGATGCACCGGGAGGAGTTCGCGACCCGGGTCCGGGCAACGGCCGTCTTCCTCAAGCCCTCGAAGAAGACGACGCCGCTGGCGCTCCGGGTCGCGCAGACCCGGCTCCGTGCCATCCCCGAGGAGGTCGTGATCCTGACTGTCGAGATCGGGAACGTGCCGAGCGTCCCCGACGAGGAGCGCGCAGAGCTCGATCACCTCGGCAACCCAGACGACGGCTTCTCACACCTGACCCTGCGCTATGGCTACATGGACAACCCCGACGTTCCGAGGGGGATCAACGTGGCGCGGGATCAGGGGCTCGCGGGCTTCAACCCGTACCACGTCACCTATTACCTCTCGCAGATTGCCCCGGTTCCCTTCGGCGACCAGGGCATGGCGCATTGGCGCAAGGACCTCTTCTTGGCAATGAATCGCAACGCCGCGAGCCCCGTCGGCTACTTCAACCTCCCGGCGGAGAAAGTCGTCGCCCTCGGCGGCCAGATCCGCTTCTAGACGGCGACCTTCACGGCAGCACCCGCACCTCGACGAACCGATAGCCGCCAGCAGGAGTTCGACTCGATCAAGCAGAAGGCGCTTGCCTAGACGCCGCTCTCTACAGCGAGGCGCCCGTCTCGCTGGGCAGCTAGCAGCACCTCGTAGTCGATTTCGTTCTGATCTGCGTAGGCCTCGGAGAACTCGGCGATCGCGCGGTCGAAGGTGTCGCTCTTGCCCAGGTAGGCAGCGATCTTCTGCCGGTCGCCGGTACGGGCGTGGGCGCGGGCAAGGCTCCACCCGCAGAGCCCCGCGTAGCCGGCCATCGTCTCCGGCTGCATCGACTCGATCTCTGCCGAGCCCTTGCCGTCCCAGAGCTGGCGGACGTAGAAGTCACGCCTCTTGCCGTCAAGACCCTCTGCCGTCAGCCAGCCGAGGAGGACGTCGCTTGCCGCCTGCGTCAGCCGTTGGCCCGCGACCACCCTGTGGCCGTGATGACGGAAGCTGCTGGCGCCGGCGAACGGCTCCAGAACAGAAGGCCCGGCTTCCTTGATCTGCAGGAAGAGCGGGTCGCCGTCGTCGCGGCCCAGCAACAGCGCGATGAAGGCCCTGGTGCCGACGCTGCCGACCCCCACGACCTTGTGCGCTGCATCGACGTAGTGGTAGCGCCCGGCAAGCACCCTGGCCTGGTCGTCGAGGGTCCCCCGGTACTCGTCCAACAGGCGCATCATCCGGGCGGCAATGTCGGCAACCTCCTGGCCTTCGCGCTCGGCCAGCTCGCCGATCGGGAGCAAGAGCGGCGGGCGGCTGGCGATCCGGAGCTCGCCGTCCCGGGTCTCGGTGAGCTTTGCGAGCGCTCGCAGACTGCCCTTGTTGCGGGCTTTGGCGACGTTCTTCTCGAGCCGGCGCCGATCCTGCTTCGTCATCTTCGCTTGCCAGCGACCGACGATGTCATCGACGGCCAAGCGTGAGTACCAGACGTCGATCTCGTTCATCGCGGCGAACTCGGCCATCGCGGTCCGGTAGCTGCTCACGCCTGCCAGGACAGCGGCCTCGCGCTCTGGTCCCTTGAAGCCGCAATCGCGAGCGCCAATCGCGACGCTGGCGGCAAGCCGCTTGACGTCCCACTCGAACGGGCCGGGCAACGTCTCATCGAAGTCGTTGACGTCGAAGACGAGCTGGCGGTCCGGCGCCTGGAAGACACCGAAGTTCGAGAGGTGTGCGTCACCGCAGAGCTGCACGCGCAGGCCAGAGTCGGGGCTCGCGGCCAGGTCGGCGGCCATGATCGCGGCGGCACCCCGATAGAAGGTGAAGGCGGAGGCGAGCATGCGCCCGTAGCGGACGGGGACCAGCTCGGGAACCCGGGCCTCGTCCTGCTCGGCGAGGACCTCGAGCGGACCCACTCTGTCGGGTCCCGGCTCCCAGTTGGCGTGCGAGGAGCGGGGAACGACCTTCCTCGCCTTCTTGCCCCCGGCCGCAGCCTCTCGAGGAGAGTGCCTGGCGGCAGAGGTGTCCTTCTCGGTGCTCGCGCGCATGTGGGGTCTTTCAGAGAAAGAGGCGCTCGCGGTCAATCGCGCCTTGGGCGGCAAGTATCCCTCTGACGCCTGCTTCGAGGGGGGCTTCTGTCATCGGCGTCGAATCAGTCAAGCGCTGGGTTTCACAACGCTGGCACTGTTGACGGACCGAGCGATGCTGCTTGGTCGACATTCGCTCGGTCGCCGAGGGAAGGCGTGCCGACTAGGAAAGGAATCCATATGAGGGGTGCTGGCCGAGCCGCTTTCGTCGCCATCCTGCTCTTGATCGCGGGCACGCTCAACGTCATCTACGGCATTGCTGCAATCGGCGATGCCAACTTCTTCGTGGACAACACGCGATACGTGTTCTCCGGCCTCAGCACCTGGGGCTGGATCACCGTCATTCTGGGAGTCGTCCAGCTCTGCGGTGGATTCTCTCTGCTCGCCGGCAACCCATTTGGGCGGGTCATCGGGCTGATCGCCGCCTCCCTGGGCGCAATCGGAGCCCTCCTCGCGGTTGGCGGCGCCTTTCCGTTCTGGTCGCTGGGGATCTTCGCCCTCTGCGTGATTTGCATCCACGGCCTCGTCGTCTACGGCGAGGACGAGCCCGTAAGCCGGGCCTGAACGCCTCAGAGGAGCTCGGCCGATGCTGCCGGGCTCCTCTACCTGCCTAGCCGAGCAGCTTGGCCTTCTGGGCCGCGAACTTCCCGTGGAAGCCCGATGACGCTAGCGAGTCGCTCGATCTAACCACGCAGATCAATGCCTGATCGAACTGCTCAAACGCCTCAACGACGACGACCCATCAAGGGTCAGCTCACTCCATCCTCCGACAGTACCTCGACCGGCGGAGGACTATGGCCCTTCGTCTGAAGGCCATCACGTGCTGCTCGTACCCATAGCCATTCCTCAACGTGCTTAAGCCGCCGCTTGGGAATTGGGTGCTCATTTGGCACCGGCAGGTATCCGAGGCCTCGTCCTTGGCCGAGCCGCTCTCCTCCTTTTGACAAGCGATCTCGCCAGGTCTTTGGTCGCCGTTCCTGGCGTCTCTGCTCATGCTGACGTAGAGCTCGAGCAAGTGGCTCCCCATTGCCTGACACACAAGCGAAACGATCAGCGTCGTACTCCGCCGTCCTCCAGCCCAATCGCAAGACAACCCACGCCAGCCAGCCGGGAAGTGCGGCAATGGTAAAAAGCACTCGCTTCGCTGAACGCATGATTATGTGGATTCCACCTCGACCCGGCATGCTTGGTCGCCTGCAAACGCGCTCGTCATAGTAGAAATATGGCCACAGGTAAAGATAGGAGAGACCGAGCGGGTGGAGATGGTGTAGGCGGTGATGCCCAACCTCATGTGCCAGAATTCCGGGAAGATTGTCTTTATCCTCGAGAGCGGCTCTCGTGAGTGTGATGTTCTTTCGGCGCCCTATCGACGGCGCATTCATCTCTTCGCTATCTACCACACGTAGCCGCTCTTTTTCCCAGTTGGTGAGTTGGCCAAGCAAGCCGAGCTCTTCTAGTCCTTCAACGCTGCTCCTCTCGATTGTCTTCTCGCGAAGAATTCGGCTGCTGAGCAGCTCACGCATGAGACCCCGCGATGACACCAGCGGAATAATCGCCATCCAGACGACGGTGGGGAGTGCGATCCAATAGGAGGGTACGTGGCCCACCAACTCGATGCTATTTAGGCCCGAAACAATGGCGATTCCTAGTGGCCAGGAATAGAACGGCGCCGAAATAAAGCCAACGGCAAGGAAAATAGAATAGAGCCGTAGGCGCATACGGACACGCTGGCGAACCGTCGGCTGACGTTCTTCAGGTTCGGTCGTGTAGTCGCGGAGCCTCTCATAGCAGGAGCGAAAGTAACCCAACAGCGTGAGCAAGATAGTTAGGTTGATGACTAGCGCGGCTGGAACCAGCCAGTGACGCGACGGGTCATGTGCGTGCGTGTGCAAGTAGAAGGGCAGTCCCATAGTAACGGCAGCAATTTGAAATCCAATGAAGACGCTGGCGATGGCGAGGTATCGGTGATGCCCGCCGACCAGGCGTGAGGGCACATTTCCGCCCTCCCTCAGCCAACCCTCCCAGCGCAACGGTCTCTGAGCGCCGTTAGCAAGCATGGAATTTATGCGACCCTCGAGTCCGGCGATGTAGTGTCCCGCGCGGGCCCCGCGCTCATACTCGCCCATCCAAATTATTGCTGAGAACAGCACCACGAGCGGAACGAGAGCGAGGGACACCGCCCACCCGAGATATCTGTCACCGTGGTGCTGTGCCGCAAATCCGATGAGTACCACACAGCCAGCGACGCCGTAGCGGAGGGTAGTGAGCTGGCCTTGCAATGCGGCAAGCTCCTCCTCACGGACCGTGCGGTACTCCTCTAGCGCCAGAGCGGCATCCGGAGGAATAGCGTAGTCGCGGACTTTCGGAGTGTCGCTAGTCGTCATTAAATACGCTCGAGTCGACGCGGTCGTCGGTAGATGAGGTGCGTCATTCTCGTGGCACCAGCAGCGTCGCCGTGACACGAGGCCGACTTCCCCCTGCACCGTTCTAGGAACCTAGAGTGTACCGAAAGAAGTACAGCCCGGGAAATGCGGGAGGAAACGTTCGATCGGACGCCCGACCACCTCCCCGGTGGTTACCGCGAACGGGCGGTGCGAAAATCGACTTCACATGGCCCAGCTGATCTCTATCTCCGTTACGCGATTCGCGGCTGACCCGCGACCTCTGGGCAGGCTGCTCGGCAATCAGGTCCGATTTAGGCAGCGACCGGCACGCGTGCCTCCTCGCCGTCGTGCCCCGCGACGGGCCGCTGAGCGGCTCCACGGCCCTTCCTGTCGGGAAGCGCCAGGCGGCAGATCTTCTTGACAACGCTGCCGAACTGCTTCCCCAGCGGGCCGACGTTGTAGGGGATGCCGTAGCGCTCGCAGATCTCTCGCACCTCGGCCGAGATCTCGGCGTAGCGATTGGCCGGCAGGTCCGGGAACAGGTGGTGCTCGATCTGGAAGCTGAGGTTGCCGGCGAGGATGTGGAAGGGACGGCTGCCGCTGAGGTTCGCTGAGCCGAGGAGCTGGCGGTAGTACCAGGCGCCGCGGCTCTCGTCCTCGGTCTCCTCCTCTGTGAACTCGTGGGTCCCTTCCGGGAAGTGCCCGCAGAAGATGATCGTGAACGACCAGACGTTGCGGACCAGGTTCGCGGTCGCGTTGCCGGCCAGGGGGAAGGGGAAGAACGGGCCGGACAGCGCCGGGAAGATCACGTAGTCCTTCAGGGTCTGGCGGCGGACCTTCTTCCAGATCCCCTGGAGCAGCTTGCGCTTGTCGGCGAGCTTCGCCTCACCGGTCGTCAGGCGCTCGACTTCGAGGTCGTGCACGGCCACTCCGTATTGGAAGAGCAGCGCCAGCAGGGTCGCGTAGGCGGGATTGCCCAAGTAGTAGGGCCTCCAGGGCTGGTCCTCTGACATGCGCAGTACCCCGTAGCCGATGTCGCGGTCCTTGCCGACGATGTTGGTGTGGGTGTGGTGCATGTAGTTATGCGAGTGACGCCACTGGTCGGCCGGGCAGGCGTTGTCCCACTCGAACTGCTTGCCCGAAAGCGCCGGGTCGTTCATCCAGTCGTACTGACCGTGCATCACGTTGTGGCCGATCTCCATGTTGTCGAGGATCTTGGAGAGCGAGAGGGCGGCCGTGCCGGCGATCCAGGCCGGCGGAAAGACGCCCGCCCAGAGCAGGCCCCGTCCGGCAACCTCGAGCCCGCGCTGGGCGCGGACCACCTTGCGGATGTAGTTGGCGTCGCGCTCGCCCCGGTCGGCGAGGACGCGCTGGCGGATCGCGTCGAGCTCCTCTCCGAAGCTCTCGATCTGCTCCGGCGTGAGGGGAATCTGGCTTTTGGTTGTCGTGCTCATCTTGTTGCCTTTCGTGGAAGTCGGTTCAAAGATCGATGACGAGGTCGCCGAGCGGAGCGGAAACGCAGAGCTGGATCGCCTCGTCCGGTGCAGCGGAGACCTCTTCGGTGAGCAGGTTCTTGACCGTGCCGCTCACCTTGCGGCAGGTGCAGGTGTGGCAGATCCCCATGCGGCAGCCCGACTCCGCCGGGACGCCGGCCTTCTCCGCCTGCTCCAGGATCGAGGCGCCGCTGTTCTCGACCTCGAGGTCGGAGCCGGCGAATCGGATCGAGCCCGTTCCGGGCTCCCCGATCGGGAGCAGGCTTGGGGGAACGAAGCTCTCGACGTGCAGCCGTTGCTCGAGGCCGTTGGCCCAGGTGCCGCGCACGGCGTCGAGAAGGGCGGGCGGGCCGCAGGCGAAGGTCTCGGCATCGGCGAAGCTGGGATCGGCCTGAGGAAGGTGGGTGGGGCTGAAATGGCCATCGAGCTCGCCGGCGCCTGGGGCTCGGGTGTAGGAGCGGGCCAGCCGGAAGTTCGGCTTCTCGGCCGCCATCCGGTCGAGCTCCTCGCGGTAGATCGTGCGATCGGGATCGGGTGCGTACTGGATCAGCGCAATCTGTCCCGCGTATTCCTCCGCGCAGAGGGTGCGAAGGATCGCCATCAACGGAGTTATGCCGCTGCCGCCGCCGATCAGGAGGATCGAGTCGGGGCGCGAATCGGGAAGGTGGAAGTCGCCATCGGCCTGTGAGAGGCCGATCACCAGGCCCGGCCGGGCTTGATCTGCGAAAAAGTTCGACACCAGCCCGTCGGGATGGCGCTTGACCGTGATCTCCAGCTCGCGACCGGCGTCCTCTGGGGAGGCCGGCGAGTAGCAGCGCGTGTGACGCACGCCGGCGATCTCGACCGAGACCTGTACGAACTGGCCGGCCCGGAAGCCTCTCCAGGCTCGATTGGGACGCAAGCTCAGAGTGACGCTGTCGTCGGTTCCACGGCTGACGGCGACCACCTCGGCCCTGCACTCGCCGGTCACCATCGTCGGGCTGATCTGCTCGAGGTAGCCGTCGATTCCGTGCGGCCCGGCGATCAGGTCGAGCAGCCCGCGGCCGGGAATGGTACGGCGAGACGGCGCTGCAGCTGTGGTTGTCGGGCTCATTGCTCTCCTCCTCCGGGTTGGCGTTCAGCAGCAATACCCGTGACGGAGGACAACGTAACACCAAATGCCGTCACGTCAACCAGCGCGCCGTCTTTCAGTGATAGGTTTCACACATGGCGTCGGCAACCAAGCACCACGAGAACGATCTGACGATCGAACAGCTCGCCGCGGAGACCGGCATGACCGTCCGCAACATCCGCTCGCACCGTGCTCGGGGGCTGCTGCCCGCCCCTGAGGTGCGCGACCGCGTCGGCTACTACGGGCCCGAGCACCTCGACCGGTTGCGGATGATCCAGGAGCTGCAGACCGATGGCTTCAATCTCAAGGGGATCGAGCGGCTTCTGAGTCAGAATCTCGGGCCCGCCGAGCAGTTCCTCTCCTTCAAGCGGGCGCTCGACGAGTTCGACGGCGAGCAGCCCCAGACCTTCACCCGCGAGGACCTGGCCGACCGCTTCGGGACGGAGATCGAGGACGCGCTGAAGCGAGCGATCGATGCCGGGGCGCTGGTCCCGGTCGGGGATGAGCGCTTCGAGGCGCCGTTCCCCTCACTGCTGGACGCCGCCGAGGGCGTCGTTGCGACGGGCGTGCCGCTCGATCACGCCCTCGTCGTGATCGCCAAGGTGCAGAGCCGCTGCAGGTCGGTCTCCCATGAGTTCGTGAAGCTCTTCCTCGAAGACATCTGGAAGCCCTTTGAGGAAGAGGGCTATCCGGAGGAGCGCTGGCCGGACGTCCGCGCCGCGCTGGATCAGCTGCGCCCGCTCTCGCTGCAGGCCTTGGTCGCCGTCTACCGGATGACGATGTCCGACACGGTCGAGAAGGCCTTCGGCAAGCAGCTCGAGCGAATGGCCAAACGGAAGGGCTGAGCCGGACCAGTCAGCTCCTTGTTTACCGTGGGAGGACGGATGAGCGACGTCTCGAGCAAGATCGGCGAGGGCCTCGAACAGTCCTTCCTGATGGCCTATGAGGTCTGGTGGGCGCTGGTGCTCGGCTTCGCGATCTCCGCGATCGTGCAAGCTTGGGTTCCGCGTGAGCGGGTCGAAGGTGCGCTCGCCGGAAGCGGCCCCGGGCCCTTGGCGAAGGCAACCGGCCTCGGCGCCGCCTCCTCCTCATGCTCCTACGCGGCGATCGCGATCGGCAAGTCGCTCTTCCAGAAGGGTGCCTCGGCGGTGACCGCCCTTGCATTCCAGTTCGCCTCGACCAATCTCGTCTGGGAGCTCGGCCTGGTGCTCTGGGTGCTGATCGGATGGCAGTTCGCGCTCGCCGAGTACATCGGCGGGATCCTGATGATCGTCCTGATGGCGGTCCTCGTGCGGGCCTTCATCTCGCCAAAGCTGGAGAAGGCCGCCCGCCGCCACGCACAGGAGGCCGACACCGGCCACCAGCACCACATGGCCGGCGAACAGCTGAGCTGGCGCCGGCGCCTCACCTCCCCTGCCGCCTGGTCAGACGTCGCCCACAACTTCCGCGGCGACTGGCAAATGCTCTGGAAGGAGATCACGCTCGGCTTCCTGCTCGCCGGCTTCATCGGCCTGCTCGGCGATGACTTCTTCAACGCCCTCTTCATCAAGGACGCGCCGCCGGCCGTCGTCGCGATCGAGAACGTGATCGTCGGGCCAATCATCGCCATCCTCAGCTTCGTCTGCTCGGTGGGTAACGTGCCGCTCGCCGCCGTCCTCTGGTCAGGCGGGATCAGCTTCGCGGGCGTGATGGCCTTCATCTTCGCCGACCTGATCGTGCTGCCGATCATCCTCGCTTACCGCAAGTACTACGGCTGGGCCTTTGCTCTGCGGATCGTCGCGCTGATGTTCGTGACGATGGTGATCGCAGCGCTCGTGGTCGACGGCCTCTTCAGCGCCACCAACCTGATTCCGACCGGGACGCGACCGAGCCGCTCCGACATATTCGGCTCGATCGAGCTCGACTACAAGCTGGTCTTGAACATCATCGGCCTGCTGATCTTCGCCGGCCTCTTCTATCTGACCGTCCGCCGCGGCGCCACCGACCCCGTCTGCGGGATGAAGGTCGATCGGGATAAGGCGATCAAGGGCCAGTTCGGCGGCGAGACCTTTTACTTCTGCTCCGAGAACTGCCTTCACGCCTTCCAGCTCGAGCCGGACCGCTATCGCGGCAAGCGGCGCGAGGGACACGAGGCTCACGCCCACTGAGTGCGACGCGGTCGACCGCGGCTTGCGCGCCAGTATTCCGCTGACCCTGCTGATCCTCGGCACCCTGCCGGGAGTCGTCGCCGGCCGGTTACTGCTTTTCGATGTCCCTGCCGGGGCCGCCGATGAGCTTGTCCTTGCCGCCGCCGCCTTTCAAGATGTCGCGGCCAGGGCCGCCGAGCAGCTTGTCCGACGCGCCGCCGCCGAGGAGAGTGTCGTTTCCTGCTCCGCCGTCGATTTTGTCGCTGTCGGCGCCACCGCTCAACGTGTCGCCGAGGTCCCCGCCGGTGATCGAGTCGAAGCCGAGTCCCCCGTCGAAGACGTTTATGTGGCGCCGGGCGCCGATGAACTTGTCGTCGGCGATTTCGGTCGGATCGCTCACCTGGGAGGTGGCATGGATTTCGATTGGGCCCTGGCCGCCGCCGAGGTCGTCTGGCAGCTGTGAGAAGTCGAAGAGGCCGGCAACGATCGACGAAGCCTCGATTCGCTTCAGGTCACGGCAGTAAGCGGGGCCGTTGTCGACATAGAGGCCACTGACGGTGATCTGGCCATCGCTCGCGCAGCGGGGAACGATTTTTCCCTCGCTGGCGGTGACCGTCAACACTCCGTTCGAGAAATTGGCGAAGGCGCTTGCCGTTGCCGGCAGGAGCAGCGCGATCGTCAGCGCAAGGGCCGCAGCCGCCCACCCGAGTGATCCGCCGGAACAACGCCGAATCGCAGTCACCCAGCAAGCCTAGCGGCCGAATCCTGCTCCTTACAACCGTCGTCCCGGATGAAGGTCAGCTGCGCCGACGCAGGCGCACCCGCAGGCCGTCGGGAACCATCGCGAACTTGAAAGCCTCCCTTACCGGCGCTGCGGAGCCGTCGAGCTGCCACTCGAAATCCCTGGCGATCGTTGCCAGGGCTGCCTTTGCCTCGAGCAGGGCGAGGTTGCGGCCGGGGCAGAAGCGAGGGCCGGCGCCGAAGGCGAGGGATTTGGCGGGACGAGTGTCGTCGCTGTCCTCCAGCCAGCGGTCCGGGTGGAAGCCGCTGCGTCCAGCCGTTGCGATGCCGGCTTGACGGAGAAGCAGGAGGAGACGGGTGCCGGCGGGCATCTGCGTGCCGCAGAGCATGGTGTCCTCGATCGGCTCCACCCCGATCACCGGGGCGACTCCCTTGAGGCGGAGCGCCTCCTGCACAGTTGCCTCGGCGAGGGCCAGCTGCTCGACGCCCTCGTAGGGGATCGGCTTCGTGCCGCTGCCCAGCGCTTCGTCGGCCTCGGCGGCCAATCGCGCCTGCAGCTCGGGCTCCGAAGAAAGCAGCCAGATCGTCCAGCCGAGGGTGTTGGCGGTCGTGTCCTCCCCCGCCAGCAGGATCGTGAAGACGTTGCCGACGATCTCCTCATCGCTGAATGTGCTGTCGGCTCGCTGGGCGGCGAGCATCCCCTCGAGCAGGTTCGGCGGCTCCTCGTAGCGTTTCGGATCGGCCTCCATGCGAGCCCTCGCCTGCTCGATGAAGTCGTCGACTGCCGCTTCCATCGCCGCCAGCGACCGATCCAGCGCGCGGTCGGCCGGCAGGCGAAGCCGGCGCCAGTACGGGATCGGCGCAGAGAGTCGCCGGCCGGTCATCATCAGCACCCGCTGGATATGCCCCTGCAGCTCGTTGTCGCGGCGCTCGAGCGTGTTGAGGTCATGGCCGAGAGCAAGCGCCGAGGTGATGTCGACCGTGTAGGAGGTGAGCTCGTCGGCGATCTCCAGCGGCCGGTCATCGCTCGCCGCCTCCAGCAGCCGCCGCTGCAGCCGCTCCGTCGATACGCGCACGATGTCGAAGTAGCGATGCAGGTTGTGGGTGTTGAGGGAGGTGACGATCAGCCGCCGCTGCCGCCGCCAGTCGTCGCCCTCGGCGATGAACACTCCCGAGCCGTTCATTTCTTCGATGATCTCCCGCTGATCGCGCCAGCGGCGAAAGCCATCGGGGCGATCGCGGAGGATGGCGTTGATCGCGTCTGCCTCGGCGATCACGACGAACGAACGAGGGCCGACGTCGACGCTGAAGATCGAGCCGTGGCGCTGCGCCCATCGCTCGACCGTCAGGTGGAGACGGGTTGGCCGGATCAGCTGGTGCGCGTTGCCGATCAGCGGCAGCCGTGGCGGGCCCGGCAGGTCGGCGATCGTGCCGACACCCTTCTCAGCTGCGGCGCGCGGCGCCGTGGATGAGCTTGGCGCCGTCAAGCGAGGGCCTCCTGGCGCCGTCCGCTACGGGAGTCACGAGGGAGCGGCTCGGCGACCACCAGCCAATCTTCGAGCAGCTCGGCGGCTTCGGGGAGGCCGTCGCCCTCGAGCGCCATCGCCGCACCAAGGGCCTGGGCGCGCTCCTCGACCGGGGCGTCGAGAAGAGTGCGCAAGCCGCGTGCCAAGCTGTCGCGGTCGAGCTTGCGGAAGGGCACATGAGCGCCGACCCCAAGGCGCCGCACCCGCTCCCCCCACCAGGGTTGATCGACGAAGACCGAGCAGACCATGGTCGGCCGGCCGGCGCGCAACGAGGCGATCGTCGAGCCAAGGCCGCCGTGGTGGACGACCGCCCGGCAGCGGGGGAAGAGCAGATCGTGATCCACCGCCCCGACGACGTGCAGATGATCGGGAAGCCTTCGCGCGGCAGCCTCCGAGACACAGTTCTCGCTGATGATCGCGCGCAGGCCGAGCATCTTCGTCACAGCGATGACGTCGGCGAGCAGTGGCTCGGGATCGAGCACCGGCATGCTCCCGAAGCCCAGGAAGACCGGCGGGCTTCCATCCTCGAGCCAGCTCTCCAGAGCCGGCGGAAGCCCCTCGCCGAGGCTCTCGCGCAGCGCCGCGGGCATCTGCCAGGCGCCGGTGATCTTGATGTTCTCCGCCCAATCGGAAGGGCGCGGAAAGAGGCTGCGGCTGAGCGTGTGCAGGATCGGCGCGCCGTGATCGCAGAGGCGGTAGAACGGCGGCCGCGCGCGTGTTGAAAGGCCGAGCTTGGCGCGAAAGGCGCGCACCGGCTTTTCGCTGCTCTTCAGCCAGATCCAGTAAGCCAGCTCGCCGCAGGCCCGGTTCAGCGCCGGCACCCGAAGGCTGCTGCGGGCCATCGTTATCGACGGGTACTGCCGTGACGGCGCCACCGGGTATTGGCAAAGCATCGCCACCGGCACTTGCAGCACCTCGCCCATGGCGACCGCCCGTTCCAGGGTGATCAGCCCGCCGAGAAGGGCCTCGGCGCCCTGCGCCGCAACCTGGAAGGCGTCGTCGAAGGCGGCCGCATGACGGTCGTACTGTCGCGCCATCCCTCGAAATACCTGGATGCCGCTGCCGTTCAACAGCCGCTGCCCGTCGGCGGTGCGCAGCCAGGTTTCGATCGGGAAAGGCAGGGGGACGAAGCGCAGCCCCGCCCGCTCGACGAAACCTTGGGATTCCTCGGGAGCGGCGACCGTGACGTCGTGATCGCGCTTGGCAAGGCGCCAGCCGAGCGCAACCGTAGGCCAGATGTCGCCGCGAAGGCCGTGGGCGAAAAGCGTGAACCTCACGCAACCAGCCTAGGGGCGAATCGAGGCGCCGTCGCTAATAGGTGGCTACTAGGCTTTTGCCTCCAAGCCTTGAGGATCGAGGGCCTCCGCGAGCTCTCCGCGCGCGCGGATGTCCAGCTTGCGAAAGGTGTTGCGAAGGTGGAACTGGACAGCAGCCTGGGTCACGTGCAGGCGCTGGGCGATCGCCCGGTCGGTGAGACCATCGGCTGCCAGCTCCGCGACGCGAAGCTCGCCGACGGTGAGTGACTCGGGGCCACTGAGGAAACGGCGGTCGCGTCGCGGGCGGGCACCGGCGGCGACCAGCTCGGCGTGGGCGCGCTCGGCGTGGGCGGTGGCGCCGCAACGAGTCGCCAGATCCATTCCCAGGCGCAGTGGCTCGCGCGCCGCTGCCCGTGAGCCGTTTCGCCGCAGCAGCGCACCGAGCTCGATCAAGGCCAGCGCATGGTCGAGCCGTCCCTCCGTCTTCGCGAGGGTCGCGACCGCCTCTTCGAGAAGAGCCACGCCCTCGCTCCCACCATCGGCGACGCCGGCTGCGGCCAGCGCCCCACCGATCGCCAGCGGGACTTCCCAGCGCCGTGCCTGGGCGAGCTCGATCGCCGCCAGCTCCCGAGCCTCCTCGCGCTCCCCGGCCCCCGACAGAATCATCGCCAGGCGGACGCGCCAGTTCTGGACCGCCTTCGGAAACTCATCCCCCAACAACGCACCGGTTGCCCGCAGGTCGGCTATCGCCTCCTCGACCCGCCCCTGCGCAAGGCGCAGCTCAGCCCTCGCGGGCAACAGCATCTCCGAGCGGATGGGAAGGGGCTCGGGCATGCGATCGATATAGCGCTGCGCCTCGGCCAGCTCGCCGCGCGCGACCAGCGGGTTGACCAGACTCCCTCCGGCGAAGACCAGTCCGACCGCTGGAGATTCCATCGCCAGCCCCTCCGCCGTGCCCTCCTCCCAACAGGCGCGCGCCAGCTCCTCGGCCCTGGCCACCGCTCCTTCGCGAAAGAAGGCTTCCGAGCGCAGGAACATGGCCGAGCCGAGGATCGCAAGCTCTCCGCGGCGTTTGGCCGCCGCTATGACCGCGTCGAAGACCTGACCCGCGCGGGCGATCTCCCCGGCGTGCATCAGTGCATATGCCGACATCAGCGTGGGTGTCGTGCTCGCTGCGTCAGCCGCCAGCTGCTGATCGGCGAGCGCTGCCTCCGCTGCCCTAACCGCCCGCTTCACCGGCGGGCATTCGCGGAGCAGCCACATCGAAAGGCCGCCCTGAACCGCGGGCGCAACCCATTCGCCTCGATCGAGTCGCTGCAGGTGGCCGCGCACGCGCTCGACGGCGCGCGGTCGCTGCTCCGGTGCCGCATGGCCGATTCCGAGCAGCTCGGCCTCCAGCAGCGGCGCGAAGGCGCCGCCCGAGGCTGCCCCGTCGAGGGTTTCCTCCAAGAGGTCGTACGCCCCCTTGCCGTCGCCCAGGACCCCCAGAGTACGAGCCAGCGAGAGCGCGACCTCCGCCTCGCGCTCGGGATCGTCGAGCTCGCCAATCGCCTCGCGCAGATGCTCGGCAAAGCCGTCGATGCGAGCCAGCGCCTCGGCCTGGCCCAGCTCAACCAGCACCGCCGCCCGGTTCGCTCCCTCGGTGGGTGGCTCGGCAAGCGCTCGGCTCAGGAAAGCCGCGGCCGCGTCGGGTGCGCCACGGCCGGACGCCTCCCCGGCGGCGGCGCGAAGGACGTCGACGACGCCGGGATCCGATCGTGGCTCGACCTGAAGCAGGTGAACCGCAGCCTGCTCGGGGCTATCGGTTGCATTCCGCAAGCCGGCGACCTGTCGATGCAGGTGCTCACGCCCAACCGCCGCCATGTCCTCATACACGGCGGCCCGCACGAGGGGATGGACGAAGGCCAGCGGCACGTCTGGGAGCAGCACGTCAATTGCCGCGAGATCGACTGCGGTGGAACGGACCACCATCTCGTCGCAGTCGCAGATCGTCGCCACCTCCGCCACGGTGGCTCCATCGCCGACGACCGCGACAGCGCGGGCGATCTCCTCCGCCTCCGGGCCGAGAGCGCGCAGCCGGCGCCTGACGTTACGGGCAACCGCCTCGACGCCGAACCCGTCTAGGCGGCCGGCCCGCTCGGCCGTGGGCGGCGCCCCTTCTGCCTCCAGCTCCCGCAACAGCTCGCGCACGAGCAGTGGGTTACCGCCGGTGCTGTGGTGACATGCCGCGCCGAACTCGGCTGCCGCCGAACCCGCCAAACTGCGGTCGACGAGGATCCCGACAGCTGCCTCCGAGAGCGGCGCTAGGCGGACGACGGTCGCCGCGTCGTCGACGGTCAGGCCGTCGAGCAGGTCCTGCTCGGCGCCGGGCTCGCTCGGGCGGGTCGTCAGCACTGCTCCGAGGGGCAAGCGTGCCAGGCGCGGTGCGCTGTAGAGGAGCCAGCGCAGCGAGGAGCGATCGGCCCAGTGGGCGTCGTCGATGCAGAGCACCAGGGGCTTGCGTCCCGCCAGGTTGGCCACCAGCCAGTACAGCCCATGCAGAGAACGCAAGCCCGCATCGTCCTTGGCGCCGGGGTCCTCGGTGGATATGCCGAGCGCCGGCAAAGCGTCCTGGGCGGCGCCGGCCAGCAGCATCTTTCGTTCGGCCGGGGCCGCTTCGCGGACCCGCCGCTCCAGCAGCTGGCGCGCGATGCCGAACGAGAACCCGTGATCGAGCTGAGTCGCCCGGGCGTGCAGCACCTCGGCTCCCCGTTCGGCGGCGTGCCGCTCCAGCTCCCGCAGCAATGCCGTCTTGCCAATCCCAGCGGGCCCCTCGAGGACGACGACTCCGCCCTCTCCGATTGGCACGCCGTCGAGCACCCCATTGGCCACTTCCAGCTCAGTGTCTCGCTCGAGGAGCACGGTTGTGGGCACCGTAGTCCATGTCTGTGCGGCTGTCCGCCGCTATCGGACCGACCTGGAGCGGGCTCCTCTGTCGGAGCCCGCTCCCTCGGTCGTCAGGGGGTCGAGGTGGAGGAGCTCGATGGAGGCTGAGCGCCTCCGCCTGTCGATCCCCGGGCCTGCTCGCCGACTTCCTGAGCGCTTTCCTTGACGCTGTCCTTGAGCTCTTCGGCCTGCTCTTGGCTTGCCTCTTTGGCGGTCTCCATCGCCTGCTGACCGGCTTCCTTCGTGCCTTCGACTGCCTGCTCGGCGACCTGGCCCGCCACCTCGCGGCCTCGATCGAGGACCTCTTGGCCGGTTTCGGCCGCGGTCTCCTTGACCTGGTCGGCGATCGGGCCGACCCGCTCGTCCTCGATCCTGGTGCTTGGCAGCAGCATGCCGGCGAGGAAACCCGCCGCGACGCCGCCGAGCAGCAGCCCGATCGGGTTCTCCTCCGCGACCCCGACGGCCTGCTTGGCGCCTTCCTTCAGCTGCTGCCCGTCGGGCGTGGCATCGCCGACCTTGCCGGTCGTCCCTTGCACCTGCTGGATCAGCCGGTCGCGCTTATCGGCGACCGACTCCTTGACGCGGGTTCTCACATCGGTCTTGTAGGCGAGCGCGTCGACGGTATTGCCCATCTCTGCGCGCGTCTCCTCTATCTCCTCGCGGATCTGGCTTGACTCTTGGCCCATTGCACGTCCTCCTTCACGGTTTCGACGGTCTGTTCGGGGGCGGCTGGCATCGCCCGTTTAACTCGATCCCTGCCGATCGCTGCAAGGGCCGCGGCGCCGGCGGCATAGACGATCGTCACGATCAGGGCCGCCACCCAGAGATCCATCGCCTTGTCGAGCAGAGCGAGGATCAGGGTGGTCAGGGTGCCCGCCGCCAATAGGGCCAGGACCCCGGCGCCGCCGAACATCCCAGCTCCGGCACCCGCCACCTTGCCCTTGTCGCGGAGCTCTGTCCGGGCCAGCTCGATCTCCTTGCGGACGAGCGTCGTCGTCTGTTCGGAGAGCTGCTTGATCAGGTTCCCGGTCGATTGCGACCGGAGCTCACTGCTCTCTCCGTTGACGGCACTCATGGTCCGACCCCGACACTGCTTGGGGTGGCGACCGGCTCCGGCGTCGCGGCGGGGGCCCCGAGTGGCTGCGCCGGATAGCGCGACGGCCTGGCCGGCTGAGCCTTTCTCGTCGGTTGGGGTAGAGCGCCCTGTGGCCTCGTGCGCTCCTGATAGCGGCTCCTGCTCGAAGCCTTGAGGAAGCGCGCAGCGAAGACGCCGGCCGCAATCCCCCCCACAAGGACCGCCCACGGCCGCTGCCGCCCAAAGTCCTCGACGTCGTGGAGCATCCTGTCCGCTCCGTTGTCAGTCAGGTAGGACCCCACCTTCTCGGTCTGCTCAGCGGCCCGGTCAGCCAGCTTCGCTGGTGTCTCCTTGCCCTGTTTACGCAGCTCCTCGCCGACGCTGCGCAGGTCCTGCGCGGTGTCGGCGACCCGCTCGCCCGCCTGCGTCGAGCGCTGGTCGAGCTGCTGGCGAAGACCGTCCTGCGCCTGACTGGCCGCGGCGCGCGCCTTGTCCTGAGCTTCGCCCGCGACCTCCTGAGCCTTCTCCTGAGCCTGCCCGGCCACGTCCTGCGCTTTCTCCTGCATGCTCGATGAGTCTGCCCCGGGTGCTCCGGGCGACTCGCTCACATTGCTCATCTCGACCTCCGTTCCTGGCTGTTCCGATTTTCCGGATCGCCTACCGGCCCGTCGGTCGTCGACGGATCGCTCGAGATGCACTCGAGGCGAAGATAGGAGGCGACACCGTGGATGCGATAGACCGCCGCGCCACTTTGTGCTCGCGACGGCTATCTGCGGGCTACCCCAGGTGCGAAACGACAAACGCGGCCGAGCGCTCGCCTGTCGCACTTCCTCGACCCGCGCACTCGAGCCAGTGCGACGCCGTGCGGCATTGCCCAGGCAACTAAACAAATCGCTGCAGGGGTAAGGGATTTTGCATACGGGTCGATTGCCTCCGTATGGATGCCGACCTTCAAACGCCACGGGTAGCAGGCCAGCACGCTCGCTCACAAGCGAGAACACTGGCGTTACGGGCGCTTGCGCTCGGCTGCTTTGCCTTGCTGGCCTTGCTCGTGGCCCTGGCCGGCCTGCGCGGCTGGCCGCTGGTCGCGGTCGAGCTTGCCGTGATCGCAGCGATAGTCGTGGCGAGCCGGGTGATCGAGCCGAGGTTCGATCGCTGGCTGCAAGGCGCCCAGGGGGAGGAGCACGTCGGCGAGATCCTCGATGGCCTTCTCGATCAAGGCTGGTACGTGACCCACGACGTCTCTCTGGGGCGGGGAAACATCGACCATGTAGTGGTCGGCCCTGCCGGGATCTTTGCGATCGAGACAAAGAGCAATCGAGGACGGATCTCGATCGACCGCTTGGACCAGCGGATGCTGGCCCAGTCCTACGCGGAGAAGAAGCTGGTGGAACGGGTCACCGGCTTAAAAGTTCAGCCGCTTCTGGTCTTCAGTCAGGCCTGGCTGATCGGCCGTGTGCCGGCCCAGCGTCGAGGCGTAACGGTGTTGCCGGCGCGGATGCTGGCCTGGTTCCTGTCGCGACGGCGTCCCACTCTGTCGATCGAGCAGGCCCATGAGCTGCATCAGCGCCTGGCGCTGGCCGTTGGCCAATCGGTCAGCCCGATGCACTGACGGCGGGGGCGCCTCACCAGAGGGCGTCGTGCTGCTCCATCACGCCGAAGCCCTCGGCCAGCTCTAGCCCGTCGAGCGAACCGCTGAAGTCACCGAAGACGTGGCGGTAGCTCGAGCGGAAGAGCAGGAAGTTGTCGTCGCGGGCGCGTTCGGAGCCGGGGGTGAAGGAGAGCTTGGCCCCACCGGCGAACTCCACCGCCGCGAGTCCCCGAAAAGAGACCGGGCCCGGCTCGACCGGATCACCGCCGGTCCAGATCGCGCGCTCGCTGTTGGCCGGCGGATCGTTGATCCCCTCGACCAGGTTCCAGGCGACCGGCCGGCCATCCGTCGCGCGCCCTGTCCCGGCCGACCAGTGCCAGCTGGTCTGGCGCTTCTGGTAGCCAGCCGATTGATCGTCGACGCCGTGCCCGTCGACCTGCCAGCGCCCTTCCGCCGTCTCGATCGTGGCCGCGATCGGCACCCCGGCACGCTTGCAAGTCCACCCCCAGCCCGTACCGCTGGGGCAGATCACCTCGACCGGAGTCGACTCGCCGAGCAGCAGGCGGGCCCGCAGCTGACGAGACTCGATCACGATCTCGGCGCCGTCCATCCTCACCTCCTTGCTGCCTGGGCGCAGCCGGGTGTTTGCATAGCTTCGCTCGCCGTCGCGATCCCAGAGGGCCCAGAAGCACTGGCCGAGCGGGCCGACCTCGGCCCGGGCGGCACAGAGCATCAGCCGCGGCGAATAAAAGCCGACGTAGCGCCAGCGCTTGCGCGTCTGGCCCAGCATGCGCAGCGGCATCTTGGCGGGGGGAAGCGGCAGATCGGGACGTTTTGAATCCGGCCCCCGCCATGGCAGCTGATCGTCAAGTCCCACCTGGCGACGCTACCACCCGTGGACTGAGATCGGGCGGTCTAGCTTGCCGCCAACAAGTCGAACCGGACCGTGATCTCCGTGCCGCGGCTCAGCACGCTGACAAGCTCAAAGCTGCTGGAAAGGGCGCCGATGATCGGCAGACCCAGGCGCAAGCTCGGCGCCTCCTCCGAAGACAGGGGTCGGATCCCGCCGCCGAAATCCCGCACGACCATGTTCAGCGCCCGGTCGCTTGGGGTGAGGTCCACCTCGAGAACTCCGCTTCCATCCTCCTCCCCATAGGCGTGGCGGATGACGTTCGCGCAGGCCTCCGAGACGACGGTCTTGAGGTCTGCGATCCGGCCCCGCGCGACCCCGAGTTTTTCGGCGTGGGCAGCAACCGCTCGACGCACGATCGGCAGGCTCGCTGGCTGTGCCGGGAGCGTGATGTGAAGCTGAGCGTCGTCTTGATTGCTCTGCATTCTGTTCGGTTACCCCACCCTACCTACTAATAACGATGTGGAGCAAATATTCCGACGCTGGGGATACGCCTGACATCGGGTCGAGAACATCGTTTTCAAAGTAGCCAGTCTCAACCGCCTACCCTGAAAGGGATGTCCGTCGATGACGATCGCGGCAGAGCGTGACCCAGGCAGCTTCCTCACGCCTGCTTTCAGACGCGGTAATCGCCCGTCGCGCCGCCGGTGGCAACCAGCGCGCCTTCGCGTCGATCTTCGAGCGCTATCACCAGGAGCTCTACCGCTACTGCGCGGCCCTGCTCGGCAATGCGGAGGACGCCCAGGACGCGGTTCAGAACACCATGCTCAAGGTCCTTCGGGCGCTGCCCGGGGATCAGCGCGACCTCAAGCTGAAGCCGTGGCTCTACCGAATCGCGCACAACGAGGCGATCGACATGATCCGGACCAGGAGGCACGCCGAGGCAATAGATGCCGAGGTGCTGGCTGCGGCCGGCGGCCCGGCGGAGGAGGCCGAGGCACGGGCCCGCCTCCAGCAGCTCGTCTCCGACATCGGCGAGCTTCCCACGCGCCAGCGCGGTGCTCTGGTGATGCGAGAGATGAGTGGGCTCAGCTACACCCAGATCGGCGAGGCACTGCAGACGTCCTCGGCGGCGGCGAGGCAGACGATCTACGAGGCGCGGCTGAGCCTGCGGCAGATCAGCGAGGGGCGTGAGATGCCCTGCCAAGAGGTGATGCGGGCGATTTCCGATCACGATGGTCGCGTCCTGCGCAGACGAGACATCCGCGCCCACCTGCATCGCTGCGAATCCTGCAATGCGTTTCGGGGCGAGATCTCCGAACGGCGTCGGGAGTTCGCCTCGCTCGCGCCGTTGCCCGCAGCCGCGTCAGCAGGGATTCTGCAGAGCCTCTTGGGCGGGGCGGGAAGCGGCGGGGGCGGGGCGGGCAGCGCAGCCGGCGCAGCCGCTGGAAAAGCGCTGGCCGGTCCGGCGGCGATCAAATCGACTGCGGCCGTCCTCGCCATCTCCGCGATCGGGGTGGTCGCCGCGAACCGCAGCGGGATGATCGACCTCGGTGTTGGAGATCGCCACACGGCGCCAGCCCGGGCAACCCCTTCGACGACCTCCTCGACGGCTCATCGAGCGGGCCGCCAAGCCGCTGCCAGGACTGCTCGACGCCGAGCCTTGCAAGCGGTTGAGCCCGGGGTCGCACAGGGAGACCGTGGACGACGGATCGTGGGCCGAGCTGCCGCCCAGCGGACGAGCCCTCGCTCGACGGTGGCCGCACCCGGCTCGGGCGATCGCCTGGCGGAGGGAGGCCCACAATCGAGTGGCCATTCCTTCGGGGCGTCTGAGGGCTCGGGAGAGGCAAAGGGCCTCGGCACCAAGGCGGACCATCCGGTCAAGACGACCAAAGGGGCCAGCGCGACAGCGCCGGGACACGCCAAAGCCCCTCCTGGCCAGACGGAGCGTGGCGCTGAAAAAGGCGGCGGGAACGGGGGCGGCGAAGCCCAGCCGACTCACCCCGACCACCCGGAGCATCCCGCCCATCCCGCGCATCCGCCACAGCCCAAGGAAACACAGCCAAGCGTTACTCCGGAACCGAAAGCCGAACCCCCTGCCGAGGAAAAAGCAGCGGACGACAACGGCATGCGCGGCGAACCGACGGCTGAATAAGCCTGACGCCGGCCCGCGCGCGCGTCGGGGCCATCGAGCCACTTCCGTTTCTGGCCCGGTGGAGTGGGTACTGGAACAACGGTTCAGGGAGTCAATGCAAACCGACGAAAGGACCAACCGTGGTTGGAGCAATCATCGGACTGCTCATCGTCATCGCAATAGTCCTGGTCCTGCTCAAGGTCGCCGTCGCCGGTGGAATCCTCGGGCTGATCGCGATCGTCCTCTTGATCCTGTTCCTGCTGGGGCGTCTCTGATGACCATCGCCGGGTCCATATTCCTGATCGCCGTCGGGGCAATCCTTCGCTTCGCCACCAACTTTCACGTTGCCCACGTCAGCGTCGACACCATCGGGCTGATCCTGATGATCGCCGGCGCAGCCGGCCTGATCCTCGGCTTCATCCAGCAACGGATGTGGGCGAGGCGGACGGGGCGGGTCCCCCCAGTCGAAGAAGGCGAAATTCCCCCCGAACGTCGTTATTGAGAGGAGACACAGATGTCCACAGGACTGATCGTCGTCATCGTGATCGCCGTCGTCATCGTGATCGGCTTGCTGGTCGCAGCCAGCGCTCGCCGCAACCGTGAAAGGCGGGTTGGAAAGGTCCAGACCGAGGCGATGCACGATGATGTCGACCACCACCGTGAGCAGGCCGAGCGGTCCCGCAGCGAGGCCGAGCTGGCCGAGGAGCGCGCCAGGCGCACGGCAGCCGAAGCGGACCTCAACGAGCGCAAGGCCGAGGAGCGGGAGCGGGATCTGGAGGAGCGGAGCTAGGACGAGCTCCACCGCGATCATGAGGCCGCCTGGGCGTGCAGTGTGATTGAGCGTCGGCTCCTGGCCATCTACTTGAACGATCACCTGGCCGGAGCGACGGGTGGCGTCGAGCTGGCCCGCAGGGCGCGTTCGAGCAATCGAGGGACGAGCTTGGGCGAAACGCTGGCGACCCTCTGCGGGGAGATCGAAGCCGACCAGAGGACACTCGAGCAAGTCATGGAGCGGTTCGAGGTGAAGCGGAACCGCTCGAAGGTCGCCGCTGCCTGGGCGGCGGAGAAGCTCGGCCGGCTGAAGCTGAACGGGCGCCTCAGCGGTTACTCGCCGCTCAGCCGCCTGCTCGAGCTGGAGATGCTGCAGATCGGGATCGCCGCCAAGCTCGCGCTCTGGCAGGCGTTGGAGCGGACGCAGAGCGTCAAGCTCGCCCAGTTCGACCTCGCCGGCCTGATCGAGCGAGCGCAGTCGCAGCGTGCGACAGTCGAAGGGCTGCGCCTCGACGCGGCCCGAGCGGCGCTTGCTCAGGAGCCCGGCTGACCTCTCCTTCGCGGCGTTTAAGCCTTGTCGTGCTCGGCGCGGCGGTGGCGGCGGATCAGCGGCGCCACATAACCGATCAGGGCGCCGATCGCGACGGCTGCCAGCAGGGTGATGATCAGCGGCGCGTCGACGGTGATGAAGAGGACGTCGACCCGCACCTGCTGGGAGTTCTGCAGGGCGACGATCGCAACCAGGGCAATCAGGATGCCGACGGCCCAGGCACGCCAGTTGATCGGCTTGCTCTGCTCCTTCACAGTCCCTATATGAGCAGACCGACCAGAAGGAGGACAACCCCGGCGGTCGCGGCGGCGCCGGCCGCACCGAGCAGCCAGCGGCGACGGGCGATGATCGAGACCGATGCCAGAACGATGCCGACCTCCAGGCCGACCTCGGCCAGCTCGTAGTCGACGTGCTGCGTGTTGGCGTGGTCGACTTCGCTTTCGTGGGCGCCGACCTCGGCACCGAGGTTGGCATCGGTCGGCGCCAGCTCGCCGACCACCCGAGCCTCGTGCCTGGCTGCTTGGACGGCGGCGCGGCGCTCCTGCCCCCCACCCTTCGCCAGGATCCGCAGCAGCACCGAGTTGCCTTCCACGATGTCGATCTTGACCCTGTTGCTCTCCAACCGGGCGGCGGCGTCGGCCCGGTGGGTCTCGCCGGTAATGACCTCCTTCACCGCCTCGTTCGAGAGGAAGGTCGCCACCGCCAGGAGGGCGGCCATCACCGCAACGACCATCGCCGCATTGCGTCCGTGGTGCGCCTCGGCGTGCTGCTCCTCGCTCATCGCGGTCCGATGACCGTGCTCGAAGCGCTCGTATGACCGATGGGCCTCCACGGGGTGCCTTCTAGCACCTGCCGCGGGCGCTGCCGTCGCCAAGATCGTCGGGGGTTCGCCGAGGGCGTGTACGCAGGGCAGTGGCAGAGCGTCGCCTAAGCGCTTGCCGCGGCGAGGTCGAGCAACCCTCCGAGCCGCTCGCGGATCTGGTCGATCTCCCTGACGACCTCGACCGCACCGGCCTCCCTCAGCTCTTCCTCGGAGAATCCTCCCGTCAACACCGCGAGAGTCGCCACCCCGGCAGCGCTTGCGGCCTTCACGTCCCAGACCGAGTCGCCGATCATCAGCGCCGGGCCTTCGCCCTCGGCTTTCTCGAGGGCGACCTGGACGAGATCTGCGGCGGGCTTGGTCTTCTCGACGTCGGCAGAGGTCGTCCAGGCGTCGACCAGGTCGCGCGCGTCGAGCAGGTCGAGATAGTGCTCAACCTCCGCCTCCTTAGCTGAGCTGGCGAGAATCGTGGAGAAGCCCTTCTCGCGCAGGTCGCGCAGCAGCTCGTGCGCTCCCTTCATCGCCTCCACTTCCTCGATCAGCCCCTCGTAGGCCTCCGCCTCGGCGGCACGAATCTCGTCTCCCTGCTCGGCGGCTCGCTCCTCACCGATCAGAGCAGCGACGATCTGATCGCCGCCCATGCCGATGTGGCGATGCACCTTCCACATCTGCACCGCCTGGCCGTGAGCACGCAGGGCGCGATGCCAGGCGATCGCGTGGTGGTAGTTGGTGTCGACCAGGGTGCCGTCGATGTCGAGGATCACCGTGGGCGGGATCTTGGGCGTGGGCTGCGCGATGGCCACCGCTACCCGCGATTGCGGCAAGCACAAACGGGGAAGCCGAGAGCTATGGAACGGGTTCTGATCGGCTGCTCGGGCTGGAGCTACCGCAGCTGGCG